>JAABUP010005498.1_pt1 | contig 19190 bp, 14 predicted proteins | sample 5559201 | NCBI WGS metagenome assembly JAABUP01 (sample SAMN10711887, study PRJNA513373) | rock metagenome | isolation source: Antarctica rocks | place: Antarctica
TTACCGGCAGCGGACATACGGAGGTTACATCACATGCCCGCGCTTCAGGCGACGTCCTGAAGCCCCTGCAAGAGGTTCAGAAGGCTCCAGCGAACGCAGCAACACAGCCAAGAGTTTCAGAGCATAAATGGTCCATCCTTACTTCGGCGCATGAAGATGCGCTTTGTGGCGCCAGACGTGCTAGGTGTGAGATGGTAAAGTGCACTGCTGGCGGACTAGAAAGCAAGGCGGTGACACGCAATCGTCACAGTCGCGAACTTTATGAAGCAGCGTGCTTCGACGTGTCAGGCCCTATACAGGGCAGACGCGATATAACTGCGGGTTTCGACGATTGTAATAACAACACTGTATATCACTGCTGCATGACAAGGGGTAGCAAGCTCTCGGCGTCAGTCAGCATAACCTAGAGCAAACCCTACAAAGCGGGGTTTGATGCAAATTAGCAAGCGTCGGTGTGCCCGAACAGACTGTTGTACAGCGTCAGACTATCTCCAACGCGGTGAACGTCTAGAAACCTCTTGTACTGTAGCGTGAATGCGCGGGCACATTTGACCCCCATCAGCGCCTTGCGTGTTCTTGTAGAGAACCTGCCCTGATACAGCAAGAGCAGGAGCCCAACGCGCTTTTTGGAGACATTTTGGCATTTGTTGTGGGCTCGTGGCCCTTTGTATTCATCTCGTGATGGCCACCGACACTGAGACTGCACGGCAGGGTGAGTCACTGCGAGCTTCAGCCAAAGTCAGCTATCACCGTGCACTCTTGCTTTGATGTATTGGCTGCTACTCATAAGCTGATGTCGCTACTCATCATTTAAAGTCGCTCTCTCCAGGGGCTATTAAGGAGCGTGCTGAGCCTTGGAAGCCAGCTGTCGTGCAGCAGGCCCTGTCATGCTCTATATGCAGCACGCATATGTGGCACCCTCGCTTGGTACTGAGTTGTGCCTGTGGAAGGCAGCTATCTTGTCTTGCTTGTGGGGACCCAGCGTTCCTGGTGCAGCACAAGGAGCGCCTTTGTTCAGATGCAAAGCAGATGCAGTACAAATGGTTTCAGGGAGACATTGTGCACAGCATAGCAAGTGAGAGCACATCAGACAGCACGCATACAACATGGCCACACTACACAGGCACAGTTTCAGACACAGAGTCAGAGGATGACGCAGCGTTTGATTTACTGGGGATGCTTGTGGCCGTGGTTGACAATGCTGCTAGTGACTTTGTCTATGGTCCACTTGGCACACCTGGGAGACCCGGCGGAGTGATGGATGTATCCTTTCTTTCTAGCATGGCAAGTGGACATTTGCTGAGTGCTGATGGTCACAAGAGGTGGATACAGTTCCTTCATGTCTGGCAAAATGCTGGTTGGAGTTTGCAAGCTCTTCTGCAAGTGACAGATGAACTGAGGCCTTTGCAGTATGGGTCTGACCTGGAGATGGCTGACTTGGCAAGTGTACAAGCAGCGCAGCTCAACTGCTGCATTGCAAAATACTGTGACCAGGCACAAGAGCAGACACATGCCAGGATTTCAGGCTTCTTGGCAGTCGTGCAAAGACACTTCTCACAGCGCAATGCAGTGCTTATGCCAGCAGAAGATGCTTTAAAACGGTTGTCCATGATTCAACTTCCTTGAAAAGGGTCCCAACTTGGGTTGTGATACGCATGAGCATATAGTCGTCATCAGCTCAATGATCAAGTGCTGGGGCCAGCTCATGGATGAGTTCAGATTTTGTGTTGATACAGCTGTTTGGTATCTATTCAAAAAAGCATGTGCAATGTGTGGTCTGGCTTGCTGCCACTGGCATTCCAGTAGCGAGTCTAGAAGAATTAACTGTTATCTCCATATTATACAAAGTTTTTGAAAATAAGTGTTACAATGTTACATGGGAATTAACTACAGCCTTAAGTACTGCAGGCTATTTGGCTGCTGAAACCCTTGTAGCACTTGTGATTTAGGCTGACAGATAGGGTCTGATTTCATATCTTTAAAACAATGCATTACTAAAGGCCCCGGTTTTGTAAGGCTTTTAGTCACACACACAAACCCTATGCTTGACAAACTCTGACAAATCACAGAAAATACCCTATGGTCAGTAGTCAGTTAAGCAAATATATATCGGACTGGCTTCTGCATCTCCACTGTAGATCATTTTGGTCTCGGAGCACGGAGCACACAGAGAGTACAGGCTCAACACTAGTCCGCTGACGTCCCGCGGCTAGAGCTTGTGGTCAGAGTCGCGCACAGCTTCAAGTCTCGCCCTCCTGTCTGAGCACCGGCACTTCCGAACACAGCGGTCCTGACTGTTGCAGGCATCACTCTATGAGCCTGCTTCAGCAGTTGCCGGGCGCCGCGCGGATGCACAACCCACTCATGAGTCACCACCTTGCCAGTCATGCGAGTTGTACCACGCAATGCCGACCCTGCGTACGCAAGGTCACAACGTGCATGGCGAAAGGAACAAACGCCAGGAAGAGACCCCAGCTCCCGTTTCAACACGCTCAGCAGGCTTCAAGCCCGAAAGTAAAACATCAGCAAAGTCAAGGAATGAGAGTGAATGTGCACTGTCATCATAGTAGTCAGCTTCATCCTGACTCTTGCATGGGCACTGCTGCGGGCACCTACAGTCAGGTGGACAAACTGTTGCAGCTAGTGATGCTTTGCTGCAGAGACAGCGCCATTCAGCAGATGCACATTTGGTGGATCGACTTCAGGGCATCAGCTTGGGGCTTGTTGGTGATAATGCAGCTCTCAATATTGAGGTAGCAGATCAGTTAGCCAAGTCACTGGGCTATGTCCCTTTGGCTACATCACGTATCATCCAAGATTTGACACAACAAAGGTGAGAATGCAGCCTATGGCGCAAAACCCAGCTTGCCTATGCATGCTGAAGGCAAATCTCTGCCCTTGCAGCAAGTCACAGAGGAATCATACGTTAGCACAGAGGATGCACGCTCAGGGCAGTCCCTCTGCCAGTGTCTGCTTGCAGCACTGCCTGCATGACACAAAGCCTCCCTACCTTGCTCATCTCTGTGTTTTCAACGACACTGCCGAAAATTCACCTGACAGGAATGCACACACTTCACCTTTTTGGTGCAGTCACTAATGAGCACAAGTGCATTCGCTCCAGCAGCCAAGCAACAACAGCAACGCAATGAAGCCAGGTGCACCCTCCCTCACTCACGGACAATTGTGCAGAACGCATTGTCTTGCAGTCCCCAGGAGATAGTTGAAAAAGAAGGGCTAGCAGAGCTTGGCGGCACAGAAGCTGTTGTGTTAGGGAGTCTGAGCACCCAGATACGCAGCTGCATAGCCACATGTGGGGGTGGAGGGGGGGCTGCAGCCAGGGGGGACTGCTGGCTCTATCTTTTTGGCTTTGTCACCGTCTGGCTTGGTGAGCAACACACATTTGTTTCAGTGCGTGTCACAAGGTCGCAGATCCAGACGTGATTGCCCTAGGGTTTGAGCCTTGCGTCATAACATACCGGCAAAACGTCAATCTTCTTGCGATGCAGCTTGATGATGGTAATCACTGCTGTACTTCAGTGCACAGCAGTTGTCAAGTCAGTGAGAGGAACCTGCAAAGCTTACACGCCTTTGTGCCTGAGCTGTTATTGGGACAATTGACCGGATTGCGAGCATGAAGTAGAGTGCTTTCAGATGAGAAAATGTGTGTTGCAGATGATACTTGGCAGAAGCAGCCTGATGCGCCTCAGAGAGAGGCATACCAGCAAGCTGAAATCCGCATTGCATTAGCAAAAGACAATTCAGAAGTTATGACACCTGTTCAAATGGCTGAAGCAGTGGTGGATCAGATACTGCAGCAGGTTACTGAGCTTGTTAAAAAAGATGAAGACTTGTGTGGGAAGAAGGGTGTGTACATGAAGTTTGGCTGTCGTGGTGACTGGCCAGACCTTCAGCCACCAGATGAGAATGCAAATGTACATGGCTCGAGCCTGCCACCATCAGGAAATGCAGCTTGACTGCATTCCTTACATGTACATGCTGACCGAGGTGCAATTTGTTGTATTTTTCTTTTTAGCAATATGGCAAAGCACTGTCTTCTCATGGTAGAAGGTACCTATCCCAGGTCAGTAATGGAGCAGTGACAGTATGACAGTAATGGAGCAGTGACAGTATGACAGTAATGGAGCAGTGACAGTATGACAGTAATGGAGCAGTGACAGTATGACAGTAATGGAGCAGTGACAGTATGACAGTAATGGAGCAGTGACAGTAACAGAGCAGTGGCAGTAGTGGAGCAGTATCAGTATCAAAGTGTGCAAGTCGAATATACATCCTGCAAGCCAGAAACAGCTCTCTGCAGCAATGTAAATCACGTCAGCCCCCATCAAAGTTACTTTTCCCCTGACCATGTCATGACTTGAATGTACCAAATAAAGCACGCACAATATCACCGATGATGCACTTGAGCATACAACTTGTACATGTGCTACTTCAGCAAGAAAATTTTGCAGAGCACTAGCTGGACTATGACTAACACCTTTGCACTTGAAACCATGTCTGGCGCATCCCATGTCATGCAGCACACCACACTGACAATTGTTGAATGCCAACTTGTGTGTGATGTACGTGGCATCATAAAACAGACGCCATCATGATGCCCATACCCATGGGTTATCTTCAAGATACTTGTGAGCAGCACTGCGCAAATTGTTGTTAGGCCTGAGCTGACCCATGCGCAAAGTCTCATTGGTGAGGGTCAGTGTTCTTCTTCTGCACGGTCACAAGCAAAGTTGTTCAAACCACCACAGCACAGTGAGCACAGACCAGACTGACGCAAGGGTCATTGAGAAGACTGAGACCAAAAAGAAAGGATGCTTTAGGCCACTGAACATGCTGAGAATGCTGCCAGACAGGCTCGCCTGCCACATGCCGGCATGCCGGCATTGGACTAGTTCATGTCAATGCTGCATGTGCCAATGGAGGCACAAACTTAAAGAGGAGACACGTTGAACTTGTTGAGGTGGTTCATTTGTTAATGCTTGTGGTTAATCCTGTGGGATCAGGAGTCAAGGTGTGCAGTGGGGTGCAAAGCAGGGCATGGGTCGCAATCACAGAGTACAGTAGATTAATATATGGTGAGCAGTGAAGCGCATAATAGGGAGCAAGTCACGATCACAGAGTAAAATCGATTACCACAAGCCACAGGTGTATAGCAGAGCGCTCAAAGGATGTCCCAGATGGAGCTGAGACAGGCTCCCGGAAACTTTCTTCGGTGATGGGGCACCGGAACGTTTCATCCACAGACCCAGCCTCCAACTCCACATTTGCTCTTTTGAAAGTGTGCTCAACAGCGGCGAGGCAGGCTTCGTGCTCTGCCTTCAGATCATCAAGCGCTGTCAAGTCTGTAGTTGAAGCAGCCTGCATCAGGGCATCTTTGAGGTGAGGGCCTATGAAAACTTTCCTGAGCTTGCTGCCAAGTGTTGCTGCGTTCGCTGGAGCCTTCTGAACCTCTTGCAGGGGCTTCAGGACGTCGCCTGAAGCGCGGGCATGTGATGTAACCTCCGTATGTCCGCTGCCGGTAAGCATTTTAAAAGTGTGGAGGCTACGCTGCTTGGTTTGCCAGGCTTCCTTCTGCAGTTGTTGATGCAATATGTTGATGTCCCTGCCAAGGTGTAGTTTGAGGAGACACTTCGCAAGTACACTGCTGCTGTTTTGACACAGGTACACAGCAGCGTGTCCTTCGTTTGGACATCAAGCATGAAGCATCTTCCATGGTGCACATTGATATAAAGGCCACAATTGGTCTGTATGCCAGCAGAAGATGCTTTAAAACGGTTGTCCATGATTCAACTTCCTTGAAAAGGGTCCCAACTTGGGTTGTGATACGCATGAGCATATAGTCGTCATCAGCTCAATGATCAAGTGCTGGGGCCAGCTCATGGATGAGTTCAGATTTTGTGTTGATACAGCTGTTTGGTATCTATTCAAAAAAGCATGTGCAATGTGTGGTCTGGCTTGCTGCCACTGGCATTCCAGTAGCGAGTCTAGAAGAATTAACTGTTATCTCCATATTATACAAAGTTTTTGAAAATAAGTGTTACAATGTTACATGGGAATTAACTACAGCCTTAAGTACTGCAGGCTATTTGGCTGCTGAAACCCTTGTAGCACTTGTGATTTAGGCTGACAGATAGGGTCTGATTTCATATCTTTAAAACAATGCATTACTAAAGGCCCCGGTTTTGTAAGGCTTTTAGTCACACACACAAACCCTATGCTTGACAAACTCTGACAAATCACAGAAAATACCCTATGGTCAGTAGTCAGTTAAGCAAATATATATCGGACTGGCTTCTGCATCTCCACTGTAGATCATTTTGGTCTCGGAGCACGGAGCACACAGAGAGTACAGGCTCAACACTAGTCCGCTGACGTCCCGCGGCTAGAGCTTGTGGTCAGAGTCGCGCACAGCTTCAAGTCTCGCCCTCCTGTCTGAGCACCGGCACTTCCGAACACAGCGGTCCTGACTGTTGCAGGCATCACTCTATGAGCCTGCTTCAGCAGTTGCCGGGCGCCGCGCGGATGCACAACCCACTCATGAGTCACCACCTTGCCAGTCATGCGAGTTGTACCACGCAATGCCGACCCTGCGTACGCAAGGTCACAACGTGCATGGCGAAAGGAACAAACGCCAGGAAGAGACCCCAGCTCCCGTTTCAACACGCTCAGCAGGCTTCAAGCCCGAAAGTAAAACATCAGCAAAGTCAAGGAATGAGAGTGAATGTGCACTGTCATCATAGTAGTCAGCTTCATCCTGACTCTTGCATGGGCACTGCTGCGGGCACCTACAGTCAGGTGGACAAACTGTTGCAGCTAGTGATGCTTTGCTGCAGAGACAGCGCCATTCAGCAGATGCACATTTGGTGGATCGACTTCAGGGCATCAGCTTGGGGCTTGTTGGTGATAATGCAGCTCTCAATATTGAGGTAGCAGATCAGTTAGCCAAGTCACTGGGCTATGTCCCTTTGGCTACATCACGTATCATCCAAGATTTGACACAACAAAGGTGAGAATGCAGCCTATGGCGCAAAACCCAGCTTGCCTATGCATGCTGAAGGCAAATCTCTGCCCTTGCAGCAAGTCACAGAGGAATCATACGTTAGCACAGAGGATGCACGCTCAGGGCAGTCCCTCTGCCAGTGTCTGCTTGCAGCACTGCCTGCATGACACAAAGCCTCCCTACCTTGCTCATCTCTGTGTTTTCAACGACACTGCCGAAAATTCACCTGACAGGAATGCACACACTTCACCTTTTTGGTGCAGTCACTAATGAGCACAAGTGCATTCGCTCCAGCAGCCAAGCAACAACAGCAACGCAATGAAGCCAGGTGCACCCTCCCTCACTCACGGACAATTGTGCAGAACGCATTGTCTTGCAGTCCCCAGGAGATAGTTGAAAAAGAAGGGCTAGCAGAGCTTGGCGGCACAGAAGCTGTTGTGTTAGGGAGTCTGAGCACCCAGATACGCAGCTGCATAGCCACATGTGGGGGTGGAGGGGGGGCTGCAGCCAGGGGGGACTGCTGGCTCTATCTTTTTGGCTTTGTCACCGTCTGGCTTGGTGAGCAACACACATTTGTTTCAGTGCGTGTCACAAGGTCGCAGATCCAGACGTGATTGCCCTAGGGTTTGAGCCTTGCGTCATAACATACCGGCAAAACGTCAATCTTCTTGCGATGCAGCTTGATGATGGTAATCACTGCTGTACTTCAGTGCACAGCAGTTGTCAAGTCAGTGAGAGGAACCTGCAAAGCTTACACGCCTTTGTGCCTGAGCTGTTATTGGGACAATTGACCGGATTGCGAGCATGAAGTAGAGTGCTTTCAGATGAGAAAATGTGTGTTGCAGATGATACTTGGCAGAAGCAGCCTGATGCGCCTCAGAGAGAGGCATACCAGCAAGCTGAAATCCGCATTGCATTAGCAAAAGACAATTCAGAAGTTATGACACCTGTTCAAATGGCTGAAGCAGTGGTGGATCAGATACTGCAGCAGGTTACTGAGCTTGTTAAAAAAGATGAAGACTTGTGTGGGAAGAAGGGTGTGTACATGAAGTTTGGCTGTCGTGGTGACTGGCCAGACCTTCAGCCACCAGATGAGAATGCAAATGTACATGGCTCGAGCCTGCCACCATCAGGAAATGCAGCTTGACTGCATTCCTTACATGTACATGCTGACCGAGGTGCAATTTGTTGTATTTTTCTTTTTAGCAATATGGCAAAGCACTGTCTTCTCATGGTAGAAGGTACCTATCCCAGGTCAGTAATGGAGCAGTGACAGTATGACAGTAATGGAGCAGTGACAGTATGACAGTAATGGAGCAGTGACAGTATGACAGTAATGGAGCAGTGACAGTATGACAGTAATGGAGCAGTGACAGTATGACAGTAATGGAGCAGTGACAGTAACAGAGCAGTGGCAGTAGTGGAGCAGTATCAGTATCAAAGTGTGCAAGTCGAATATACATCCTGCAAGCCAGAAACAGCTCTCTGCAGCAATGTAAATCACGTCAGCCCCCATCAAAGTTACTTTTCCCCTGACCATGTCATGACTTGAATGTACCAAATAAAGCACGCACAATATCACCGATGATGCACTTGAGCATACAACTTGTACATGTGCTACTTCAGCAAGAAAATTTTGCAGAGCACTAGCTGGACTATGACTAACACCTTTGCACTTGAAACCATGTCTGGCGCATCCCATGTCATGCAGCACACCACACTGACAATTGTTGAATGCCAACTTGTGTGTGATGTACGTGGCATCATAAAACAGACGCCATCATGATGCCCATACCCATGGGTTATCTTCAAGATACTTGTGAGCAGCACTGCGCAAATTGTTGTTAGGCCTGAGCTGACCCATGCGCAAAGTCTCATTGGTGAGGGTCAGTGTTCTTCTTCTGCACGGTCACAAGCAAAGTTGTTCAAACCACCACAGCACAGTGAGCACAGACCAGACTGACGCAAGGGTCATTGAGAAGACTGAGACCAAAAAGAAAGGATGCTTTAGGCCACTGAACATGCTGAGAATGCTGCCAGACAGGCTCGCCTGCCACATGCCGGCATGCCGGCATTGGACTAGTTCATGTCAATGCTGCATGTGCCAATGGAGGCACAAACTTAAAGAGGAGACACGTTGAACTTGTTGAGGTGGTTCATTTGTTAATGCTTGTGGTTAATCCTGTGGGATCAGGAGTCAAGGTGTGCAGTGGGGTGCAAAGCAGGGCATGGGTCGCAATCACAGAGTACAGTAGATTAATATATGGTGAGCAGTGAAGCGCATAATAGGGAGCAAGTCACGATCACAGAGTAAAATCGATTACCACAAGCCACAGGTGTATAGCAGAGCGCTCAAAGGATGTCCCAGATGGAGCTGAGACAGGCTCCCGGAAACTTTCTTCGGTGATGGGGCACCGGAACGTTTCATCCACAGACCCAGCCTCCAACTCCACATTTGCTCTTTTGAAAGTGTGCTCAACAGCGGCGAGGCAGGCTTCGTGCTCTGCCTTCAGATCATCAAGCGCTGTCAAGTCTGTAGTTGAAGCAGCCTGCATCAGGGCATCTTTGAGGTGAGGGCCTATGAAAACTTTCCTGAGCTTGCTTTGCACATGTGTATGTGGCAGGTGCTGCAGCATGTATGCCACAGCACACAGCTTTGGGAAGCCATTGAGCTCTGGGATGACACAGATCACCAAGCATAGCGAATGTGACTCTGGTGGGCACACAGTAACAACAGAGAGGCACAGCTAAGTGTCACAGCGTCATCTGAAAAGCAAGACGCAGCAATGCATGCAGAAGGTGATAAAAGTTCACCTGCTGGTGGCTTTGCATGTGAATGAATGCATCCAGCTGAATTACCAGCATATCTTTGTGATTGGCGTCACCACATAATCATGCCTTTTTGGCTGACATGCGACCAGATGCTGGTGTTGTAGAGTTACGTCGGCATTGCAGCAAGTCGCTGGCTTTCCACGCACAACCAGCAAATTTCATGCATCATCGCATTTCACCTTTCTAGCATGTGCTTGTCGCATGGCATGAAGGACCTGCGCCTGCAGCTGCTGCTGCTCCCGTTTGCGCTTTTCAGACTCCTGCCTCCACAGCCCATACCTGGCATCGTTACGCTCACACCAGATCTGGGCTTTGACAGCATCATCCTCCTGATATGCTGCTTCAGTAGCCTGCATGCCATGGCACCAATCTGGCTGACGACTGCAAGCTTCCAAAGACTTGTTCACACATGTGCGTCATGTAACTGACTCATTTCACAAACAACAACATGATGTGTACTTGAACAGACAAGTGCCATGTACTTGATGAAATACATGCAATATGCAAAGACAAACACATGCCATGTTATGAATGCAAGCAATATCTGTGCACTGGCATATGTGCATGCCATTTGCGCTTGGAATTGCAGTGCAAGTGATAGGACTACATGCTTTTCACAGGCGTATACAGTACAGATGTCACTGACAAACTGATGACTTGCTACAACTGTAACGTGTCAACCAGTGTGGTCGCCTTGTACTTTATTTGAGAACAAAGATCAGCAGCCACAAGAATTTGTACGCATGAGGCATGGCAGATGTCTGTGGCTTATGGACCAGGCAATTGACAAGCAAAGTCACACCTGTCTGAAATGCTCAACTGCTTCTGAGAATCTGCCGAGCTCTTTCAGTGCTTTTCCCAGCAAGTAGTGAGCCTACATAGAAGCACCAACTCCAAGGGCGATCAGCAAACTTGGCCCAGGCTTTGCACAGTAGTGTTGGCCTGAAGCTTGGCCAAGGTTGGGACGAGATGTTGCCTTGTGACCATTGAATGTGCATTGAAACAGCAGCAGTGCATGTTTAGACTGAAACGCGCAGTGAGCCAGCACCACCAAACCATTTAGTAGACAGCAATTGAGCATGAATGTCTATAAGCATGACTTGCTATGTTTACCTGCATGTGTGCTGGCTCTTTTGATAGCGCCTCTTTGCATTCCTGCTCAACTTGGTCCCACTGATGCAGTCTGACATAGCAGGTGGCTCGGTTGACATAAAGCACTGCAGATGCATCACAGAGATTGCACAGTGAAACAGTGAAACAATACATGCAGTCATTGGCTCTGCTTGCTGCAAGGTTCAGGCACCTGTGCAATGGCCGACTGTCACTCAACTTGAGAAAGCTTTGACAGTGATACATGCTGAACAACTCATCGTCTACTGTTGCATGAGTGGGTCGCGAGTGGGACTGGAGCATTCCTGCCCAGTGAGAACACACAGCAATTGCTTCTGTATATTTCTGCAGTCAACAGCGACATCATATCAGCCACGTTGGTAGGACCGTGCTGTGAACAAATGGTCATGTTGCAGGCAGTGCTGCAGGAAGCAAATGAAAATACAAGTTACGTCAACTGCAGCCTTGTATCTCTTCCTTTCAAAGATGACACCAGCCTCCTTGCAGGCTAAACGAGCAGACTGGGTATCAAATTCTGTCTGTGCTGGTGGATATTGTGGCAAATCCAAAGCGCCACAGTGGGGACGCCTCTGTCTTGAAGGGTGCTGCAAGTGTGCTGTATCATCAACAACCGGTGCAGGTAGCCTTCTGCAAGCAACAAGGTGCTGGTGATCTACAGGAGGCGACAAGAGCCCTGACGCGGTGGCTTCCCAAAGTTGCTGTTTGCGACAAACCGGCGTCTTCGTTGAACAGAATTCCACACAGCTCCCAAGGATAAACCGCGAGATTTCCACACAGCTCCCACAGCGGAACAGGCGACCAGGAAAACCACTGTCCGGCCGTGGCCACCTGGGCGGGGTTTATCTTTGGAAACGTCCCTTTTGAGCATCAAAAACTCTTCCTGCTCAGAAAGTCCACCAAGCTTGTCCTCGTGACATGTTGCTCTGCGCGGATTCGACATCCTGCCAAGCATATTCATCTGGCTTTCCAGGCCTCAACTACACGATTCTTTCAGCTAGACGATACTCTCTTATGAGTAACCGTTCTCTCCAAGTATGAGACTTGCTCTTGCTGCCAAACAGTGAAAGAGCAAGCTGCGCGGCCACAAAGCAACGACATGTTGCCGTCACAACGATGCAGCGCAAGCTGACCCGCAGGCTATCTGATCCTGTCAGCTACTTCAAAAGGACAACTTCGATACTAGCCTCGAAAATTGTCATGCATGTCAAACATCAGCACTGCTTGACTCATCAGAACAAGTCTCCACATTGGTAATCATCGAGCACATGATGCTTGCAGAAGCAGGCCGCATGCAAGCGCACACATACCATGCAGACGACTTCTTTACACAGTCATGCGGCTGTCTGTCTGAGCGTCGATCTCTAGAATGTAAACAAGTTAATTTTCAAAATCAATACACCCTGAAAGACTGAGCATATAACAACGCCAGTGATTGGCGAAAGCACATGCTACTTCCGCCACGTATGAAGCCATCAGAGGCACATTGTGGGCAGACATGTTCTTGGTCTGTCCCGTGAAGAATCTATCATTCAATGTAATCCAACCAGCTGGGCATTGATATAAACGCCATCAGACACCTTTCACACTGGATTCCAACAGTATAACCAAACCTTCTTCAATGCACCCTAGGGACATCTTCACTAAGACATATAAGGCTACAAAGATCAAGATCAAGAACATGGCATGCTTCCGCAAACACATCAAGGGTTGTGACACTGCCTGGCAAAACATCTACTGCAAACCAGTGTCAAAGCTGATCAGGTCATGACGACAATGTACAAAAGAATAACACAGCCAAAACACAGGGAAGCGCGCAAAACCTTTGTACCAATTTGAAACAAGAGATTATCAGCGCATCTGCTGTTTGGGCTGTGCCCAGAGTCACTGCAGAGGCATCATATGACTTGCAGAAAGCGGTGAGGACAGTGCTATTGGGTCCAAACTTCTCGGAACAGAGGGAGGAGGACGATGTCTGGCTATTGACCAGGTACAGCTGGCATCCCATCCAATGGTCTGCTTCCAGGACCAGTCAGAATATGCCGCTGGTGGTCATCCCAAGCTGCAGCAGCAGCCTGCAGGTCTGTGTTCAGCAGTAATCCAGGTGAGCTTGGCTCTCCAAATGCATTCTGATTGATAGTGCCAAATGGGTTGCGCGGAACTGCACCACCAACATGCCTGCTCAGCGGTGACGGCGACACGTCCAGGGATCTTGCAGCATCTGTTGCACCGGGATTGGAATCGCCATTCAGGTTGACTGGGTTAGGCAGGGAGGCAAATCCGCCAGCCAGCAGCTGCTGAGGGGAGAATTCTGAAGCGCCAGAAGCTGACAGAGGCATGTAGTGAGTCTGCTGATCTGAGGTCTGAGCTGAGGAGCCTGGAGGCATTGAGGCTGCTAGTGCTGCTAAGGCAGGGACAGTGCGTGCCAGACTGGGGGCAGCTGCAGCTACCAGCTGGGGCAACAATCTGTGCTGCAGACCTTCTCTCTCAATCAGGCTGGTGATGTAGCGGCCATGCGCCTCTAAGCTGAGCTGGAGCTGCCGCTGTGACTGCAGCCAGGCATGAACAGTCAATGCGAAGGTATGGTGAGTGCAACGCCATGCTTAAACTGCTGAGCAGCACTGCGTGCATGAGAGGGTGGCAGGCATGATGCAGCAGAACCTTTTAGTTTGTTTGTTCGTTTTGTTCATTCGATCGTTCATTCATTCATGTTTGCTCATTTGTTCCTTCATTCATCCATCCATCAAATACTTGTCAGTCCATCGGGGCAAATACATACAGTCTCAAGCAGATCCCTGTAGAAAGAACCTGCTCAAGGTGCAAAAGTGATGCCAGAGAGGTCTAGATAAGCATGCAGCAGGAGAGCAGGTCAGATTGCAGCTGGTTGGATAGGAAGTGTGAAGGACGCATGGCAAGCATCACAGTACAGTACCGCCGGGCAATATCTTTGCAATCCTGATTACATAAGGAGAACAAGCTCACCTCCAACTGCTCATGCAGCTTCTTCTGCATTTCCATTTGGATCAGCAAAGCCTGCTCCAGATTGCGCTGCCGCTGCACCTCACGCTGTGCATCTTCTTCCCTATTGATCACTCCATCCAGCATGCTGGAAGCCTCCCCGATTCCAGAAGAAGCAGCATGCCCATCCAGCTCATTGTCACCCTCCTCCTCGTCGAACTGCTCGTCATCCAAATCATCGGCTTCGTCGTCATCACCATCACTCTTCTCCAAGGCACGTCGCCTGCAAGTACAGTCCTTGTCAGCTTTGCAGACTACAAAGCAAAATACAAGTGCCATTGAGAAAGCGCAGACCAAACTTGAGTGTGCAAGTTGGGTGGTAACTGCTGACTGAATCATGTTCAGCAGCTATGCAAGTTGCGCTTGTAGGTTGGTGAGAAGCATGTTCCACAGACTTGCAAGGTGGCAAGTGGGACTGGCACACATAAACAACACAATGAAAACACCAAACAAGTAGTGGTGCAGCAGGGAAGCAAGCAATGCAGCAGACCTAAGCCATGATGCTGTATCTAACCGGCTACTTGCAGCTGTCAGTTTGCCATGACTGACCTGCTAGACGAGCGCTTTGAGCGTTTGCGCTGTTTCCTGGTGCTGCGCCTCTTGCCTCGCTGACTTCTGCGCCCCTCATGCTCACCTGACACAGCTTCACTCATCTCGACCTGCTCTGACTCCGGCAGCCTGATGTTTAGCCTGTACTTCTGCAAGTGACTCTTGATATGGTATATGGTGAGACCTGCCACTGACATGAGCTTCATGATACCCTTGGGTGTGGCCTTTTCAGGACCGCCTAGCTGACTTACACAGCCCACAAAGCGAGTATGGAGCTCAGGCGTCCATCGCAGGCGGGGTTTGCCAGCAGCTTGTGCTGCTGCAGACTGGGAGTTATTGCCTGCACCAAGGGAGCAAGAATCAAGCACACCATGCAAGTGGTGCTATCTGCAGCAGGCTGAGCTGGCTGTCGGGAGGGCAACAGTGTCAAGGAGAGCTACCTGCTTGTTGAGACATAGATGAAGTGCTTCTGCCAAAGACAGGGGCTTGGATCATGTCTTGCAGAGGTTGTGGGGCTCCATTCTGAGCAGTGTCTGAGCGTAATTGCATGTTGCTCTGCTGGTGCGGGCTCTGTGAAGGAATGGCTTCAAACTGTGCATTCGAAATGTCTACAGCTGATGCATCTAGCAAATCCTATTGAGACACAGCACAACTCAAATTTGCTGATGAATGAGCTGTTGATGAGCTTTGTTGTTGTCTGATAGCTAGATTCTCACCCCTGAGAGGTCTGAAAGCAGGGATCCCGCTGTGGAGTGGGGGTGAAAAGTGTCATGATACAACAGTCCATCATCTGGCTGTATTACATGTGGCTGGACCTGGTACTGCGATCCTGTTAGTGGCTGCCCAGACAATGGCTGAGCTTGCGGTGCAAGCCAAGCGAACGAGCTGTCCATGTCTGCAGGCTTTTGGGAATCTTTCTCAGGCCAGTAGTCCAGGTCTAGCCAGTCTATGGTATCGTTGTCCATCTGTTAACCGACAGGGGGGCTTGAGGCCCTGGAAGCCATCCTGGGCCTCACTGTGAATCCTATCGAAGTCCAGGTCTACTATCGACCCTTTGGTGTAGTAGCCAGAGTCAGGGAAGAGCGCCGCGACCTGTCGGCTGCGTGCTTGCACTCTGTCGAGGAGAGCGAACGCCGACAATCAATCTTCAGCCTATGTTGCGCCGTAAGAGCAGAGTTGTTACGCGCGAAGTGCAATGAGCATCTTTTGCAAGATGCCTGTAATGGGTTGGATTTAGATTTCAGACACGCCAAGAATTGACTCATAGATGACACCGAATTGACTCATGCTTGCAAGATTGCACGTGTTGTGACCTGTATTCAGCTGATGCAGTGACTACTTTCAGACTGCCGAGCCTGGGGACCATAACAGTCGGTCAAGCCAACAGGGGCTGCTGCAGCAGCCATTCTACCAGCAGGCACTACCGCCCCTGCACCTTAAGCTTGACCTGTGGCAGTGATTCAAGCGTGTGAAAGATATATTTATATAATTGTCGTGATTTGCCAAACAAACAGGCAGCAGGCACAAAGCGTGTCATGACCCAATGCGGGGCCTGGTGTACTGCTGATAGGCATAGATTGCAAGTTGAAAGTGACATGGAATTCACAACAACTGTTGCATCATCCACAATATGAGCACAATAGCAGTGATTGTACAACACATTGACAAAAGTACAGGCAACAAGATCACTACATGCATTGCAACTCACGTTGGCCAGCAACAGCCACAACTACATCTTGACCAGCTGTGGGCGCTGCCACTATGGCTGCTTGACCTGCCACAGGCAATGCCACTGCAGCATCTTGAGTTGCACCAGCTTGAACTGCAGCGGCAAATAAACGCAAGTTGGTCATCTGCAGCACAAACAAGCGAGACCAAGATGTCAAGACAATTGTAGCTGATGTGTTTACACACGCCCACAAGATTGAGACAATGTCAAATTTGGCAAAGTTTGTGCCTGATTGCCCACCTTACAGCATGCAGTCTTGTCAAATCAATGACATTGCACATACCGTGTCGAAGACTGTGTCAAGTGCAATTTAAGACGTTTTGAATTGTGCGGGCAACACTTTTGCCACTTGCCACTGGCAAGAGGGTTTTACTGTTGCACTGCCTGGAGATCTAGCTGTCACTGACTAGCCAGCCACTTGCACTGCAAAGAGCTTGTTTAACTCCTGCAACCAGTACCTAGCAGGGGCCTATCGACAGGCAGGTTTACTGCTACTGCTACTTAGGCAAGCTCGTACCTATGTGGGGACATATAAGCAGAGCTCAGTTCAGACTGAATGCAATCCTTGAAACACGGGGCAGTATTGTAGCGGCGACCCAACAGGGGTGCCGCCGCTAATGTACACTGTACTGCCGCCCTGCTGCAGCACTACCCAATTGCCCTCAGGCTGCCCTTCTAGTTCATTACTGTTGTAGCTCAAGGATGCTAGTGCCAGTGCAACAGTACTTGACAAGAGAAAGACCGCAGCTGGCCAAAGAGGAAAAGGTATGGCGCATGCATTTGAAGCTGATTCTGTGTGTGCAAAATATTGGGGCAATGTGCTTCTTGATCACCACCATGACGCATGATGCTGAAGCTGGATGCAAAGCTGCTGAAAGCTGGCTGGCGCCAGGGTTGTTCATGTCTTCTTCCCACACTTGCTTTGTTGCAGGTTGTTGTCATCTCTCTGACCGGCGTGACGCTGTAGCTTCCTGCACACCTGCCTGGCAGATCTCTCTAGACTCAATGCCTCAAAGTGAGATGATGTAACAAACGCATCAGGCAGGCACATGTGCCTGTGCCATCAGCTTTCATACAGCTCGACTGCTAAGCCTGCTTCAAACTACGCTCATTCACAGTACAACCAGTACTACTACGGTACCTGGCAAGCTTGACTTATGTTGACAGTCACTGCAATCGTTGTATGGTTAGTGGCCTGTATATTGTCCTGTGTATCCCTGCTGAGTCTGGCGTAGCTGATTGCAAATGCAAAGGACGCTGGGAGCCCCTTTGCTTACTGGTACTATTGGTGCAGGGTCACCCTCTCTTAACTTATCGGCGACTCAAGAATGCTGTTTGCAATTGCATCAATTTGTTTGAAGCAAAAGCAATTTGCTGCTCAGCAACCTGGACCTGCAAATCTTGGGGTTCCATGCAACTGACGTCTTAGCTAATTGTCAAGCTGGCAGCAGGAAAGCAGCAATGACAGAGGCACATCAGCACGGGACATCTGCATATTTGCATGTAATTAGCTTTGCTATACAGACGTATGTTCAAGCAGGAATTACATAGACTACATGTATGACAAACTGGCAGGCGCCACCTCAGCTTGTGCATATGCCCATGCACATGCATGTTCTAGGCTTTCAGCAATGGCAACACAACAGTCCAGGAGTAGACAGCATCATGACTGAAACCACAGCCCTGAGGCATGTCTTTTGCCATGAAAGCTCATGTTGCCAAGCTGGACAAGCCCAGACCAGCACTTGTTCTCTGTTGCTTTGTGTACATGTACATGCCAGCAGGGCGCGCCATCAATGCAATGTTGCTACAGCAGAACTCTGCAGGTGCATGCAGCCTTTGCTGACATTGATGCTGACCAGTGATGTCCGGGGATGCAAGCTGCCGCTGCTGTTGCAGATGCACAGGCCCATCAAGATACACACACAAATACAATGCAGGCTCTCTCATGTGATACCAAACTCATTTATGGAAGGCTAGCTCAAGAAGTGGGAGTCTGAAAATGTGCAAGTGACAACAGCAGCCTGTCGCAGCGTTGTTGGTGAAAGTAATGTGCTTGGTCCTTCACAGGGAGATGCTCCAGAAGGGAGGAGCATTGTGTATGCATGCACTGCTGGCTGATGGTTGGGCTTACACTATACCTCGAGGGGGGGAGCAAGTACTGGTAAGTATGTGAAGGTGCCAGGGAAATCTTCACCACATTTGACGGAGCTCTGTTAACGGACTTCTGTAAGCAACAGAAGCAACTGGAGCAACGCTGCCTGCATGTTTGGACTGTAACACTGCAGGCAGCGTTCCTTCAGGACTGGACTATGCTACGAGAGGTGCACAACTTTGGCCTGTGAAGAGGCATCCCTGAGAAAGTGTGGTCCCTTCAGTACACAGTATCGGTACAACTACCGGGTGTTGCTTGTGTCTCTGAGTCCAATATGTGGCGCTGACAGAGACTGGATGACTTTTGTATATTTGTTGACAAGTCGAGATCAACCAGATCACTGTAAGGTTTGAGTTTGAGCTCTCGGGGCCAGCAGCTCTTCTATCGGTCATACAAGTCATACGGCCAACTACAATTGGCAATTTATGAGAAGCAAGTCTGAACTGCAGAAAACGCTGCATGCAACTACTTGGGTGGCAGCTGACAGTACCTACGCTGGCTAAAGTCTTAAACCAATGACCCCAGTAGTTGGAGCCGCCCTAGCTACGACAATGCAGCTCAAAATGCTGACGCAGGGCTTTCAAAATTGTACCAATCTCCATGACAGGGATGACTCCACTATCATGCTGCATGAACTGCCCAATGGAATGCAAGCAAGTAGCTACAACACATTAGCCCTTTGGCTGTTTTTCAGATGAACTGCTTGCGACGCATCTGTGGCATATCCTTGCGCGATCATGTGCCAAATGTTGTCATACTGA
>JAABUP010002976.1_pt1 | contig 19188 bp, 17 predicted proteins | sample 5559201 | NCBI WGS metagenome assembly JAABUP01 (sample SAMN10711887, study PRJNA513373) | rock metagenome | isolation source: Antarctica rocks | place: Antarctica
CGCGCGCAGGCTGTCCCGCAGCACCTGGCGCTCGGCGTCCGTCAGTGGACGCACAAAGAGGGGTCTGGTTCTACTCATTCCTCCAGTATCCCTTATTGCAAACAAACCTCTTTAAGACGGCACTAGGTAGAGCAACTCGGGACTGGTGCGTTGGGGCAGGAGCGCCGCGAGCGGTCGAAACGTCTTCGTCAGGTGCGGCTGGCACAGACAGTGATGCCATCGCGGGTTGAGCACGCGCACAATGCCGAAGAGGGTGCGGAACGGCGCGCTGCCGTCGTCCTTGAGCTGGTGCTGCTTCCCACAGTGCGGGCACGTCCGTTGCTGGTCGAGATAGGCCGCCACCTGCCGTTCGATGAGCGCGCGTTGCAGCGTCTGGAGCACCTGCTTGCTCTCCTCCAGTGTTAGCCCCAGCGTTTCGCTCCTGGTCTCAACGCGGGTGAGGGTGGCGATGTCCTGCCGGTGTTCCGTGCCATCGTCCCCGACGGCAACTACTTGGATGCGGACGTGCATGGTGTCTTCTTCCTCTTCTTGCGCAAGGCCGCGTTCACGGTACGACGGTTGAAAGCACGGGGCGCCTGCTCCAGCCGGTCGTGCATCCGCTCCAGGGCCACGCTGAACTCATCATCGTCGTAGGTCGGGCGCGGCCCCCCCTCATACCATGCAAGCAGCCGCTGCGCGACCAGCCCCACGTCGTCGTGCGCTTGCCACAGCTCTGGCCAGGAGGAGCGCTCCTCCATCAGGCTCATGTATCCCCCAGGACCACCGCAGTCCTCCGGCGGGCAGTCTCCCGCTCCGTCGCTACAGGTGGGATAGTGCGTGCTGGGGTCCAGCGGCGCCACCTGCTCCAGCCGGATGTCGTGCTGCCAGAGGTCGCCCATGTCATACTCATAGACGAACCGCTCCCCCTTACGCAGCTTGAAGGCAGCCAGGGTGATCTCGCGTGGATTGTCAGCAAAGCTGATGCCTCCATCGCGGTAGACGCCATACGCCTTGCCATGAATGCGGAACTGATGCAGATGCAGGTCTTCCCAGCCCACGGCGATCTGCAGCACATCGTGCAGTTGGGCGATGGTCGTGTCGCTGGTCACGAGTAGGCGCCGCCAAATCAGGGGGGTGATGGCGCGCAGCGAGACCTTGAGTTGATACACCGTGACGGCTGCTGATGTCCTGGCGGCACTCATGTGATGTGGCTCTCCTGGCAGATAGCAGTGAGGTCGGCGGTGTGCAGACAAACGGTCGTTTTCTTGACCACCGCCGGCCTCCCGGTCATCTGCTGAGGAGAAGTCCCTCATGAGCGCCACCACGAAGCCGGCGACCGTAAGGGTGTATCAGCTCAAAGTATCGCTACGTGACATCACCCCTATGATCTGGCGACGCCTGCTCGTCACCAACGACACGACCATTGCCCAACTGCATGATGTGCTGCAGATTGCGATGGGTTGGGAAGATTTGCATCTGCATCAGTTCCGCATCCACGGCAAGGCCTACGGCATCTACCGCGATGGGGGCATCAGCTTTGCCGACAACCCGCATCACGTCGTGCTGACCGATTTCAAGCTGCGCAAGGGTGAGCGGTTCGTCTATGAATATGACATGGGTGACTTCTGGCAACATGATATTCGCCTTGAAGACGTCCTGCCACTCGATGTGAGCAAGCGCTATCACGCTCCGCCACGATTCCCTTTACACATATTTGCAGTGGACGGTGAGACGGTTTTGGGCCGTGAGTGGCCCCTGACGCGGCCCTACCACGCGTGAAATCGCTCTAACCGGCAGGTCAAACTGGTGTTTTCCGTCTCATCATGGACTGCACGTATGTGTCAACCTAATAGTGGCGGAGTGTCGCGCTATCCCGTCTGTACCGCCGGTGATGGAGACTGCCCGCCGGAGGATTGTGGCGGGTCCTGGGGGTACATGAGCCTCATGGAAGATCGCTGCTCCTGGTCAGCATTGCATGACGCCCGGGAAGATATGGTCGTGGTCGCCCAGCGGCTGCTCGATTGGTATCAGGGCGGGCCACGTCCCACCTATGACGATGATGAGTTCAACGCCGCCTTAGAGCGGATGCACGAACGACTGGAGAATGCCCCCAGTACCTTCAACCGTCGCACAGTGAACGCGGCACTCCGCCAGATCCAGATAAGGAAGAGGAAAGAGACACCATGCACTTCCGCATCCAGGTAGTCACCATCGAGGACGATGGCACGGAACACGCGCAGGAGATCGCCGACTTGACGCGTGGTGAGGCCAGGATCGAGACGACAGGTCTGACGCTGGAGGAGAGCAAGCAGATGCTTCAGACGCTGCAACGGGCCATCATCGACCGGCAGGTGGCCGCCTATCTCGCCCAGCACCGTGCGTGCCCCCACTGTGGCAAGCAGCGCCGCCTCAAGAAGAGCGAGACCGCGCCGTTTCGCACCCCCTTCGGCGTGGTAGCCGTCCTCAATCCGCGGTGGTACCAGTGTCCCTGTCAGCCGCACACGGAGAAGACTTTTCGCCCCCTCACCGCCCTCCTGCCCGCCCGCACCAGCCCCGAGTTGCTCTACCTGGAGACGAAATGGGCTGCGCTGGCGTCCTATGGACTCACCGTGAAGATCCTGCACGACGTGCTGCCGCTCGACCGGAAGCATAGTGCGGTCACCGTGCGCAACCATATACTCCAAGTGGCGCGGCGCAAGGAGCAGATGCTGGGTAGGGAACAGGCCATGTTTGTGGACGGCTGTCAGGCCGAGCAGGATCGTCTCCCCCTCCTCGATGGCCCCCTGTCGGTCGGTCTGGACGGCGGAATTGTGCGGGCACGGAGAGGCGCGTGTGGAGAGAAGACGCTGAATCTGTTCGAGGTGATTGCCGGCAAGAGTGTCTTGGCCTTCCGCCGCGATGATCCCGACGATGTGCCCCCGTCGAGCAAGTGCTTCGCGCTGGTGCAAAGTGTCGACACGAAACCCAAGCGCCGGCTCTTCGACCTGCTGCAGTCCCAGGGCATGCAGGCCAACCAGCAGATCACCTTCTTCTCCGACGGCGGGGACACGGTGCGCACGCTCCCCGAGTATCTCCACCCCAAGGCGGAGCATATCTTGGATTGGTTCCATATCACGATGAAGATCACAGTGCTGCAGCAGTGTGCGCGCGGGCTTGCTACGGCGACGACCACCGATGCCGCTGACGAGCGGACGTTAGCGCGCCGGCTGGAGAGTGTCAAACACTACCTCTGGCATGGCAACACTGCCAGGGCTTTGGACGGTCTGGAGGACCTGGACAATGATCTGGAAAACTGGGGATGCGATGACGAGGGCGAGAAGCACCCACAGCCCGATAGCGAGGCAGCCGCACGAATGCTCAAGTATGTGCGGGAATTGGCCACGTATATCACGAACAATGCTTCGTCGATCGTCAACTACGGCGAGCGGTATCGCAATGGCGAGCGGATCAGCACGGCGTTCACCGAATCCACGATCAACCAGGTCGTGAGCAAGCGGATGGTCAAGAAGCAGCAGATGCAGTGGACGCCTGAGGGGGCCCACTTGCTTCTACAAGTGCGGACGCAGGTGCTCAACGACGAGTGGGACGACACGTTCCGGACCTGGTATCCAAGCTTCCGGCCTGTGCAGACGCCGGTCCCAACGACACGTACAGCAGCTTGATATCCCCGGCTTTTTAGTGCTCTCCAACTGGGCGAGGGTCGTCAGGCCGCACACCCGGCGGAGACGTCGCAAGAGCGTGTTGATGGCGGTGACGGTGGAATACAGGTGCGCCCGCCCCGCGCCTCCATAGGTGCAGAGGCAGCCCATGGCGAGGGCAATGACCAGCGCGTCCGGACCTTGGCCCACCCAGAGGACGAGGTAGCGTTTTACCGTGGCCGGCGCCATGTCCCAGCGGATGCCAGGTGCGCAGGCGACAGCGGCCGGGAGCCAGGCGTCGAAGGCGCGGTCTACCTGCGCGCGCCCCTCCGACGTGCGCGTGTTGAGCGCCGGGCGGCCGCTCCCGCGCACCCCTTTGGGGTGTACCCGTTGGTACCGCCAGGCCGCGCTCACCCTGGAAGGATCGGCGCCGGGATCGGTAACCGGCGCCGCCCCCATCGTCGCGCCCGCGTCGATCATGGGCACGGCCTCCCGGTGATACGCTCCGCGAACCAGGTGTGCAGGGCCGGTGTCCCATCATCCGCTACGTTGGCCGGGGCGGGCACCTCGGCATCGCGCGACAGGGCGCTCTGCAGGGGCACGCCCAACCGATCTCCCTGTGCGCGCAGACGAGGGCGTCCACGATCACGGATGGACTCTTGCAGCGCGTGGAGGACGCCCAGCGCTTCCAGGCGATCGAGGGAATGGTCGTACACGTCGATGGTCTGGGGGCTGCGCCACCCCATCATGGCCGCGATCGCCATCTTGAGGTCGAGATACACCGCGCTCGTCTTATCGCACCGCCCCCGTGCCTCGAGCAGCAGCTCGGTCACGACCAAATGCCGGATTGTGTGCGGCGAGAAGGGGATCGGGCATCGTTTCCGCGCGACGGGATAGACCTTGCGCCAGTGGCGCATGAAGGCCATACGCGTGTAGGGCGTCCCGTCCTCGGTGAGGAAGAAGGGATCGTCGTCGTTCAAGTCGGAGAGACGGGTGCGGCCCAGGGGATCGTGGGCAGGGCGCTCCTCGCGGAGGTACGCCAGCAGCGCTTGCTGCACCTCCATGATGAAATGAACCGTCTTCACCTCGCGCCCGTAGCTGCCTTTGTCGCGGAGGATGACTTGACCAGGGACACCGTCCCGGGTGTGCGACCGATAGCCGCCGACGGTCATCGCGCAGACTTCGCCGATGCGCGGGCCGGCGTAGCGGAGCAGGATGAGCACGGCCTTGTCGCGCAACGAGAGCGTCGCATCGGGCAGCGTCAGCATGGCATCGAGCGCGGCGTTGAGGCCGGCGATCGCGCGCGGTTGCCCGACTAACAGGTCCACCGTCCACGGCAACCGTCGCTGATCACGGAAAGTCGCGACGGGCCGGAGCGCCGAGTCCAGGCGCGATTCGCCGCGGGTGCCGGCATGGTCGGGGGCGCCGCCGCTGGCGAGGTGGCGGACGTGCTCCCGCTTCAAGCCAACAAGGAGATCGCTCAACATCGGATTGCGATATGGGTAGTATCCGTGCTCACGCATGACGCGGTAGAAGTCGCGGAGCGCCGCCCGCAGGACGCGCAAGCCTGAGTCACCGAGCGGCGTGTCGCGGGTGGCGGCGATGCGATAGCCGTCGAGCGCCGTGTCGGCGCTCACGACGAGGTGCAGACGCTCCCGGAGGAACGCGCATAGATACTGCTCGATCCGATCCGGGGGCGCATCCCATGACTGGTCGTGCTCGTCAAAGAAGGCAAACACGGGGCAGAGCATGCCCAAGTAGGTCTCGGCGGTGCTGCGCAGGCCGCGCCCCACGCGCAGGTGGTGGTACAGGGTGAGGGGCATCACCGGCAACCCATTCCGATCAACGACGGTCAGCCTGAACGTATCAGCGGCGTCACCGGTGATGGTGCGATAGCCGCTCAAGGAGGCGTAGCGGCCTCGCTCGCGGTGGGGCGTACCCATGCGTCACTCCTGCCCAATCCAGACGCCGTCATGGTTGCTTTATGGTAGCACCGGCGACGTCTGCATAAGGCAGACTTATGAACACGGTGTATCGCGGCTCGTGGGCGCAGGTCTCACTATCATACTCGACGACAATGCTGCCGTAGCACCGCCCCCGACGGCGGCTCCAATCGTCGATGCCGATGACGCGCAGCACCTCCATCTCTGCGGCAGGGTCGGCGTGGACCAGCCGCAGCAGCGTCATGCGACTCACGCCAATGCCCCGGTGCGCCACCAACCGCGCGCCCGCTGTCCCGCCGAGCGCCCGGACGAAGCGTCGGAGCGCCGCGCGTACGTCGTGCGTCCGCCACCCATAAACGGCGGCGAACGGCGTCAGCCGCTCGCAGAAGATCTTGCGCTCACAGGAGTCAACGGGGCAGGCGAAGCGCCGCGTCTGGACCCGTAAGGACACCGTCATCCCCGCCCACGGGAGGTCCGCCACCGTCCGCGTGTAGGTCGAGCGCACCGTCGTGGAGCGCTGCTGGCAGAGCGGGCAGGCGGCCGTGGCGCGGACGGCCGTGACGGTGAGCGTGATGTGGCGCTCGGCGATCTCGACATGATCGACGCGCAGGCCTTTGAGATGGGGCAAGAAGCGGGCGGGGTTGAGGCGCATAGAGGAGACTCCAGGGTTAGGCCGTCAGACCGCGCGCGGTGCCTCCTCATGCTCTGCCTCCCATTCCCAAGCATCAAATGTGGACATGAGCCGGATGTCCTTGCCAAACACAATCGATGAAGGGCACTGGTCGTATGCGCCGCGCCGCCTGGCAGTCGCGCCACCATCTTCCGTGAAACACATCGCTCCATCTCGGCCAACGGCCGCCTCGTGATGCGCGTCGAGCTACCGATCTTGCACGGGCGAGCCGTTCGACCGTTTCGCGACGGGGAGCCGCATCACATGCGATGCACGCGCCGCCGTGCGCCGCGTGCATACTCGTCGCGACTAATCTCCGTTGGCGACGGGTCACAGCGCCGTCAGGCCACCATCGATGACCAACGCGTGGCCGGTGATGTAGCGGGCGTCGTCGGAGGCCAGGAAGGCCACGCAGGGGGCGATGTCCTCGGCCGTGCCCTGCCGCCCCAGCGGTATCCAGGTGTCGACCAGGCGCGCGATCTCGTCGGCGTCCAGCTTGTCCAGGATCGGGTCGTTGAACCCGGTCTCGATCCAGCCGGGACAGATGCAGTTGACGCGGATGCCCTCGCGCGAGAAGTCGGCCGCCATCTGGCGCGTCAGGTTGATGATGGCCCCTTTCGAGGCGTTGTAGGCCGCTAGGGCGGGCTCGCCGATCATCCCTGAAATAGACGCCGTGTTGATGATCGCCCCGCCCCCGCTCCGGCGCATCGCGGGGATCACGGCGCGCGCGGTCAGAAAGATGCCGCGCACGTTGACGGAGAAGGTGCGGTCCCAGTCGTCGATCGCTTGCGTCAGCACAGTACCGGGCACGAGCACGCCCGCGTTGGCGTGCAAAATGTCGACGCGGCCGTAGCGGTCGAGCACGGAGGCGACAGCCCGCTCTATCTGTCCCTGATCGGACACGTCGGTCTCCCACGCCCACGCCTCGATGCCGTCCTCGTCGCGCAGCAGGCACGCCGTTTCCTCGGCGGCGCCGGCGCGGATGTCGACCACGGCCAGCCGCGCGCCCTCCTGCCCCATGCGCCGGGCGCAGGCGCGCCCGATGCCGTGGCCCGCGCCGGTCACCAGCGCGACGCGCCCCTCCAATCGTCTGCACACTGTTCTCATCCCTCTTATCCCTGCGTTAGCTATCATCCGCCAACGCCACTCTGGCCGCATGGGTGCCGGCCTACCAGTGAGAACGGCTCTTTGGCGCTCTCGGTGGCAGACCGGCCACGTCAGCCTCGATCGTTCTCGCCGGTGATCCGCGCTACCGCGCCGGCGTCATGGTGGCGCTCCCGGTCCCAGACGGGGCGGCCTGCTCGGGCTCGGCCGCCCGCACCGGGACGCGGTGGCGCTGCACCAGCAGCCAGTACACGGCGCCGGTCGCCAGCACGACGGCGACGGTAAGCTCGTAGATCGGCGCGCCGCCGATGACGGGCGCGTTGGCGAGGGCGGGGAAGCCGCCACCGGACCCGAGGGCCGGGTTGGTGGCGGCGCGCGGCCAGGCGAAATTGACGAGCATGGCCCCCGGCCACAGGATGGCCAGCACGTTCACGAGGGTCGCCCAGCGCCCCAGGCTGAACCAGGCGCGCTGGCGTGGCCACCCGCGCAGCCGGGCCACCAACACGACGACGCAGGTCAGAAAATACGCCAGGTAGATCATGCCCGTCGCCCCGGTCGTGACCACGCCGACCTGCTGGCTCACCACCAGGGGCAGCATCGAGAGCAGCCCCACGGCGAGGGCCGCCCACACGGGGGTATGAAAGGTCGGATGGACCGTACGCCACAACCCCGAGAAAGGCAACTGGTCGTCCCGACCCATGGCGTACACGAGGCGGTTGCCGGTGGCCTGGATGGCCAGGGTCGCCGCGAAGGTGGCCACGCCCACGACGACGAGATAGAGGGTCGCGGCGTCGCGGCCGAGGGCGCCGGTCATGATGTCCAGCAGCGGGGTCGCGCTCTTCATGACCGCGGGCACGTCCTTGATGGCCAAGAGGTTGGCGAGCAGGAACAGGGAACCGCCGACGAAGGTGATCACGACCGCGCCGAGCATGCCCAGCGGGGCGCGCTTCGACGGGTTGACCGTTTCCTCGCCGACCGTCCCGGCCGCGTCGAACCCGTAGATGACCCACAGCGACATGAACATGGCCAGCGCGAACACACCCACGTAGCCGCCGCCGGCGCCGGGGGTGTGGTCCGTGCCGGCCGTGCTGAACACGATGCCGGGCGACTGGTGGCGGCCGAATATGAACAGGGCGATGGAGAAGCCGATCGTGGCGATGATCTCGGCGGCCACGCCGGCGTTGTTGAGGGCGGCCATGACGCGCACGCCGACGATGTTGATCACCATAGCCAGCCCGAGCGTCGCCACCGTGATGAGTACCTGATTGCCCGGGGTAACCGGCCAGTTAAAGAGCGCGTCGAGCACGCCCGGCATGGTGAAGGCCACGCCGGTCGCCGTCAGGATCGTGGCGACGAGGTAGATCCAGCCGCTGAACCAGGCCAGCGACGGTGAGGCCAGTCGCCTGCCCCACTGGTAGAGCGATCCGGCGAGCGGGTAGTGCGAAGCCAACTCGGCGAAGACGAGGGCCACCAGGAATTGTCCCACCGCGACGAGCGGCCAGCTCCAGATGAAGGCGGGGCCGCCCGTGCCGATGCCCAGCCCGAAGAGGAGGAAGATGCCCACGCTGGCCGATATGTAGGAGAACGGCATGGCGAAGGTGGAGAAGAGCCCGAGCGAGCGCTGGAGCTCCTGGCGATAGCCGAGCGCGGCGAGCTGCCGCGCGTCATCCCGGGCCTGGCGCCCCGGCGCGGCGCCGTGGGGTGTGTCCCCGTGTGGTATGTCCATGGAGTAAACCTCCTGTTAGCCCGGCGCGATCTCCCGCCCCCTGGATCGAGGCGGATCGCCGGCGGGCGCGTCGACGTTCGTGCGACGGGAAGACCCTATCGCGCGTCCCTGGACCGCTTGAGGGTCCTCGTCCCTCTCTCCCCATCCCTCCGCGCGCTCCGTCGCGCGGCGACCCATCACATCATGCGCCGGCGCACGCCGGGCTCACCCCTTGAGCCGCGTCCCCCGCGGGTCGTAGAGCGGCTCCGTCGCCACCGTCGCCCCGTAGCGGCGCCCGAAATACTCGATCTCGACCGCCGTCCCCGGCACGGCGCACGCGACCGGCAGATAGGCGTAGGCGATGCCCCGGCGCACCGTATAGCCGTAGCCGGCGCTGGTGACGTAGCCGAGCGCCGCGCCGCGCGCGGCGGGGGCGAAGACGGGCTCCTTGCCCATCACCACGGCGTCCGGCGCGTCGAGCGTCATGGCGCACAGCCTGCGCGTGGGACCGCGCTCCTTCACGCGCAGCAATGCCGCGCGCCCCAGAAACTCCCCCTTGCCCAGCCGCACGGCGAAGCCCAGGCCGGCCGCGAACGGGTCGTGCTCCGTGTCCAGGTCGACGCCGGCCAGGCGGTAGCCTTTCTCGAGGCGTAACGAGTCCAGCGCGTCGGTCCCCGCGGCGGCGATCCCGTCGGGTTGGCCGGCCGTCCACAGGGCGTCCCACAAGGCCTGGCCGTACTCCATGGGAGCGTAGAACTCCCAGCCAAGCTCCCCCGCGTACGACACGCGCACGGCCAGCGCCGGCGCGTGCGCGATCGTGAGCGGGCGAGCGGTGAAATAGGGGAAGGCGGCGTTGGAGACATCGGCGTCAGCCACTCGCCGGAGCACGTCGCGGGCGCGCGGACCCCACAGGCCGGCGCCGCACAGGGCGGAGGTGACGTCGACGATGGAGACCGAGCCGTCGACGGGGGCGTGGCGGCGCAGCCATGCCCCATCGCGCGGCCCGCTCGCGCCGCCCGTCACCACCAGGAAACGCTCCGCGGCGAGGCGCGTCACCGTCAGGTCGCACACCACGCCTCCGCGCTCGTCGAGCAGTGGCGTGTAGATCACCGCGCCGGTCGGGCGGTCCAGGTCGTTGGCCGCCATATGCTGTAGGTAGGCGAACGCCCCGGCGCCGCTCACCTCGAGCTTGGTGAACGGGGTTAGGTCGAACAGGGCCACGCGCTCACGGGCGGCCCGGTGCTCGACCGCGCTCGCGGGCGACCAGTGGCGCGCCGCCCAGCCCGTGCGCCCGCGCTCCTCATCGCCGGCGGCGGGCCTGTTGGCGTCGAACGAGCGCGGGCGCTCCCAGCCCGCGCTCTCCGCGAAGACCGCGCCCAGTTTTTCCAGGCGGCGATGGAACGGGCTCAGGCGCAGGTTGCGCGGCTGCTCGATGCCCTGGTGAGGGTGGATGATGTCGTACACCTCGCGGTATTGCTGCGCGGCGCGGAGGGCGACGTAGGGCGCGGCTTGCGCGTGGGGGTGGAACCGATTGAGGTTCATCTCGCGCAGGTCCAGGCCGGGCGCGCCCTCCACCATCCACTCGGCGATCGCCTGCCCCGCCCCGCCGGCGTGCGTCACCCAGATAGCCTCGGCGACCCAGAAGCCGCGCACGGCGACCGCTTCGCCCAGGAGCGCGTGGCCGTCCGGCGTGAAAGAGAACAGGCCGTTGAGCGCGTCGTCGAGCGCCACGCCGCGCAGCGCGGGGAGCAACTCCGCCGCGTCGTCGAGCGCCGGCGCGAAATCCTCGGGCGTGAAGGGGAGCACGGAGGGCATCTCTGGGCGCTCGCCGTGACCGTGGCCGTGGCCGTGGCGCGGGATGTCATCCACGGACACGAGCAATGGCTCGTGCCGGTATGAACCGATCCCGTAGCGCGCGCCGTGCTGGCGAAAGTACAGCGAGCGGTCCTGGTGGCGCAGGATCGGATGGGCGATCTCGCGCCGCTCGCCCGCCAGCGCGGGCAGGGGCGCGGTGCGGACGTACTGGTGCTGCACCGGGGAGAGCGGAACGGGCACGCCGGCCATGCGTCCGATCCGCGGCCCCCAGATGCCCGCGCAGAGCAAGACGGCGTCGCACGCGACGCGCCCCTCCGGGGTCTCCACGGCGCGCACGCGCCCCCCGACAACCTCGACGCCTATGACGGGGGTGTGCGCGTGGAACGCGACGCCGCGCTCCTCCGCGCGGCGCGCAAGCGCCTCGGCCGCGCCGACCGCCCGGGCCACGCCGTCGGACGGGACATGCAGCGCGCCGAGCAGGCGATCGGCGGGCAGCAGTGGAACGAGATCGGCTGCCGCGCGCGGGCTAATCAGCGCGGCGTCAAGGCCCCATGAGGCGGCGTAGCCGACCTTGCGCCTGAGCTCCTCCAGGCGCGCGGGCGTCGTGGCGACCTCGACGCTGCCCACGGGGCTGAACGCCGGCTCACCGTCCGCCGCGAGCGCGGCGTAGAGCGCGGCGCTCGCGTGGGCGAGCCGCGTGACCGCCCGCGATGCGTTGAGTTGGAACATCAGGCCCGGGGCGTGCGAGGTCGAGCCGCCCGTTCGGAACAGGGGCCCTTGCTCGAGGACGACGACATCGGTCCAGCCCAGCATGGTCAGATGATAGGCGGCGCTGCAGCCCACGATACCGGCGCCGATGATCACCACGCCTGCCTGGTCGCGCATCGCCCCATCCCTCCACGCGCCCGTGCTCTTGGCGCTTGATATACACTAAGGTTTGGAGCTAATATATCAGTCAGTGGCGACATTGTAAAGAGGCACGCGATTTTGTGACGGCGGCGTCGCGACAGGCGCCGACGGCAACATGACGTCCGCATGCGCGCAAGGGAGCATGATCACCGTGAGCGTATCGTGAGTAACCCTATATCCTTGATCGACCCACGCGGGGACGCGCCGCGCGTCGACGGCTCCCTGGCCGAGCGGGCGTACACGGCGATCCGCGACCGGATCGTCACGCTGCGCTTCGCGCCCGGCGCCCTCCTGCAGGAAGACGCGCTCATGCGCGCGCTCAATCTCGGCCGCACCCCGGTTCGCGAGGCGCTGCTGCGCCTCGAGGGGGACAACCTGGTGACCGTGCTGCCACGTCGCGGCACGTTCGTGAGCGAGATCAACATCACGGACCTCGCGCAAATCGCCGAGATCAGGGCGCAACTGGAGGGCTTCGCCGCCGCCCTCGCCGCGCGTCGCGCCCGCGTGGCGGACCACGCCGAGATCGACCTCTTGCTCGCCGAGGACGAGCGGTTAGACGGTTCGCGGGACCACGAAGCGCTCATCGATCTCGACCAGCGCGTACACCACTTCGTCTACCGCGGCGCCCGGAACTCGTTCCTCGCGGACACGCTGACGCGCTATTATCACCTGTCGCTGCGCATGTGGTTCCTCGTGCTCGACCGCGTCCCCCACCTCGACACGGCCGTCCACGAGCACCGCGACCTACTCCTGGCTATCCGTGACGGCGACGAAGGTCGTGCCCGCGCCGTGGCCCAGCAGCACGTCGTCGGGTTTGAGGCGCAGATCCGCAAGGTTATATAGCGAGGGGCGAGGGGCGAGTGGCGAGTGGTGACTGACGACTGACGACTGAAAGCTGACGACTGACGACTGACGAGAAAGGTAGGGGTAATGGGACAGAGAGGGGCGTGTGGGCGGGACTACGACGCGATCGTCGTCGGCGTGGGCGGCATGGGTAGCGCGGCCGCTTACCACTTGGCGCGACGCGGCAAGCGGGTGCTCGGACTGGAGCGCCACGACATCCCGCATACGATGGGCTCGTCGCACGGCGTGTCGCGTATCATCCGGCTGGCCTACTACGAGCACCCGTCGTACGTCCCGCTGCTGCGGCGCGCCTATGAGTTGTGGCGCGGGCTAGAGCAGGGCGCGGGCGAGCAACTATTACACATCACCGGCTCGATCGACGCCGGCGCCGCCGACGGACGCTGCTTCGCGGGGTCGCTACACTCCTGCGAACTGCACGACCTGCCGCACGAGGTACTGGACGGTCGCGCGGTGAACCGCCGCTTCCCCGGCTACAACTTGCCGGACGCGTTGTGGGCCGTCTGGCAGCCCGAGGGGGGCTTCTTGCTCCCTGAGCGGTGCATCGTCGCGCACGTCGTGGCGGCGCAGGGGCACGGGGCGGAGATACACGCGCGCGAGCGGATGCTGGCGTGGGAACCGCGCGGCGACGGGGTGCGGGTCGAGACCGATCGCGGCGTCTACACGGCCGCGCGGCTGGTGGTGACGGCGGGCGCCTGGGCGGGCGAGGTCGTGCCGGCGCTGCGTGGCCTGGTGGTCCCCGAGCGCCAGGTCCTGGCGTGGCTGCAGCCGGACGCGCCCGACCTGTTCGCGCCGGCCCTCTTCCCGGTCTTCAACCTCGAGGTCGAGGAGGGGCGCTACTACGGCTTCCCGGTCTTCGCCGTGCCGGGGTTCAAGCTTGGCCGCTACCACCACCTGGAGGAGGCGACGGAGGCCGACACGGTCGACCGCGCGGTGCGCCCGCGCGACGAGGAGGTGCTGCGCCACTGCGCCGCACGCTACTTCCCGCATGGGAACGGGCCGACCATGGCCCTGCAGACCTGCCTGTTCGAGAACAGCCCCGACGAGCACTTTATCCTGGACACGCACCCCGACTACCCGCAGGTGAGCATGGCGGCCGGTTTCTCCGGCCATGGATTCAAGTTCTGCAGCGTGATCGGTGAGATCATGGCCGACCTGGCGGAACGAGGCGACACGGACCACGACATCGCCTTGTTCCGTTTGGCGCGCTTCGCCCCGGGACGGAGCGTGCCCCTCCACGCGGCTGGCTCGCCGGAATTGGCACGAACACTATGAGGGGCACTGTCACATTACCTTTGGTGATCCGGTAGGATAGGGACAGTTCCTGTCCGCCTTCAGCGGCATCTCCAGCCACTCTCGACCTCGGCGGCATCGCCTATCAGCACGCGCTTATCAGACCGAGCGGGCGAGCCGTCTACAGGGATGCGTCAGCTTTCGGAACGCAAGCAGGCAGTTGCGCGCACCAGCCTACGGTGTTGCTCGCGTGATAACGCCTACGCCGCCTGCAGCAGCGCGCACACCTCGCCCCACCGGTCCTGAAACAGGCGACGCTGATCGGCCAAGGACACCGTCTCGTTCAGGAGTTGACGGGAGCGGAGATGGTCGCGCAGTTCGTCGTGGGCAGAGCAGAAGCGGGCCGCCGCGCCAAAGGAGCCGAAGCCACGCATCGGATAGTAGCGCTGTTTGATACCCCTATGGTCCTGTTCCATCCGGTTGTTCATATAGCGGCTGGTGCGGTGCTGGACCTCCGGTCCCAGCGTCTCGCGGATAGCGCGCGGGTAGGCGTCGTGCCCGTCCGTCGTGACCTTCTCTGGGGCGTGGCCGACCATCGTGCGTGCACGCATGAAGAAACGCTTGGCCGCCTCCATGTCCCGCGTTTCGCTCAGCATGGAGTCGACCAGGTTGCCGTCGGCGTCGATCGCGCGATACAGGTAGCACCAGCGCCCGTCCACCTTCACATAGGTCTCATCCGCATGCCATTTTTTGCCGGCTTTGCCGCGTCGCTTGGCCCCCAACCGCTCCGTCAGCAGCGGGGCGAAGCGCTCCTCCCACTCCCGCACCGTCTCATGCGTGAAGGTGAAGCCGCGCGTGAGGAACATCTCGGCGAGGTCGCGCAGGCTGAGTTTGTAGCACGCAAGCGCCACAGGACGACGAGCAGCGCGACGTCCGTGGGCACCTGGAGGTGGTTGAAGGGCGTGCCCGTGCGCTCATTGAAGGTGCGCCGGCAGGGACGACAGCGGAACAAGCGATATCCCAACGCTGTCGCCCGCTCCATCTCCTGTGTCGCGTCCCCCTGGCAGTATGGGCAGGCCATCGTCCCCTCCTCAACGCACCGCTATAAAAGGAGAAGGATACCCGACCCGTTGGGTCCCTGTCACCCGTGATTCTGAGTCCTGACGCAACCGGCTGCGCTACGTGCGCAGCGAGGCGGGCATGAGCTTGACCAACCCCGCTAGGTTCCTGCGCACCCGTTGCGAGGCCGCGCAGTAGGCGCCGAAGGGGGGCCCCGGATCGACGCCGGGCAGCCATCGCCGGCGTCTGTAGCTACCGCGACGACTGCCGGGCCCTGCACCGGATGAGTAAACGTCATAGGATCGATGATGAGAGGAAGGGGGAATGATGGGCGTCAGAGGACAGTTCAGGAGCAGGGAGGGCGAGTCTGTGGGCAGATGCAGGCGTGACGGACGCGTGCGACGGGCGCGATCAAGTGGGCCATGACCGCCTGTGCGCACGTCGGCGCCGAGGTGGAGGTGGACGACCATCGTACTGATGCCGGTAACATGGTCGGCGCTCGGTGCGAGGCCAGGGTTACGGGTCGTCCCGCGGGTTGTAGTGCTCCTTACGGTAGCAGTTGGCGCACAGCACATCGCACTGCTCCATCTCCGTAAGGATAACCGCGATAGGGCGCCCTTTCCGCACCATCGCGCTCACCAGATCGTCCTTCGCGCCGCCCTCGCGATGGCGGAAATCCAAGCACGCCGGATGGGACTCGCCGCACCGCACGCACGACGCGCGCTCTTTGATGCGCTGAAACCACGCCTTGCGGCTGCGCCTGATCGATGCGCCATGGGCGCGCCACTTTTCGAGGTCCTTGTCCACGTAGCGCTTGTTGGCGTCGCGCCGCGCCTGTTTCTGCCGCTCCGTGAGATCCGCATAGCGTGTATACCCTGCCATAGCCCGTATGATATCATTTTGACAACGAGAAAAATGATATGTGCGCGCTGCCGTCGCCGTTCGCCTCCCCGCCGACGCGCTGGCGTGGAAGGGATGCATACCACGGTGACGGAGAGAGAAGGAGAGGTTATGGCCCATGACGTGGGAACGGCCGAGGGGCGGTCGATCGACTTCGAGTCCATCAAGCAGATCAATCCCTACGGGGTCGAGTACTGGAGCGCGCGCGCCCTTGCTCCACTGCTTGGCTACAAGAAATGGCAGAACTTCGACGTCGCGATCAGGCGGGCCATGACGGCCTGCGCACAAATCGGGCAGGTCGTGCCCGACCATTTTACCGCGGCCAGTAAGATGGTCCCCCTTGGCAGCGGGGCGGAGCGGGAGGTCACCGACTATTTAATCAGCCGCCTCGGCGCGTACTTGATTGCCCAGAACGGCGACCCGTCGAAACGCGCGATCGCGGAGGCACAGGCGTACTTCGCTGTGTCGACGCGGAAGAATGAACTGCGCGAACTGGCCGAGGAACAGGCCAAGCGCCTGGAACTGCGCGAACGCGTCTCGGAGAACAATAAGAAGCTGGCCGAGGCGGCCCACGATGCGGGTGTCCTCTCACGGAGCTTTGGCGTCTTCCAGAGCGCGGGGTACCAAGGGCTGTACGGCGGGCTGGACGTCGACGGTATTAAGCAGCGCAAAGGCATCAGTTATAAAGAAGACCTGCTCGACCGCATGGGACGCGCGGAGTTGGCCGCGAACGATTTCCGTGTAACCCTCACGGAGGAGCGGCTGCGGAAGGACGGCATCATCGGTCAGACGCGGGCGATCGAGACTCACCACGAAGTGGGTCAGACCGTCCGCAAAGCGATCGAGGAAACAGGGGTACGCATGCCGGAAGACCTGCCGGCCGAACCCTCCATCAAGCCATTGCTCACGGCGAAACGCCGCGGACGTAAGAAGGTTGCAGCCCCAAACGACGGGCGTGCCGAAGGGGAACAGCCAGCTCAGGGAACGCTGTTCAACGATGTCGTTTAGTGGGCTGTCGGGGAGCTATGATGGCTGGATGCGACCGCTGTTGTCACAACGAACGGACGCCGGCGAGCGCGATGTGCTTTGTCTACCGCTCGAGTTCCTGCCCGGCGGCACACGGGTGCACGCACGGCCTTTGCCAGGGCGACAGATGCGCCGGCCAGCGCAAGCCGTTGTGCCGCGCAGCGAGCGGCTGCGGTCCCAGTGGATACGTACGAACTGCCCATTGTGGCCTTGACCAAGCTACGAGAGCCCGTTGATGAGCCCCAGTCGCGACCGGCAGGCTCACGATACGAGGAAAGATGGACGCTATGGCACGTGTGATACTAGTGGTGGATGCCGACGTGGTCACGGCCGGGTGATCCACGAGATCCTGGACATGGAGGGCTACCGGGTGGTGCGGGCGGTAGACGGTGAGAGCCTGGACGTCGCGCGCAGCGAGCAGCCGCATCTGATCTTACACGATATCTCCATGCCCGGCATAAACGGGCCGGACGTGAGCCGTCGTCTGCGCGCCGAGCCCGCCACGGCGCCCATCCCCATTGTCGTCATGTCCAGTCACGTGGCGCGGAGGCGTCCCGAAGAGATGTCGCACGACGACCGCTTGCCCAAACCCGTCGCGCTCGACGACCTCTACGCGATGGTGGCGCGCTGGCTTCTCCCGGCGCCGTCCCGTCGTCGCAAGATACCGCGACATCCCCATGGTGCGCAGCGTCGACGCGCATCACCCTCGGGCGTGCTTTTTCCCGCACGTCTGGTCCCTGTACGGCGCGCAATGATCGGCGGGTCGCCGTTTGTGTAGAATAAGGACTGTCGCGTGGAGCTGCGTGGGCTGGGCTAGGCCTGTCCTATGTGGCCGGGCGACGGGGGTGAGGCTGTCGGCGCGCCTGCTGCCTTTGCGCGGCCGCTGACGGCTTCCCTCAGCACGATGTTGTGCGTCGGCCGCGTGTTGTCGCGTGGTAGATTCGCCCCCTGGACGCCAGGGTAGCGGCTCTGTGCCTCCCCTAGCGTGCGCCACGCTTCCTCCCATGCGCCCTCGTGTCCGGGCGCGACCTCCACCGCGGTCACCATCCTGATCATTGGTCGCCCTCCTTGCCTATCCACGTCGTCGAGGTCCTGATTCGGATTCCGGCCTGGGAAGAACCAATCCAGGAAAGGATGGCCGCCGCCGATGACGAGGTTGTCGTTGACGTCGACGACGCCAGGCGTGCCGCAGGCCAACGCGATGAGCGCCTCCTTGGTGGCCTGAATCGCCACATGGCCGGTGGGGGTGACCGTCGCGTCCTGGGCCGACACATCAATCGGGGGCGCGCCCGGTTGCATCCTGGCCTGGATCTCGCGCTCAATGGCCTGAGCGATCGGTTCGTCCGTGACCCGACCGCTGCTCCTGTTGGTCATCGTGTGCGTCCCATACTCCGAACGCACCATACTCCGAACGAACACAGCACCTTTCAACGCAGCACGCCTTCCAGTGTCTCAAGCCACACCATGCTACCGCCAACGTTCACGACAGCACCTTCCATCCGCTCGCCGCCCGTTTTACCGAGCGGATTATGGTGGACCCGTTTGGGGTCCACTGTGTCATGGCTTCGTGTGCTTGCCTCCCGAATCGCGCAAAGTAACCAGTCATGGTGCGCCGTCCGGGAAAATGAGTAGCGACCGCAAGGCCTCTCCCGTCTGTAGCGTGTCGAAGGCATGGTTGAGATGGGGTCACTAGATCATTCCGGGAAATCTGTACGCTAAGACATCACTCGTCCGCCGGGCGGGATATGTGCTTGCCACGGAGTCGTGTCGCCTGTTGCCAGTCCCATACGTACTCGCCCGTTAGGATAATTTTCTCCCACCCGAGCGGAGCGATGTGCTCCAGGTGCTCCTCGGGTACGTTCTCGCCGTCGGTGCGCATGGCCTCGATGGCCTGCTCCAGTCCCAGTGTGTTCCACAGGATAATGGCGGCCACCACCAGATTCAAGCCGCTGGCGCGGTTGCACTGATCCTCATAGGAGCGGTCCTGCACCGTGCCGCGCCGGTTGAAGAGGATGGCCCGCGCTAGCGCGTTCCGCGCCTCGCCTTTGTTCAGCCCTCCGGTCACCCGCTGCCGCAACCCGGGGCTTTGGAACCACGTCAACACGTAGAGCGTGCGCTCGATGCGGCCCATCTCGCGTAGGGCCACGGCTAACCCGTTCTGGCGGGGATACGCCGCGAGCTTGCGCAGGATCTGCGAGGCCGTCACCGTGCCGAGGCGGACGGAGGTGAGCAGGCGCAGCAGGTCGTCCCACTGCTCCGCGATGCGTTTCACGTCGACATCGCCGCCGATGAGCGGGGCGAGCGCCAGGTAGGTCGCCGGTGGCTCCACCGTGTACAGGCGACGGT
>JAABUP010005501.1_pt1 | contig 19176 bp, 28 predicted proteins | sample 5559201 | NCBI WGS metagenome assembly JAABUP01 (sample SAMN10711887, study PRJNA513373) | rock metagenome | isolation source: Antarctica rocks | place: Antarctica
GGCGCCGGGCGAGGCCGTGGGCGTGCTGGCCGCGCAGAGCGTGGGCGAGCCGTCCACGCAGATGACGCTCAACACGTTCCACATGGCCGGTGCGGGCCCCGGTTAGGGTAGGCTTAAGGGTAAGGGATGATTAGGGTTAGCGTCTGCTCTGCGCGCCCCGCCGGTGGCTCAGGCCGGCGCGGGCTGCTGCGGTGTGGCCGGCGTCGGGCTCGCCTGCATGCTCGCGCGTCTCCAACACGGCCGGCGCCGGCCCCGGCGCGTCTGCGCGCGCTGCGGGCGGCTCAGGCTGGCAGCGCAGGCTGCTGCGGTGTGGCCGGCATCGGCCTTGCTCACGGGCTCGGGCGTGTCCCACACGGCCGGCGCTGGCCCGCGCGTGCGCGAGCTGGGTGGCCCAGGCCAGGGGTGCAGGCTGCCGAGGTGTGGCCGTCGCCTGGCTCGCCCCTGCTTTGCTATTCGCGCAGGTCCCCGCATGCGCATGCGCATGGTGTGCGGGGCAAGGCCGGCTGCCGTGAAGCCCCGGGGCCCCGGGGCGCAGACTGTGCAGGCAGAGCCGTCCGCTGCGCGCGATGCAGCCGATGCGCGCCCGCGTGTCTCCCGCGTGTCTGGGCGTCAGCAGCAGTCGAAGGATGGGTGAACCGGGGATGCCTGTGTTGGAGGAGTTGCAGACGCCTGGCCTGCCCACCGGCCTGTGCTGCCATGTGCAAGCGGCACGCAAAGTGTGCGGGACGATGCTTCAAGTCGGGACAGTGTTGCGAGCGCGGGATGCGGGCGTGTGCGGCGCAAGACGCGCCGCGCCGGCGCAGGCCGCGGCGAGGCCAACGTGACGCTGGGCATCCCGCGCATGCGCGAGCTGCTCATGACGGCCGCGCGCAGCATCAAGACGCCGGTGATGACGCTGCCGCTGCGGCCGGGCGCCGCGCGCGCGGACGCAGAGGCGCTCGCCGGCCGCCTGCGCCGCCTGCGCCTGGCCGAGGCGCGCGCCGCCTGCTGGCTAAATCAACCCTAATCCTACCCTACCCTACCTTGGCCGAAAGGGGGCTCACAAGGGGCTCACACCAAGGCGCCTGCAAGCGGTCTGCCGGTGTGCGCTGCCCGCCTGGCAGGCAGCCGAGCACGGCGCTGTGCGGCTCTGGTTTTGACCAGGGCCGCACCGGTGCCTGGCCGGGGCGCGTGCCGCCTCCCGGCTGGGCAGGGCCTCGCAGGGGCTCTGCCCGCGCGCGCTGACCGCTCCGCCGAGAGCCGGGCACGGGACCGTTCGGCCTTGCTTCCACTGCGCGAGCAGGCTCTGGTCTTGCACGGTGGGGGTGCAGGGGCGCTGCAGTTGCGCGCCGGGCTGCGACATGACTGCGTGCGCCCTAACCCTATCCAGGTGCTGGAGGGCCTGGAGGTCGAGGAGCGGCCGGCGGCGGAGAGCCCCGGGCAGGAGTCCGGCCGCGCGCGCGCGTTCACCGTGCGCCTGCGCTTTGCGCCGCCGCACGCGTACCCGCCCGAGGCCGGGCTGACCTTTGGCGAGGCGCGCGCCCGGCCTCCCCGCCTGCCTGGCGACCTCGCGCGGCTTGGCTCGGCTTGCGCCTGTCGTCGTGCGTGCCGCGACCCCTACGCTTGTGCAATAAATGACTTGGCGTAGGCCGGCTCTGAGCCTACCAGTAGGGTGGGGGGCTGTGAAGCGCATGTCAAGCGAGTGCCGAGTCGTGCCATGTGGCAGCACTTCACATGTCTGGGTGCATGCGGCGACAGTGCTCGGTCAGGGTGTTTCTCCAGCGGCCCTACCCCAGCCCTCCCGCACACGCAGGTGGCGCGCTGCGTGGACGACGTCTTCCGGCCGCAGCTCACGCGCGCGGTGCAGCGTGCGCTGCGCGCCGCGGGCGCCGCGTCCGCCGTCAGCAGCGTCGCCACTGCCGGCCTGGATCCGGAGGAGCGCGCAGCGCGCGGCGGCGGCGGCGGCGGCGCCGGCGGCGGCGACAGCGACGGCGGCGCCGCGCCCGCCAAGGAGCGCAACGACAAGGTGGGCGGACCCCCTGAGCGCCTCGTATGAGGTGTTTTTGGTGTGTCAAGCGCCTGGGGCCGAGGCGCTCGGCAGTCCCATGTGGCCAAATACCAGGGCGTGCTGCCGCTGAACAGCCCTGCTAGGGCCTGGCTCGGGTGATGGAAGTGGTGGCAGCCTAAAGCAGCCATGGGAGAACGGGGCATGGGCGGCCTGCGCCAGCGCAAGCGCATCTGCAGCGCCCCTCGGAGCAGGAGGGCGAGGCCATATGTGCGGAGGCCGTCGCGGGCTTTGGAAAGGGTTGGCTCGCGCGGGCGGACGCGCGCCGGCAGGGCGGCGCCATGCGCGCGCTCAGCGCGTCCGCCCGGAGCGCGCAGGACGACGAGGACGAGAACGCGGAGGCGGACCCGGACTTCCGGGAGGGCAAGCTGGCGTGGGCGGGCGGGCGCGGCGAGATGAAGTCGTACGAGGCCGGCGACCGCGAGGACCGCGCCGCCGCGGCCGCCGCGCGCGCCGCGCTGCGCCGCCGCGACGCCGACCCCGAGGCGCGCCGGCGGGCTGCTGCTCACTGGCCGGTTGGGCCTGTTGTGAAGACCGCCAGCCTGTGCATGCGCGCGTTGCGCTGGGCATGAGTGTAGCGCGCCGCGCTTGGTGGCCTGGCGCGAGCCGGCACGGCCAGGATGCTCGCTGCGCTGCACCGCAGCGCGGTGCTGAACCTGAGACGTGCGGGGCCTTATCGCTCTCTTGGACCGGCCTTGCCGCTGTTGAGGCAGCCTCAGCATGCTTCCGATCTCGCTCGGTGCACCACCTGCCTGGGGTGGCACCACCTGCCCGGGGTTTCCTCACCTTCCTGGGTGAAACTGTCTGGGTGTGTTACTTTGCCGCGCATGTGATGAGAGACCTGCGCTGCCGGCCAAGGGGTGCACATGGTACACGCTGAGCGCATGCACCAAGCTTCGTAGCGCAACACGGGGAGGAGGGGAAAGCTGCTCAGCGGCCCGGACTGCAGGAGGACGAGGACGCAGCGGCCGAGCCGCGCCCCGCCGCGGACGGCGCCGCCGACGACGAGGACGGCGGCCCCGGCGCCGCCGGCGCGAGCCGGCCGGACGAGGCGGGCACGCCCGGCAGCGCGGGCCGCGCGCCCGCCCCTGCACCCGGCAGCGCCGACAGGGGAGCCCCCGCGGCGGGCCCGGGGCCGGGCGGCGGCGGCGACGCCGGCGGCAAAAAGAAGGGGCGCCGGGGGGCGGGGGCGAAGGCGGGCGCTGACGCGGTCACGAGCGTGCATGAGGCCGAGCACACCGTCGAGCTGGCGCGCCCCCGCCCCCCCAGCCGAGCGCACAGACGCGCCTGGCTGTCGCATGAGCGCACATGCACTGAGGCCCACCGGAATCAGGCTATCATGCAAGCGGAGTTGCCTGCCATGCGCGCAAGCGTCAATTCAAGTCAAGCAGGTCAGTCAGACAGGAAAGGGGGAGAGGCGGCTGTGCGTGGCGCAGTCGCTGGAGGTGGGCCTGGACGCGCCGCGCGTGCTGATGCTGGAGCTGGCCGAGCGCGCGGCCGCCGATGCGCTGCTGCGCGCCACGCCAGGTGCGCCCAACCCGCGAGGGTGGCGCCGGCGGGGCCGTGGCAGCCACAAACGCAGTCTGGCAGCATGGCTCGCGAGCGGCGCCGGCGCAGACAGCGTTCAATGCTTTCTTGGGGGCAGGTTGTCACTGCGCAGGCTGGCAGTGACCCTACACGCCGTGCAGCAGTGTGTGTCCCCATTTGTGTGCCCGGTTGACTGCACTGGCTGGCATGGGACAGTGCATGTGTGGGGCTGTCTGGCGGAGCGGCGCGCCTGGAGGCTTACGTAGGCTAGGATACCCTACATTACCCTATTTGGTCGATTCTGACCGCCGCCGGCGCCGGGCGCTAAGGCATCGAGCGCTGCTACGTGGTGGAGAAGGCGCCGGGCGAGGCGGGCGCCGCGCTGGCAGTGCAGACGGACGGCATCCACTTCGCGGCCGCCTGGGAGGCGGCCGACGTCGTGGACGCGGCCAGCGTGCGTCCGCGTGCCCGCCGGGCTTGCCGGCGCGAGTGTGGGGCTCTTATTTGAAATTGTAGGGTTTCTATACAAGTTTGTTAGTTCGTTTAGGTCGCCGCCTTGAAGCCCCAATGCAGGCGGCCTGCGCGCGGTCCGTGATGCGGACGCGGCAATGAGCATCAAGTGCTCCAGATTCGAAGCTACCGCGCATGGGGTTGAACCCCTGTGTCTCCAGGCCGCTCCGAGGCGCACCAGTGTCGTTCGAGCGGCAGACACCCAGCCCCTCTGCTCAAGCCTGTTCACGGTGCTGCACAGTCGTGAGCCGTGCTCACGGGCGTGCGGCCGTGACCCACGCCGGCGCGACGCGCGCGCCAGGTCACGAGCAACGACGTGATGGCCGTCTGGCGCGTGCTGGGCGTGGAGGCCGCGCGCGCGACGCTGGTGCGCGAGGTGCGCGCCGTGTTTGGCGCGTACGGCATCGCGGTCGACCCGCGCCACCTGGGCCTCATCGCGGACTACATGATGCACCAGGCGCGCCTCGTTTACCATTCAAGGGTCTTCAGGGACCAAAAATTCACAGGAAGGGGTCACAGGCCGAGCTGTCTCCGTCTCCGTTGAGTGGAGCGCGCGCCACACTGGGGTTGGTCGGGGGATTGTGGAAGCTGGCGGAGCGCCCCCGCAAGCCTCGCTCGTTTGGGCTCTGTCTGGAACTGCATCCCGTGCAAGCACTCCAACAGCAATGTTGCTGACGTGAGAGCCAGCGCTTGCATGCGCGCCACCGTCGACGCTGAGGGTGTCGAGCTGCATGACTGCCCCCTGCCTGGCTCGCCTGTCAATGCACAGCCCCGCCATACGCGAGACGCGCCAACCCGCGCGCCAGTGCGCACGCCGCTACCTCGGCAGCGCACGTCAAAGCGCTCATGCCCTCGGGGCTCGGCTCTGAAGCAGCCATGCGAGCCGACGGCCCTGAGCAGCGGCGGCGGCCCGCCCGAGCAGGGCGGCTACCGCGCGTGCAGCCGGCTGGGCATCGACTGCAGCCGCTCGCCGTTCCTGAAAATCAGCTTCGAGACGGCGGCCGCCTTTTTGACCGACGCCACGCTGCACGGCGCGAGCGACGACCTGGCGTCCCCGGCCTCGCGCATCGTGCTCGGCCGCGTCGTGGAGGCGCGCGGCCCAGCGCTGGCCCGGGCCCGGGAGGCTTTTTGGGCTGCGGACTGCCGGCCTCGGCAGGGTTTGCAGTATAGTTGATTGTCTTTTCGTTCATTTCCATCTTCGGCATGTTCCTCAGGCGCTACCTGCCAGGTGCGTTGCATGCGCAGTGTGCATAGAGAGATCTTAAGGACGTGGAGAGCATCTCAAAGAGTACCGCTTGCAGGACACAGGAGGGCGGCCTACGTTATATTCAAGGATGTGCATGAGCTGAGCCGAGCCTGGTGCAGGTCGGCACGGGCGCGTTCGACCTGGTGCACAACCTGGCGGCCAGCGGCGGCGGGGCGTGAGCGCGCTGCAGCGGCGCGCTGCACTGTAGTGTGGCGAGAGCAGCATGCTGGGAAACCCTGTGCATTGTTGCACAAAGCGCTGAACAAAGCTTGCTGAACATTTTGCGGAATGCTGTGCTGTGCTGAACAGTGTCTGTCTGTTGGCTGTCCGTGTCAGTGGATAGTGTATTGCGCACAGTGTGGAGAGCAGGAAGCATCGAGGAAGGGGTTAACCAGGCGGGTCAGACCAGCCGTGTCTCACGTGAGGGCGCTATGCTCTGTTGAGGCAAGCGTTATGCGAGAAAGAAATTATCCAGACCCGGGCCATGCGCATGCGGCCAGCATACCAGCAGCGTACGAGGTGAGCAGCACACAGTAAGCGCGCGCTCGTGCGAGCGCTCATTTGTCGTATATGAGCATACGAGCCTATGACAACAAGAGTCTCAGGTCGTCTGCTTCTGATGATGCTACCCAGAGCACACACAGAGTTAATGATTTACAACCGTGTATCAGCCAACTTTTGCTGCTGACGGGCGCAGCCCTGAAAGAGGGCTACGCAGTGATCAACTCAACCTCATCTCCGCATGCTAGAATGCATTTGGCGACCGGCAATGTGTCCAACTTCCGTACAAACTGAGTATTTCAAACTATGTGTTTGAAGTCCTGATTTGAACCCTCCAACAGCACAACTGACTCCTTGGACTTCATTCAATGATTGCAAGTCAACTGAGGCCTTGATGCGTGCACACGAACAGCATTGCCGCTCCTGCTCCTTGAACAGAGCCAAGGCCTCCACAGAGCAAGGCGTGCAGCAGCTGCTGAGGCGTGCAGCAGCTCAGCTTCCTTGTTCGCGGCGCGCTCTGTGCTATGCCATGAGTTGCTGTGTTCTTACCTACTTCACAGCAAGCACTCTCCTTTCAGGTTCCCGGCCTTTCAAGCTTTCACGCCTGAGGCTGATGACTTGCGTGTTGGTCGACTGCTGGTGGGAGCAGTCGCGCTGCATGCAACAGAGCTTTTGCAACGCGTGCCTGCAACAGCAACCCCAAGTTGGCCCTGCGCTGTGCAGGGACCAATGCTTTTAGATGCACGTGTGATGACTGTGTGGGCAGAGCAGGTGTTCTATGCCCTAATGCTCCGCGGCGGCTGTCGCAGCGTGGTCTGCTGCATCTGGTGCAGCCGGCCAGGGGTTTGCCTGATTTTGCGCAGACGTGCTCAGTCACTCAGCATGTCAAGTCAGGGAGGCAGCCCACAGTGCATGCAAGAATTGGAACTGAGTAGGCTTGTCATGGCAGCATGCAGAACACTAACATTGCGCACCATGGCGCAATGCACTTTGCTGATAAACACCGGAAAGGTCCCTCATTAGGCAGGCAATGCAGGCTGAGTGGCTTTACCTCCGCACCGAGGGCGTCGGGAAACAGCATTACCCACGAGGGACAGCAGAAGTGGCAATGCTGCTTTCCGACGCCCTCACCAGTGTGGAGTGAGTTGCACACCAGTCACACGCTTGCATGCTTGATATGAACTGGTCTGGCGTATAGGACACCTTGGTCAGCCCAGTTCATATCAAGCATGCAAGCGTGTGACTGGTGTGCAAGTCACTCTACACTGGTGAGAGAGATCGCCCGTATGGCAACCAGGCAGCTCATCAACCAAACGCTCTTCATATCCTAAACAAGCACGCAGGCGCGGTGGACCAGACCTAACACACATTCAGATTAGCTGTTGAGGTATGGCATGCACAGCAAGGCCCGGGCGGCCCGGTGGCCGCCAGTGTGGCCGCCAGTGTGGCAGCAGCAGGCCATCAGAGCCTGCAGGGCTTACAAGCACCAGCATCAGCAGCATGCACAGGATGGCCAGCAAGCAGCAGCCCAGCAACATTCCGAGCCAGAACAGGGAAAAGCTTGACAGCAGCAGTGGACTGCATCGCACTTCCAGATGTCAGTTGTTGAACATTTGCGGGAGGTGCAAGCGCCTCCAGGCGTCGCCTTGCATGTCCGCTCGGCGTGTCTTAAAACATGACGGTCCTGTCTGTGGTCAGGCAGCTCTGCTCGGTCTCCGGCAGGGTGCCCGGAGGCCAGGCGCGCAGCGTCTTGAGCGCACATGGCATAAGAGGCCGCGCTCGAGCCTCAATACTGCGGCGCGGTGCCGGTCGTGGCGCTGCCCCACATGCTGATGCCGACAGACGCCGGCGGATGACAAAGCATGAGCCCCTGGCTGCTGCTAAATCTCCCGTCATTGCCTAGGCTCCACATGTTGAGAGACCGCTCGATCAGACACACACCGCTCACACAGGCGCCTCGGCGGTGCAAAGCCCCTTGCCGGTCTACACCTTGTGACAACACGCGCACTCTTCACAGCATCGCACGCAGTCCTGTCCTGACCCTTTATACACAGGCAACAGCAGCATGCGCTTGAACACTGCCGCGCGATCCTCTGCACACTTTGCACAGCTGGCGCACACGCTTGGCCCAGTGCATACAACCTACACCCCATCAGAGAAGCACACATCGTCGACATGCTGTCATGATCTCTGTATACCATCCCATGTCCACCCTCTTTGCAGCCCGGCGCTGTCCCTGCCCATGCGCAGCAGTGCGCTCCGCTCGCCGCGGCCCGCATGCGCCGCCAGGAGCACCGTGGATGTGCAGGGCCGCGCCTGGATAGGAGGGAGATTTCGAGGGTGCTGTGGTTGCTGTTGCTAAAGCACAACCAGTTCCCACAAAACACTCAGCATGCCATGCTAAGCGTCTGAGTGCATGATGCCTCACTCTACCTCCTCGAAACATACATGCGCTGAGTACCGTGGTTGCAGGCCGGCTTTGACGGTGGGGCGCGAGGTAGTCTTGATCCACACTTTTACCAGGCAGGCGGCAAGGAATGAAGCAGATGAGCAGCAACCAGCATTACAACACGCGGGCAGTTCCACCCTCACAGGCGCCTAGCAGGACACAACACAACACGTAAACCACCAGTGCAAGCTCCCTGTCTGCAGTTGCATCGCCCGCCGGCTAGACTGCAAGGTCAAAGGCACTGATGACACGACAGGTTGTGCACTACATTGAAGCATGTGTTCATCCTCTATCCCACACACATCCAGTAGCACGGCTCAGCCTCAGCCGCCCACGCGCGGGCGCGCGCGTGCGCCGCCCTGGCCGCCGGCAGCCCGGGCGCGCCGGGGGCGGGCCAGCGCCGCCAGGCCAGGCGCTCCAGCACTGGTATGACTTGACCCTCGTGTTCAGCATCCTCAATCCGCATTTCTGCGACGTCCACCTCAACAGCAAATTGCTCGCCGTACCTGCTAAGCAGCTCGCGCACGACCTCACGCACAATATCCTCCTCCGGGCTCCGGCGCATGACGCCGATGTGCTCGGCGCACAGCTCTGCAGCCTGCAGGCCAGCGCTGCAGAGGCGGTCCACGAACGTGGCCGCATCCTCCTGGTCAGCCCACAGGTGTACACAGCCATCAGCCACTATGCGTGCAGACCCGACCTGCTCAAACAGGTTGCCTGCGACACTGACCAGCCGGCCCGAGCTGTCAAGCTCAATGGCCGGCAAGCCAGGGAAGCCCCTGAGGAGGGGGGCGCTGTCTGGTCGCAGGCCAGAATACTCTCCCGCCGTCACGCGGAGGGTCTGCAGGCGCGGCAGCCGCCCTGCAGAGCCCGAGCCCACACCCGGCGCCCACGCCAGGGCCCCAAGCCAATCGTTGTCCAGGCCCAGCAGCTCCAGGTCCTCCAGGGCGCCCGGCAGGCGCGCGGGCCACAACCACAGCCGCTCTTGCCCCTCATTGTAGGGCCATTCAGGGTTCACATCCAGCAGTTCGTTGATGCCACAGCAGCTGATGCCCAGCTTGCTCAGGCGCAGGCCGCTCAGATCCAGGTTGGGCTGCTCCTCCTGGCTCACCGATGCCACAAGCGCCAGCGGCACGCCAGACAGCTGCAGCAGCGTGCTGCCGTGCAGGGCCAAGATGTTCTTGAGCCCTCGCTGCTTCCACAGGGCGTCTTTGGCGTCGAAGCTGACGGCCCTGACGCGGCCGGCCTGCGCGGGGGCGAGCAGCCAGCGGCGCTGCGCGCTACTGAGGCGCGCCGCGCTGAAGTCGAGCGCCAGCGGCAGCGGCGGCGTGCGCAGCAGCTCGCGCCAGCGGCGGCACACGGTCGCCAGACAGACAGCGCAGCGCACCTCGTCCGCCGCACGGCGGCCTGTCCGCCCAGGCGCGGCGCAGGATGGTGCCCAGCAGCTCGTCTGGCAGCGCGAGGATGAGCGCCTGCGCGGCCGGCAGGGCGCTTGGGCGCAGCAAACATGCCTGGGGCAGCGGTGTATGTGGTGAGGCATGCACACCACAGCAATGCCCGGGGTCCCGTCTGCAGAACACTGCTGCACCTTGCACACCTATGGCAACACAAGCTTCCTCGCGCGTGCTTGTTGCATATTGCCGCACCTTTGCAGCGCCTTGGTCACCGGCTTCAGGGCGCGCCATGTCGAGAGCTGCCTGCAGCGCAGAGGAGGTCTGTGTTACAACCACCATGAAGAAGGCCTCTGTAGTGAGCGCGGTGTGACTACTCCAACATGCGCAATGCCCAACACACTGATCGCGGCTCCGTTCACGACACGCAGGTCTGGCCACCTCACAGCGCACAGCTCCGCCACGTCGAGTGCAATCCAGGAGGTAAGCAGGAAGGCGGCATCGCCCTGCAACTGTTTCAGGTGCGCGCCTGCTCCAAGGCGCGCACGGCGTTGCCCTCCTTGGGTGTCCCTTCCATCGCCTACAGCAACTCGCCGTCAGGCGTGACCAGCAGCAGCACGTCGAGCTGCTGCTTGCCCTGCGGCCTCGCTTGAGCAGTTTGCGACATACCAGGCGCTGGCAGCACGCGCAGGTGCACACTCTGTGCTGTTGAACAACCTGCACCTATAGCTGCACGTGCAGTATTTGATGCAAGGTCTCTTTTTCGACACTGGCCTGGAAAGCCTCTGTGCGTGCCTGACCACCTGCAATCTTCTGCACACACTGCAGCAAAACCAGCCTCGGTGTGTAAACACCACAAGGAAGTACCTACACACAAGCGGGAGCAGCGCACCTGGCTGCTGAAGGGCCACCGAGGCCGGTGCGTGAGAGGCACAAGCGCTTGGAGAGCGCGAGCGCGGCGTGGCTTGACGACACAGTTGTGAAGAGCTTTTTGCGACAGCGCGCTGATCGTCCAAGGCAAGTGACAGACTAATTCTGAGGCAAGCCTCTCGAGCTGTGACTGTGGGGACCCTGCAGGGTACTGGTTCCAGCGCCAGCAGGCTTGAAAACTGCAGTTGCAAAAGTGTAAGTATCAAGCCTCAACAACCAACCCCCATGCGTCAAAGAGGTGGCCCCGGAGGCAGGCGCACGGCAGGGCGCACCACAGAAGCGGCCGCAGCAGCCAGTCCTGCGTCAGCCCGCTACCTGCCGGGCAGCGTGTCGGCCTTCGGTGCGGTGTGTGAGCCATATCGCAGGTCTGGCAAGCCTGTGCAAGGACGTTTACTCGCCTCGTCCCGGCATCGCCCCGCTCTTGCGCTCCCTGCATCGGCGAGCTGTGAAGACGTCCGGCGAGCGGCGACCTGGGCGGCCAGGCGCACAGCCAGTGAAAGGCCCCGTGGCACCACAGGCCGCGCCTGAGCATGCAGACAGACGCGCCTCTGGCAACTGTAAAGAGGCGTGCTCGCAAGCCCACGCGCGTCCAGGGCAGCCGCGCCCCAAGCCTCTCTTCGGGCAGGCGGCGACGTGCTGGGTGTCAAAGTCATCTTCTTCTGTACAGCCCGGCGCTCTCCTCGATCATCCGCAGCACCGTGCTTCGCTCGCCGCAGCCCGCACTGGCCGCTGCGGCCGCCAAGAACCCGTCGCTGTGCAGCGCCGCGCTGCGGACAGGGGGATGTCAAGGTTGCTGTGTATGAGTTACGTATTACTCCTGACTACCTGCCTGGCGCACAGAAGCGCAACAAGTGCTCTCAACACTACACGCAGCATGCACTCCCGACACATGCACACTTTATTAACAAACATTGGCTGCAGGCCGGCTTATGTGCAAGAGACCTGGCAGCATGCTGCGCACCATGCGCTCGGGTCGGGCTGCCGCCTCCTCACCACAACCCGCACAGCCCGAACCTGGCGCATGCCAGGCCACGGCCTACACCAGATCATGGGAGTCCGCGTTGCTCAGCGGGTACCCCCAACCCTCCAGGGCGGCACGAAAGTTGCGGCTGTTGCGCCGCCCCGCGCCTGTCACGACGCTGCGCTGCAGCTCAAGCACATCTGGGCGTCCCCGCTGCAAAAGGCCCGTCACAAAGCCCAGGACTGCTCTGAACGACGGGCCAGGGGCAGGGTACGAGACGCTCAGCGGGGCTCCAGGCGGGGGTGCGCGGCCGCAGCCTGAAAGCTCGGGCACAACAGCAATTCGCTGTTAAAAACCTGCAGGCGGCGCAGGCTTGGGAAGCCGGCCAGGCTGCCCAGGGCCCGGGCGTCCAGGGTGCCCCCAATCTTCGTATCTACTGCAGCATGGCGCCCAAGGCACAGCTCCTCCAGACCGGTCAGCACGCTCACGCCCTCGGGCAGCTGCTCAAAGCAGCAGTCCATCAGGTCGAGGTGCATGAGGCGCGTCGCGGCCAGGACGCCCGTCGGGAAGGCCTGCAGCCTGCTCCCCGCCAGCATCAAATATGTCAATGACGCAAAGCAGGGTGCGCTGCCCGCGGGCACGAACGTGAAAGGCAGCGCGTGGTGCGGCGCAAGGCCCAGCCCGCTGTAGTCGCCCCCATGAGCAAGGTACCGGAGCTGCGTGAGGCCCCACAGGGACGCGGGAAGCATCCGCAGGCTGGGGCACTTCCACACATTAAAACTGGTGAGGGCCACCAGCCCGGCCATGCCCGGCAGCGCATTCTCGCCGTCACTTGCAAACATGCACTCATCAAAGCACAGCTCCGCGAGCACCGGCAGGCGCGCCCAGCCGCGCTCGCAGCAGAGCCCTTGAAACCCACTCAGGGTCAGCCTGGTCAGCTGCGCAAGGCGCGACACGCAGGCGGGCAGCGTGGCGCCCACGCCGAAATCATCATCCTCCACCATCAGGAATAGCGCGCGCAGCCGCGGCAGGCCGGCCAGGCCTGCCACCAGGTGTGCAAGGCAGAAAGTGGCCGGCCAGTCGGCCCTGCCGGCCTCGCCGGCCTCAAATGTGAGAGCCAGCTCTTCCAGTGTGCGCACACTGGCCAGCTCGCGCACCAGCGCCAGTGGGGGCTGGCCCGCCAGCCCGGTATCAAGCTGGATGAGCAGATCTAGCTGCTGCAGGCTCGAGCAGCGCGCTATGGCGCGCGCGGCCCCGGCCAGAAAGGCCTGGTGGGCTGCTGCGGTAGTCCCAGTGAACTCAAGGACCAACCCGCCGATGGACGTCAGCGCGGGCAGGCTGGCCAGCAGGGTCGACAGCCGCCCGGCCAGGTCGCGGCCAGGTACACACTCTTCCTCGTTGTCTCTGACTCTCACATCGCGCACGCGCTTGACAGCGCCGCCGTGCACCTGGAGCCACCGCCGTGCGCTGGCTTCCACAGGCGTCCCTGCGGCGGCCACAGGGTGCTGCTCGCAGGCCCTGCACGGGTGCAGCGCATAGGCAGTGCTTAGTTGAGTGGGCGGCACACTTCAGGTATGCCGTGCTTTCTTATGTTCACGGCGTGAACCAGTTGCACGGCAAAGCTCTTGGAGTCACAGAAAAAAAGCAAAGGGCGCACCGGGCCGTCCAAGGGCCCGCCACAGGCTGCAAACAATCTCGTGCTCCAGCGTGCTCCAGAACGGCTGCTCGAGTGCGTTCTTGAACCGCCTGTCGCATGCATCGGGTCGCAAGCACAGCTACAAGGCTATAATTGCTTCCCATCCTATAAACGTGCGGTGCGCACTTGCAGACTCTCGGCAGCAAGAAAGCCTGTGTCAAGCCGTGGGAAGAAATGTGGCTCCAGGAGTGCCTGGCAAGTTGGAGCGCGCACGCCTGCAGGACCTGCAGAGGCCAGGCATCACACGTTGGAGGCGCGGCGCTGTACCTGCGCGCAGAGCGCTGCTGCCCTGCGGTGACGAGCTGGGCGCAAGCTCCCCTGCACGCACCTCTGCGGGAAGCTGGTCCAGGCGTAGAGCTGAAGGCCCAGCTGCTCGGCCAGCATTGGACTCGCGCGCGTCCATCCTGCGCTATGGCGCTCGGTGCTGTGAAGGTTGCGCACGATAAAGGGACAAACACGCAGCTTGTAGCTGTGAACACAGCGCGTGATGGTGCACAAGGTGTAAGCACAAAGCAGCCAAGCTCAGTGTGCTCAGGCGGCGAGCTGCCTAGTCCCAAAGCGCAGAAGTCGAGCGGGAGTGCATCTGTTGCATGGCACAATGCAACGAGGTACCGAACGAGAAAAAACCCGAATGTTGCCCTGGGCCTGGAGCCAAATTCCAATATTTTCTTTTCTAAGACATTTTGTTTTCGGTTCATAAGCATGTGAAGGCAATCCCCCACTTGAGAGATATAGGTAGTGCGGTCCGCTCTGACTTGAGCCGTGTTGCCTGACCAGCTAACCATTGAGTTCTGCTGAGCATGCTGCACGCCTTGTTGCACATGGGCACTATGAAATACGATAGGGAGGAACGAAGGAAAGGATAAGCTCATCGACACCCGAGCGTGTAGCTCAGTTGGGATTCTAACCTACCCTATCCGTGCAGGCCGCGCCGCTGCCGTGCACAGCAATCAAGCAAGGCGCACCAGCGGCTCCAGCCCATGCACTGTGCAGTTGAGCCCCTGCTCTTGCTTCCCCAGGCGAGATCGTCGCGCTGGGTGCCAACCAGGGACTCCACGCAGCCTGGCAGCGGTAGCGCACGCGCGACGCCCAAGGCCGGGCGTGAATCAGCGCAGTAGTGCTGCGCCGCCGCTTCATCGTGGACCAGGCGTGCCGTGGAGCTTGGCAACGGCGGCGCGCGCCTGTAGTGGGCTGCTCAGGCGGATGCTGTCGGTCTTGGCGCCCTGCAGCAGCACCTGCGGTGGCCAAACAGTGCGCAAGGCGCCGCTGGCGGCCGCGCGCATGGCCGCCTGGGCACCACCTGCCGACAAGAGGCACGGCGGCATGGCGCTCGCAGTCGCGGCGGCGCTGGCACACAGGGCCCGGAAGCGTGCGCACGCAGTGGGCCGCAGCGTGCATGCGAGCGCGGCCGCGCAAGCTGCTCCCCGCCAGTCAGGAGCCTGTTCTCCATGTCTGTGCAGGGGCGCGAGCTCCTGTGCGAAGTGCTGTGGATGTGGGGCCCTGCGTGCTGGCCATGTGCCGAGCGCGCCAGCGGGCAGCGGAGCGCGCCCGCATGCAGAGTGTGCCTGCATGCTCGCCACCTGTATGCTACGCAGACGAGCCTGCTTTCAGTGGGTTGTGGCAGGCGGGAGTGCGGAGTGCCGGGAACAGACTGGCTTGACGCACCATGCATGCTGTGGTTGTATGTCCGCCTCACGGCCAGACCTCGTGCATGCGTGTTGGATGATGAGCTCGACTCACAAGCTTCGCGCACCCAGAGCCATTCCCTCCCGTCCTATCCGTGCGGGGCCTAGAAGTACCGCACTTGAGCATAAAGCACACCAAGTCTGTTTTAGAGGTCCATCATGTTGGTATGGTTCTTGTCGTGAGGCCTGGCAGCGGACAGGCCACGACAAGCACCGCCCGCGTGCAACAGTAAGCCCATATCCGCCAGTTGGGACTTGGCATGATGACGAGGCTGACACAGCGCAGGCAGCCTTGCCGCTCGGCCCTCCAGGCTGCAGCACCGCGCACCAACAAAAGCAGTTCTGCGCGCGGGCCTGCTACTGCAGCCAAGAGGGCGGCCGCCGAGATGCTTTGAACGGGCCTCTCATTTATTTGTTCAAGCAGCAGAGCTCCTGACTGGGAAGTGCTTCTGACTGTAAAGCAAAAATGGGAGGAACCTGCAGGCGGGGGCGCCCAGGGCGCCACTCCTGACTTTGCTGCGGCTGACAGCTCAGACATGCAGAGCATAGCATTTACGAGAAGAGAAGCTGGGCGCACTATGGCAGGCTGCAATAGACGCCCATGCCGCAGGCCACGCTGCGACAGCCGCGGGGGACAGGAGGGCGTAATATACTCGCTCTGGTCACACACTTAATCACACATGCACTTGAGCAGCCCTCATGGTGCCTTTCAACCTCTGCTCCGCTCAGCGCCAACTGCCGCGCCGCCACTTCACCCCACTCCAGTGCAGGCATGTGTCTCAGTGTGTGGAGCAGACGACACCCCATAGACTGCCATCCAGCACGCGCAGCGCGACTCCCCCAGCCGGCAGCCCCGAGCGCTGCCGACCCAGGCCCCTGCCGTGGGGCACAGGTTTGTATGCATGATATGTATGCATGTGCGCTATGGTGGCCAGCGCCCGGGTGGGTTAGGGCATGTCCGGGAGGGCACTGCTGGGGCTGATCATCTCAGCCCAGCCATGCAGGTAGGCCTGGGCCAGCCAGCTTGCCAAGCAACGCCGCAGGCAGAAAATAAGTGGACGACCATGGAATCGAATCCTGGACCTTCTGCATGCCAGCGCACGGGACCCGCATGCGCTCCACCACCAGCAGATGCAAAGTCAACAGCGTGCAAAGTTGGCAGGTGCCCTTCTCACACAGGGCGGCATGCGCGCTCCATCTATGACGGACACCTCTCATCTTGTGCTAGTAACGCAACTGCATGCCATGGGCCAGAAGGCTGGATGAGCAGGGAATCGAGTTCTGGAACTCCTGCATACTAGCAGTAGCGCAAAGTCGGCATGATGGGCATCCTCACACATGCGCACGCACAAAAAGTTCTCACTTCGTGCCAGCAACCCCACAGGGTCCACAAAGGCCAAAACAAAAGGCTGGACGAGCAGGAAATCGAATCCTGGACCTCCTGCAGACTAGCAGGTGCTAAGCAGGCGCTCTACCGACTGAGCTACACGCCCGCGCTATGTGTGCGATCAAGGCGCCCACCCCAACTTGGGCAAAACACGATTTTCAGCGCACATATCCAGCTCCGGGCAGCACCCATACGCAGCAACCTAGCCTAGCACTTTGTTCAGCGTCAAAAACACTATTTTTTACGTTATGTTGCCAGACACTCACCTGTGTAGATATTCAACAGAGTTAAAAAGCAACAACGGCGGCTCCTCCGTCCGATGCCTGGCCTGGCTCGCACTGCAGACTAGCTGTTGCGCTCGCTGGCCGCCGTGCGAATCCTGTCGGCCAGCCGGGCGCCGCCGGGCGCTCGCTGGCCGCCAGGCGGTCATTACCCCTTAGGTTGAACATGATGGATCATGTTAATATTCTTAAGATTAACATTAAGAACATAATCATGGCTGAAAACAACATGATAAATGCTGATACGTTTTGATACATTACCTTGCTGTGCAGCCTCGTTTCAGGCACCAGGCTGTGCTACCTGTGCCTTTGGAAAGGAGGCTGTGGTAGCTCCTGCTGTGCCGCTGGCAATCAGCAAAGGAGCGAAAGGCGATGTAGCTTGGCAAGCGCACGTATCACCAGCCTGTCGTGTGGGGCATAGGTACGCCCCGGGGCCTAGAGCTCGACGGTTGTGAGCCCCAACGCCCGCGGCTCTGTGCTGCCGTGGTGTAGCGCAAGTGGCAGTGGGTCATCATCCTAGGCGAAGGTGAATAAACGCAACGCCTTGCTGCTGTGCATTTGCACTCCTCTGAGAGAGCAGTATCTGCGTTTCCCAGGCGCTGATCACGCAAAAAGGCGCAGAGTGCAGCACCAGGGTCATGTGAGTACATTGGCTGCCGGCACCAAGTCCAGTGACGGCGGGCAGCACATCCGCGTGCTGGCTGGCAAGGACTGCCTCGTGCCCGGCCTGCTGCCTGCCGAGCTTGGCGGGCTCGTCGAGCGCGGCGAGCTCGCGCCAGGCAGCGTCGTGCGCCTGATTGGGCACACCGTGGCCAGCCCGGTTGACGATCCGTTGGCTGGCCTGGCCCCGCACGCCGCGGCGCGCTGCACCGCGGTCCTACCTGGTCTTGCAAGCAGGTCGCTGCGCGCAGGCACATCCGGGTCACAGACCTGCAGGTTCTGCGGGTTCTGACGCCCGCCGAGACGCCAAGCGTACACTCAATCACGGTGGTCATGCACACCTCGCAGCGCGCCAGCTCTGGCGGTGCGCTGCACAGCCTCGCACCTGGCAACGGTGTGCCCAGTGCTAATGGCAACGGCATGCCCATCGCCGGCCAGCCGCCACCGCGCCCTGCTGATGCCAGCACGCTGCTTGGAGACGCGCACACCGCCAGCACCATTCGCGCAGGCGAGGCGGGCGATGGCGCGTCGGCGCCGGGGCGCGGGGCCGCCGCGCGGCCCGCGGCGCCGGCGGCACCGGCTGCAGCCGCGGCCGACGGTGCTGACAGCGGCACGGCCCCGGTGCGCCTGTACCCTGCACTGCTGACGCAGATGCTCTGCCCGGTGTCTGCCAAGGGCGATGTCCTGCCCTGTTGGTAAGGGCGCGCTGTTCACAGGGCGTGAACGTCCTGTCGTTGCAGGTACGCCCGGGGTTTGGGGTTGGAGAGAGCTCACGTGGCTGCTGTGCCGACCTGCTCCAAGACCTGCCGCGACGTGCCTCTAGATGCGCCGCATCGCATCCGAGCTCTGTCTGCCTCTGGGTGGTGGGCCAATGGGGACAGGTGCAGCGGGCCGCTCAGCGCTTGTGGGCTGTCCGCTGCAGGGCACGGGCCACCAGGAGGCGGATGCGGTGCCCGGCGTGGACGCGGGCTCGCTGCAGGTGAGCCTGGACCACCTGGCGCAGCTCGGGATGCAATTGAACGCGCTCACCGAGCAAGGCGCGCTGTACTCGGCCGACTGCCACGAGCGCGGGGACCAGGCGCGCCTGCCAGCTCTCGGGCGCGCAAGCGTCTGCACACACTCTCTGTCCACAAGACCTGAGCCTGTATGAATTACCACAATCAGGCTGTGCCGTGCACGTGGTGACGACACTGACGGCGAGCGCCCAGGCCGTGCGTCAGCGCCGCGCGGCACTGGCGGACGACTCGGCCGCGCTGCGCGGCGCCCTGGCCGCGGAACTCGTGCGCATGGAGGAGCTCTTTCGCAGCGATTAGAGGAAGGGGCGCGTCATGGACGCGGCGGGTACGCGCGCAGCGGCCCCGGTCGCCGGCTACGCCAGGGGCGAGGAGCGCGCGGGCGCGGCGGTCGCGCTCGCGCCGACTGGTGCGACGTCTGGGGCGCCTCGCTGACTGGGTGCTCGCCGGGGCCGGGCCTCACAGCGTGGCCGGGCCAAGTTTGCCAGCCCCATCATATGCCTCCCGGCACGCCCTAGCCCACCCGATCGCTGGCGGCCACAGCGCATGCAGATCGGCAGCGCTGGAGGCATCCGACCGGGGGAGTCGCGCTGCGCGCGCTGGATTGGGTTGTATGTGGTTTCTGCTTTTGCACACATTCGCGTACCTGCCTTTGGAGTGGGGTGGAGTAGTGCCAGGAGCCGCTCGCCCAGGGATGCCACATGCTTGCCAGGGTCTCAACACCCTGGTCTGCGCCCAGGCACCATGCCGCTCTGCCCACATAATTGTCGCACATGCACTGAACCCTCTGGTCCTCGCAGCTCTGTTCCGGGTGAACTTCAGGTCTTGATGCAGACAAAGCAGGCCCAGGCATGGTGCCTGCTTTGTCTGCATCAAGACCTGAAGTTCACCCGGC
>JAABUP010005502.1_pt1 | contig 19174 bp, 34 predicted proteins | sample 5559201 | NCBI WGS metagenome assembly JAABUP01 (sample SAMN10711887, study PRJNA513373) | rock metagenome | isolation source: Antarctica rocks | place: Antarctica
CGAACAGACGCTTTCAAAGTGGTTTGTCGCACTGTGAGAACCTAAATGTAACATTGATTGAGTACTTTAGATACATGTGTTTAGGTCGTTGCGCTACATGGATCCTAGGTACATTTCAGGTGCCTCATGACAATCAGTGTGAAGTGTTGCGGGTAGTATGTTGTTGGTCGAGCGTCTGCACACATCTGCTTGAGCTGATAAATCCAGCAGGTCGCAGTGCATCACGCCAAGCACCATGAGCACCTGTCAGCAGCATCAGCATGGGCATGGCAGGCATGACCCCACCATGGACTCGTGTTGTGAGCGTGATTTGGCTGAACAAGCGCAAGCACGAGTTCATCTTAAGCGATTACAAGCTGTCGACCCAAGTACAGCGAGATCTGGCATGGCCGTAGCTGTTTTAGGAACACCCACGGTCAGTGTCAGCAGTCGTGAAGAGTGGAACTTCAAGGAGGAATCAACTGAGGAGGACGCAGGTGAAGTATCGAGGATCAAAATCTGAACTTCTAACATGCTGTTTTGCTTCGGTGACTGACGTGAAAGCTTTTGTGGACCAATAGAACTACTCAGGCTGAGAGATGCGCGGCTTCAGCAGTTGAAGCAAGACAGCCAGCAGCTTTCTGCACTGGAACCTGAAAGATATGGCGACTTGATCGAACTGTCCCAAGCACAGTCCCTGGTAAGCATGTCAATGCTGGCATGCAAGAAGTGGTCTTGTAAACATTGCAAGCCTGTGCTCACTCGCGCATATTGGTCACAGGAAGCCATTGGCTCGGGGACAACAGTGATATGCCATATGTTTTGTGGTGGTGTCCAGGTGTTGTTTGCAGCCCCTCATGTTGGACAAGTCAACTTTGTATAAAGATGTGATTCACATGGCATATGTAGGTGTAGGCATGTGAGCAGCTCAATGAACATCTTCACTCAGTTGCTCATGAGTATCTGCAAGCCAGGTTCATTTACATCAGGGTGACTCAAAGCAAACGAGTATTGCCACAGCTGGGTGTAGTACCTGTGCCAGGTAAACAGTCACATTGGCAAGGATAGCTGCCTGACATGAGCATGGCACATTCTGCGCGATTGACATCACACTGTGCCCAATTGCACAGTATAGGCATGATCAGGTCCATCGATTCTGATAATTACTGTATGTTCAGCACAGAGGCTGCTTGATTTCGGAGAGCAAGAGTGACTTGTGTCTGCATATGTGTAGGCCTTGTTGTATACCACAAAGGTGCAGTCACAGGTGCAGCACCACTTCATGCTTTTGGGGACGCATCTGAAGTTGATGAACACCAGGCAAGCTGATATTGCCATTTGTGGGCAACTGTGTTGCTGTCTGCTTACACAACTGCACTTCTTGGCACCTGTGATAACACCAGCCAGGGTTCAATGCATGCAGGTAGATGCGTGGTTGAGAAAGAAGCTGTCAAACCATTCTGCTTTGAACAAAGCCTCCCTGACATGCGACAGTGACCAGGTCAGTCCATGCACATGGTGAGCAACATGTGCATGTCAATTAGCTATGTTCCTTTCCAATAAACTCCTGTTGCGTCAGTCTGTGCTCAGGGCTTCCATGTCAGGCAGCATCTAGAGGACTCACACATCATCAGCCAAAAATGAAAAGTAGTGTGCCTGCTTTGTCCCTGAGTATGTGCAATGCTTTCTACAATGCTGCTGGTGTGCTGCAGGACGACGAAGATGATGATGATAAGCCATGTAGCTTGTGCGGCAGACAATATCCACACGAGCACATTCGCAGTGTATATACTGCATCTCTGTGTGATCATAACAGTGACAGCGACAATTAGAACTGGCCAGATGATTTCAAAAAACACATTGTCTTCATTATGCTGGCTTTAAGGGATGATTGAATTATCTCTCCTGACTGCCCCAAGGCACGACTTTTACTGTATGTTATAGATTGAGTCCCTAGTCGACCAGAATGATTGAACATTTCAGTTGGCAGACCCACAATGTGCATGCTGTAGTGTATCTGTACCGAATTGTCTACATCTTGCTCAGGCATGAAAACCGAATCATACGTAGCAGATGTGCTCTCTGTCCTGACAGCTAGGGCAAGCAGACCAATCTGATATACTGCTGTACAATCTGAGGCGATCTTCTTGATCACAATATGAGTTGATCAAGAAGAGTGTTACCATTGTAACTAGCTTCAGAACCTAATATTCATGAGTGTCTTCCATCCATCTTCATGAGGCCTGCGTTACACAATCGCATTGGGACCAAGCAAAGCTGTACATGAGGAGCAAACAAGGGTACAGAGGCATGTCAGCTCATCTCTTGCAGCTTGAACCTACAGGGACTTACTGTGTCAACAATGGGTCCAGTAGCTCCCTGTACTCATCTAGCTGCCAGCTGCTGCTGCTGTCGACAATCAAACCATTCACTGACAGAGTAGGCGAGACATGCACACCCATTTGCCTGCCTTCCTTAATGTACCATTTCAGAACCTGCACACAACAGCTCTGCATCTCCCGGCGCAGTATCAAATTGCTTTGCAGCCCAAGCGCTTGATGTTGATCATGGTGTAGCTACCTTGCTGATATTGCTTCCTGGATGAGGATCATTTGGCGGAAAGGATAGCTCTTCCAGCACTGCAGCTTGCGAAACTCCAGCAGATTGTGCTGCAAGCTTTGCAAGGTCCTGATGGATTTCAGGGCGTGTCTTGTTGCTAACTGCCAGGTCAAAGAAGTCCTGTTCACACCATCTGTCGGTGTGATACTTATTGTGTGCCAATGCTTTTGCCGTGATGTCTGTCATTTGGCACAAGGCTGAGAGGTTACCTCTTGACTGTCAAACAAAGCATCACTGAATTGCCAGAAAGCATCCTCGCCTCCAACCTTGGCCACAGCTAAGCCAGCTTCATGTGTCAGAGAAGACTGCGGGTGCCACCTGCTCAGCAGAGGTGATTGGCACTGCAGAGTCATGCATGCATGCACTGGCCAGTAGGACAGCATCTGCTTCGAAGCGTCCAGCAATTCAAGCGGAAGCTTACGGCTGCACTTGATGATGGAACACAAAACGAAAGCTTTGACCCTGATAGTGGGGGGCTACTTGTCTTCTGATGGCTTTGTAAGCCTTCTTGGAATAGGGGCACTGCGCACAATTGCAGAGAGTTGGACCTTGTATGTCTTCGCGTGCAAAGATTGTGTGCTGGTGCCTGCCAAAGTGCTTTTACGTGGAACTCGCACGGATACCAGCGCGCTCACGAGTCCTTACCACGTAGTCGAGATGTCCGCCGAGCGTGACGCGAGCGTCGCGCGGACCTAGGGAATGTCCCAACTGTCCAGGAGGCAGCGGTGGTGGCATGACGATGAGGCTGTCGAGTATCCGCTTTCCGAGAAGGGATCACTCGGTAAGTCAAACTTAGGCATGCCAGGGCCTATCCTGGAATCTGCATGCGTTTTGGCTCCGAAACACAGCATGTTCCTACGCCATGCGGGTACAAAGTTATCTGCATGTGCAAGACGCTGGCTGCACTTACAACAGCTACAATGTCAACAGAAGCGGTGTTTCAGTGAACAACATCATTAGCACGTCAGTCAACTGAGCATCAGTCAGGCCTTCCAGAGTTTCAACGATCCTTCATCAGCATAGGTTGCTACAAGATTTCTGTGAGGATGTTGGCACAGACCAATGGGTCCTTTGTCTGCCACCTGCATTAAGTTTTCTAGCTTGCCAGTGGCTGTGCTAAAAGAATAGAGAATGCTATCTTCGCCTAAACAGTATATCCATTCTCCTCTAGGAGAGACCCAACACGCCAAGAAGTCCCCACCTTCCCGCTTTCCAGACTGGAATGACTTGACTACATGGCCGTGCAGGGTCATGATAAATACAGTGGAAGACCGATTGCAGACAATGATCTGATCAGGATTCTGAGGGTAAAAATGTACAGCGTTGACAGAGGCTTCGCCTGAAGTTGATGTCTGCGGCGGTCTGAAAGATGTGAGACAGTCACACGTTTTGGAATCCCACACCCTCACAGAGGCGTCACTTGAAGCACTCACAATCTGCAGCAAAGTGGCAAATTAATAGCACGCTTTGCAAGTCAAACGACCAAGTGCAATCATCACCGCATCAGGACAGCCGGTGGGTGCACAAATGCAAGCTTTACCAAGTATGCAATCATTAGCTGCAGCGACACATTATGCTTTCCACACAAGCATGAAATGTGAGCAGCAAGCAATGCCCGGAACCAGTGCTGCTCTGCTAGTGTGGTAGATGACCCCAACCACAAAAGACACACTCTTGCATGTCTCACCTGACTGCCATCTGGTGAATAAATAGCATCATTGACATATGACGTATGACCTCGCAGTTCCTTCAGCATCTTGCCGGACTTGATGCCGTGCACTCGCACAAGACCATCATACGAGCTGCTCAGCACATGGGTGCCATCTTTGGAGAAGCCAACAGCAGTGACTCCTTGTGTATGTGCACGCTCGTACTTGCGCAAACACTGCCCCGTCCGCACCTTCCACACCTGTTCATGGGACCAGCAGTCAAAATGCAGCACTGGCTGCTGCAGGCTGCAGTAAGCTCAGGTCCTGTCAGCACCTAAATTTGCAATAGGCTCACACTAGGTCTCAATGTGTCCCCTGCATCAGGCTGGCATTCATACAGCAAGGCCCTCAGCTTTGCATTGCTCAGAAAGAGGCAGCCTAACCACCACATGACTCATAAGCATACCATGTCACAGATGCAAGCATGCTGTACTGCCACTGTTATGACCAAAGTATGCACAGAGTGAACATGGCGGATGGCAGCATGGGTTTGAGTTGCACAGCTCAGCCAGCTTTGCTGACCTTTATTTTGCCATCTTGAGAGCCTGAGACAAGCAGCTCTGAGTCTTTGCTGAAGCTCAAAGCCAGCACAGCTTCATCATGCATCATGAACTGCTCGTCTGCCTGGTATTGCAGGTCCTTCTTTAGCTTTCCTGTGATGAAGTCCCACACCTGACAACAAAAGCAGATCATGTCAGTGCACTACTACCTATCCTTGTGTAGCAACATTCTGCATGGACAACCATGCAGCCCTTGCTCATGAAACACATTGTGTCAAACCCTGTTCCCAGCTGGGTTTTGCTGCTTCGTGTGATGTGAGTCAAGCAGTAGTCACTCAGCTGAAGACATGCACTTTGTGCACTTGATGCAGCAAGATGTGTTCCTGAGCCAAAATAGGCCTGACTTGACATGAAGACAGGTAAGCCAGACATAAGGTACCTCTATGAAGCCATCTGCACTGCCAGTGACCAGCATCTGGCCATCTGGAGAGAAGACAGCACATTCTGGGTGGCTCTTTTTGCCAAACTTGATGGTACGGTCTAGTTGGCTGGGGTAGCGCTCCACCTCATCACGGGTCCCCTGAGCTGTGCCCCGGAAAAGGTCAAAAGCTGTTCCTGGTGGCAGCAGGCCCTGATGCTGCTGCCTGCACATACAGCAGCTGTCTCCTCTTTGCAGGCATTACTGAACGTGCTGTAGCTACACTGAATGTGCTGTTTATGTGCAATCTGGTCACGGTAACCTCAGCACTCACAGGTTTGCAAGAATCTGCCAATGCAGAGAGATACTCAACCCAACTTGTGGTGCAGAGTGCTCTCTTGGATGCATGTGATCTAACTGCAATTTTGTCCAGCCATCAGAGGGGCAAAGCTGAGGCGACAAGCACTGCTGGCTTGTCTTGTCAGCAGCCGCAAAGTTGATAAGCCATACTGCTTTGATGCACACTCTGGGTGCTTACCACTTCAAGGCTTGACCTATCAGCGCCATGAGACGCTGTGGCGGTACTGTGGAAACTTCCTGAGACAAGGAATGTGCTATTTGAGCTCTTCGTTTCTCTTTGGAGGTGCCAGCCCACACTTCCCTGCACCGCTATGCAACATTCATACATCCCACTGCAACCCATACAGTGCCTATGCCAGCATGCAGATGCCTTTGCATGCCCTATGAAATACATGTGCACCACATGGGCAATCTCAGCATGAGCTCACAATCCTGCACTCATGCAGGTGCAGGGTTATCACATCAGCTTGACATGACAACACTAAGAAAAGTCATGGACGTACTTGGTGTCAAAGTATGTACGCCCACATAAGTGTTCCAGCTTCAGGAATCTGTCAGGTTCTTCTTGCTTCATTCTGTTGAAGACAGGTGTCTGCCGCAATACAGCACGAGCTGTATCTACCTCTCTAAGCTCAACCATTTCAAGAACAACCTGTTGCAAATGCAACATGTGTTCAGTGTGCATAGTCCCCCTGCACAGTAAGGACTTACGCCAAGCACATTGGCTCACCAACTCATATAAGCTTTCCAGCTTGCCATGCGGAAGCTTAAGTCTTGACACCACAGGCAAGACCTGGTCCCAACGACCATTATTGATCTCTGAGACAAAAGTTTCGATGCTGTCCACTGTGTTCAGAGACACTTGACATTCGTTCTGCACAGAACAGACGCAGCTGGGATTGAGACCTGCCTGCAGCTAGGACTGCAGGAGTAGCGCTGACAGCACAAAGTAGGCTTGTGACAAAGTTTACCTGTATCGCTTGCAGAGAATCTAGCAAAGCGTTCTCTTTGCAGAACTGAAGTATGATTTTGATGACACTGCAAAGCAGTACAAGGATGCAGAAATCCAGTAACAGGCGAGCGCGGTGGACACATGCAGTGTCGGTGCAAGGCCTGTGTCGCACAGAAGAGACTCACTCTGTTGCTTCTATCTCCAGCGACATGCCGAACACCTGAGCAAGATGACGATACAACCAGTTCACGGGTCGTTGCAGCTGGGCTTAGTTCCGAAGCATGCTGCGAATGATCGCAAAACCCCCAGTTCACGAATTTGCAAACCCTACTGCTAATTAAGTGCATGAATGTGCTCACCCAACTTTGTGTCAGCTTATAAGACTCGGCGTAATTGCTCGTGCGGGTTAACGCGGATTCCGTACAAGGAACGCTAATGCTGACAAAACAAGGCAACAGGCTGGCCGTGCATATTGCGATGTGCATATTGCGATGTGCATATTGCATGCCCCAGTCAATTTCCGCCGACAGCTTGACTGGAGGCTGGCGAATTAATCGCGTAAAGAACGTGTGGTGTTGTGACTGGCTTTGCGCGGTGGGTGCGCGATGGTTGCGAAACGGCATGCGGTATTTGTGCGCGGTGAGGTTGGGGTCTGCGCGACGAGTGCGGAAATGCAAATTCCGGAGGGCCGAAGGCAAAAGTGTAACGCTTGTAGTGCGTTACGCCGAAAGAATCTCGCAGTCCGTGTGTCATCGGATCGCGTTCGAGTGTCACTTCGGTGTCATTCTTCTGCTGAGGATCGCTTCGACAGAAGTTTGCAGCGCGCCACCACAATTTCACCGTTGTTTTGATTGACCAAAAAGTCAGCTTGCAGTGCAGCGACAATGCCACAAAGGGCGCTCGGTGACATCCTTGACGAGGTGAAGGCAGAATTTCCGGCAAAGCTCGGAGCTGATAGTTGGTATCTCGTCGCAGTAAGTATAGTTTCACTGCCTTTGTTCTTGGCGTGTTCGGCTGTTTCGTGAGGCAACAAAGCAAGTTTGCTCACACGCCATAAGAATAGCTGCATCGTTACTAAAACCTGCAGGCTTCAGCCCTATTGACTTGCTCAGACCCAAAAGACTTCGGTCATCTATACGTTCACTTGGTCGAGCAGCCTGAAAGACTAAGTGCTGCTGGCAGACAGGCCTTAAACAAGCGCTTACGCGAGTTCCTCATGAAGCAGTGGTTGACTATTGGACTGCCCAAAGTCACGGTTGCCTTGTACGCTCTGACTGAGGTCGAGCGTCCAGGAGACGCTGACTTGACGTTCACAAAGCAAGCCCTCAATACGCGTCAGCGCATTGTTGCGTGCTCGACGATCAGGCAACGGAAACATGTCGGAAAGACGAAAGAGGCATTTGTATGAGTGCAGATCGCATCTTGGGCTGAATGCTGCGAATCACGAGAAAGGTACCAAGTTCCTGCACTGGCTCTACGACGATGAGCAGATGGCCACGATGTTCACAGCCTTCGGTGCTGACTTTGAGTGGCTCGGCAAACAAGTAGCTTACGGGATGTTTTTCGCTGATGACTCTATTCTAGACAACCTAGAGACTGAGCTGATCACTTACACCGCAATCACATGCCAGGCGCTCACACTGCCGATCCAACCCCACCTCAAAGCACTGCAGAGTATGGGCCTGAGCATGACTGAGATTGAGCAGGTCACTGCTGGTGCAAAGAAAATTGCCTTGTGGGCTGGCAGTGAGACCAAAGGATGGCCTGATCTTCAAATGCTTCTGTAGATTTGCACTTTTCAACAGCCTCATCTGATTCAAAGTCTTTGCTTGTTCTGCTGAGGTTGTCATCCTTGAGTGACATCACAACATAAGCCTTCGAGACTGTACCATATGTGCATTCTGCTTAAGCAAGGCTTGTTCTAGCCTGGCAGAGGTGCACACAACATGGACGTTAAGGGTGAATGTCTCCTAAATTTTGTAGTACTGTTGCAAGGCTCTGTTGCATGAGCATTAGCCGAAGACATCTCAAGCAGTCATATGTATGATGCATCATATGATACATTTATTGCAGCAGCAATGCTCAATTCTGCATGTAAGAATCAGTAATTGTTGTGATCACTCATGAGCGAAATCATTTATCAGTTGTGTTGCAAGTCCTGGGAATATGGTGGCTTTGTGGCATGCATGCCCACGTCATTCAGGTAGACATCGACAGCTTTATCTCCTGAACTAAATGCAGGAGCTGGTCCAAATGTCGTGACTTTGTGTGATACGTTGTGTCCTCCATGTATAGGCATGCAAAGCCTTATTTTGCAATCCCGCCTGTCTGTGTTTGCCTATCACAAATTTCGCCTGTGCAGCTGATATGTGGGAGCATTCAAAGGCAAATCATGCGAGTCATGTTGGCTTTTTTCTGTTCGATGTGCTTCAAACGTGCCAACTTAGCTCAGGCAAGCAGTTGCTGCAAGTGTGTAGAACACGTTCTTTATTTTTGCCAGCTCGGAAAGATTGCAGCCACGGTTGTCCTTCTGTGCTATGTCACAAGCAGCCAGAGTTCCGGTTACAGCAATATCAGTGTACTCAATGTAAGTGCAGAGCTACTGAGGTGCGGTCTGCTGCTGAACATTCCTGCAGTTTGCTGGAGTCAACGCACAGCAATCGCGTGCATCGCCAGCGCAGTCAAGTTGGGCAAACATCAGGGGCACAGGTCAACCCACCCCTTCCATCTTGTTAATCTCAACCCTATTGTCAGGCGCGGGGTTCGACAGGGGTCCTCAAAACCAGTAGGTTTAAAATAAACTCTGAAGCGCGATCGCGAGGGATCGTGTGTGAGCAGGGGCTCGGGACCACGCCTGAGTATGCAATGCATTGTCAGTCAATTTCAAAACCAGTGGGTTGCCCACCTGGGTCGTGGATGTGTGCTGGATGCGGTTTTGCGTGGCCACCATGGGCAGCCCACTTGTCACAAAATTTCTGTGCGGACAAGTGAATTTTTGAGATCGCACATATACATGCAGCTGTTGATCATGAATGCACTGCAGCAAGCTTATCTAGTCGCAAAGATGTAACTACAGCGATGTTAGTGCAGCCTCTACACTGTCATCATCGTCACCACCAACAACCTCAGTTTACATGTTCTGAATACCAACCTGACCAACAATTTCAGCTACTACCTAGTGAAGCAAGTTCAGGTTCAGAATTTGTCAGTGAGGGCTTGTCTACAAACAGAATAGGTATTCCACAAGTGTGTTGGTATTGTACTTATGATTGGCGAGAAGACTTGGGCAATTGCAAGTTTGCTATACTCAGCCTTTTACATGCAACCTAACATAACAAGGACAGCGTGACAGCCCCTAGTTTCATTCCTTGTCACGCTGAACTCCCAAGGCAACGGCGTATGCCTGTCTTCTAGGCACACCTAACTGCTTGCTGGCAATCTTTGCCGCAGATGATGTGGACTGACCAGATGACATGAGGGCTGCCACTTGCACTTTCACTTCCTCTACAGTCACTTCATCTGCCACATGCGTGGCTCCATCAACCACAAGGGTCACTTCACCCTGACAAGGCAGTCAAAGAGTCAAGGCAATCATGAAGTGAGCACTTGAGCAGGGATTACAAGCATCGAGTTGTGAAATAGTGTATCATCATTTTGCGATGTACATGCCACTGATGAGCATCACATGGATCGGCAACAAATGCAATGAAGCTGCCAAATACCTTTGCAGGTGTCTGAGTGTATTTGCTGACAGCCTCTTGCAAGGTGCACCGGACAAGCTGCTCATGTACCTGTATACCATCACATGTTGGCTCAGTGTTTTTACTTCTCTTCAAGTAAAACGGGGGGGAGGGTTGGAGGGGAGGGGGGGGGGGGTTGATAATGAAGATGCATGCAAGCACTGCTCCTGGGTCTGCAACATTGACGCTGTAAAGTACCTTTGTCAGCTCACGCGCAACCACGCATCTGCGCTCCGCACCCAAAACCTGAACTGCGTCCTGAAGGACATCTAGCAGATCATGCGGCGGGACATAAAACACCAGGGTGTGTGCCAGATCTGCAAACACCACACTGCAGCCTATGTAGATCTTGCAGATGTCTCAGCAAGGCAACAAAAGTGTACGCGCTGCTTTTTTGCAATTTTTTTTGCAGTTGAAATCAAAAGGCGCAAGGCTGCACCTGCCAAATCTTGCAGCTCCTGCTGCCTGTGCTTTGCTTTGTCAGGGAGAAAGCCAACAAATGTAAATCTGGTAGTACTCAGACCAGATGCGATTAGTGCCAACAAGAAGGCTGATGGTCCCGCAATGGGCACTACAGGATAGCCTGCTGCAGTAGCTGCCGCAACTAGACCACTGCCAGGATCACTGATCAATGGCATTCCTGCAAAGCAACACATTGCTGAGGAATGGTGTCCTGTGCACAAATGTGCAAGTCAGGTGGGCAGGATGGGTAGAGCACTTCTAAAGCACAGAACAATGTGATTACTGTCCCCTACTGCTACACAGCTGGTGAAGGAGTTCTGACAGCACGCTCACAATGGCATAAGAACAGTAGGCATGCATGCAACATATGCGCATGCGAGCACGAGTGAACTGCAGATTGTCAGCACGTATGCGTCAGCTACTGTAAGCACTACCTGCATCACTTATCACAGCCACAGATGCACCTTGAGACAACTGCTCCAACACCTGAGGACAGCCACATCTATTCAAGATGGGTTGCTGACAAATGCTGTTTGCGATGATGATCTTGCTGACTCAAGGTGCAACTTTTGAAGCCAGTGCTCAGAGACACTCACCTTACTTTGCTTGCTATGCTCGTTGTGCTGATGGAAACTATACATGTGACTTTTGATGCCATAGTGATTGAGCAGCTTCCTGCTGTGACGGGTGTCCTCTGCCAGAATGACCGTCGCATTTTGGAGTATTTTGAGAGCTCGTACACTTAAGTCTTCAAGGTTGCCTATTGGGGTGCCAACTAAGTACAAGCCAGGGGCTAACACATCATCTGCCTGTGAGGCTATCAGATCTAATGCCTCGGTGAGCGCAACTGTACAAAAGCTGCGACTCCGGGTTTGCTGGGCCCAGTTGGGCACGGCCTGTCGACCTAGAAACTGGATTGATGCAGATTGTGGCTGTACATGCTTGCCGCGCAACAGACGGGCAGTTGAAGCCTTAGAGACAACCTGTGCTGTAGTGTTGTAAGCACGCAAGACCCGAAACTGCCTGAAAGCAGCTAACATGCCATCTGATCAGCACCGACATGTCTGCCTCATCACACTCACCTTATTTCTGTGGATCAGAACACAACAACATTGACATGCATAACATTTAGGCTGGATGGCTTGTCGGAACGTAGGGTTCCGAAATCGTTGGTCAATTAGGACATCAATTCGCAGGAGGCCAGTCGTCACAATACGCTGGTTGCAGTCCAATGGTTGCAGTCAAGCATCGATCAGGCCACCGATTAGCTTTTGACGTCCCGATCGCTGAGACGAAAGCTTCAGAATAAGAAAGTCTCAGTCGGCTGCACTGTCAAATTCCTGATCGGACACAGTGCAAAGTTGCTGCAAATCTGCAAGGACATGTCGTTCTTGCGGCATTCCTGGCGACTCTTGCAAGCTTCCTCCGAATCAGGTGCCGCCTCTAGATGTTGCAGAAGTTTCAGGTATGGTGTCGTTTTGAGCTTATGCCTGGCCTACGTTCTGGCTCTATGCTGATCCTTCTATTCGCCTGAGCGACGCCCTACACACGTCGCGCAGTGAAGCAGCGTCGACCTCTGGCAGACAGGGAGCAACCCCTTCTGGGTCTGCTGCTGCCAGCTCTAGCACAGCTCCAGCTTCTGGCTCTGCTGCTGCCAGCAGTGCAGGTGCTGGTGGGCTTCCAGGCTCAAGGCTTGGTGGTACCAGCAGACTGTTCGAAAATGTCAAACCAATGGCAGCAGAAGAGATAGCTGCGGCGACAGCTGAAGCACCCTCTGAGCCTGGAGCAGCCATGCGTATGCTGACAACAGCAGGAAACGCAGCCCTGCTGGGATTGCTGGGCGCCGGAGCGTTCTTTGGATATTATACTGTGCGATACGATGCGGAAACCCTACAGACAGTTGTGCAGGAAACACATAAAGAGGAGAACCAGTTTGCAGGCAGCTCGGTGGGCATGAAGTTTGTCAGATGCCAAACAGGACATCATGTGTGCCTGGTCAGCACATGCATGAAGTAGCTTTCTGTGTGTGTGTAGGTGTGGCTCCCTGTGATGGAGTGGTATCTTGAGCAAAGAATATACCTCGAGTCAGAAATCAAGAAATACCAAGATCCACCTTCTGAATCCCTTCTACCTCCACTGCCTCAGGGGGCGTCGTGAGTGTTCTGAGCTCTACCTCATGACTGCATGATGCTTTTAGTTTATCAGAATGAGACGCATCACATCGTGCACATTGCAAAGTTGACATTGACATGACAAACAGCAGTGGCTAAGTACAATGCTTGCAAGCTCATGTTGCCATTTTGCAGCCATGCATCATTCTTTGCCTGTGCAACGCATGAAGGTGCTCATGTGTCTGTCATCTGCGCATGCAGGCACGTACGGACTCTTGTGCTAGATCTGGATGATTTGTTGGTTCATTCTGACTGGACTCGCGGCAGAGGCTGGCGTACATTCAAGCGTCCTGGTGCAGAGGACTTCCTCAAGCAGATGGCACAACTGTATGAGATAGTGCTTTACACACATGCTCTCCCCACATATGCAGACCCCATTTTGGACAGACTGGATCCCAGCAGGTTTATAGTTTACAGGCTATACCGTGACAGCACTCTGTATCAGCATGGTCATCATGTTCGCGAGTTGTCCAAGCTGAACCGAGACATGAGCAAGGTGTTGTTTGTCACCAGTGATCCAGAGGCCTGCAAACTGCACCCAAACAACACAGTCCTGGTAAGCTTATGCTTTGTTCCAAGCGCTCTGCACTGCAGCATGTTGTTACACTCTCAACAACATGGGTGCATGACTCTAAACAGTTGACTGCAGCTCGACTTGTTAGACACATTGTCTGATGGCTGTTCAGAACTGCTGTTCTTTGTCATATTGTTTGTGCAATGCTTCACACTGCCTGTCTGTGCTGCAGTTGAAGCCATGGAAGCTTGAGGGCGGTGACCACACGCTTTTGGATTTGATGCCCTTCTTGGATGCCATCTACAGAGCTAACCCACCTGATGTCAGGAAGATTGTGGAAGGGTATGAGGGGCACGACATTCCTACTGCATTCAGGTACAAATCGTGACGTCACAAATGAATCTTTTCTATGCACTCTTATGGCTAAGATGACTGGTGTGATGGTTGATTGCTCCTGTGTGCTGGACAAAGCTTTGCTACATGTATTTACATTTTTGCCCTATGATCTTTTTCCAACATTTGCTTCTAAACGTAGTGTGCTCCACAATGTCTGTCATGTGCAGGGAGCGCATGCGACTTGCTGCTGAGGAACAGCAGCGGAAGAAGGCATCAAGGAGAGGCCTTTTGAAGTCCATTTATAGACCTCAATAGTTGCAAGCACTTGCTAGTCTATTGCCACCCACCTGCAAATGGGTCAATATGTGTACAACATGCACCTTCTGCAGCTTGCCAGTGGTCATTTGTTACTGTGTTTGTACAGTTGAGAAGAACAGCTCTAGATGCATCTTGTGTTTCGTGTGTGCTCTTCTGTGTGCTAAGCAAGGCATGTGTGTTAAGCGATAGCTCATTCCTCGCATGGTAGGCGCTCATCGCTGGTTTCTGCTGTAAAATCGGACTGCCTGTTTTTGTTAGTGACAGCACCATGAGCATGCGTGTAATGTTTGCTAACGTCTGATGGTCCCATCACTGTGAAGTTAGCCACAGCATAAAGTGCAAGCTACAAATTGATGTGATAAGTCTGCACAAATCACTCGGATTCACTGCTGCTGGCTAGGCCCATGTCAGCCCTATACTTGCCCTCATCAAGTATCGCAGAGGGGAATACCCATTTCTCAGAGCCTGAAACAACAAGACAAGACACTTGTAAGGACCTGCTGTCCGTCAGCTTACACATAGGCAACTGATGTGTGTGAGTTGACTATTATGCGTTGCTTGCGACAACCAACAGCTAAAGCCAAAAATCTAACAGCATGTATTGCAATCCAGCAGTACAAGTGCCTCATCCTTCCTGATCTCTGTATAAGGGCTTTTGCTCACCTGCAACCGAGGCAGCCTCATGCTGTCTCAGTTTGATGAGCTCCTGTGTCTGCTGAGGGAGCTGCAATAACATATTTGCATGCTGCTGTTCAAAGTCTACAATACGCTTTACCTGCACAGACCAGGCTGCCTATTGTCAGACAAAACATCTGTGTCACAATGCAGTCCTGGATGCTGCCGAGAGAAGTTTTGTGGTCACCATCCCACAGTATGGAAGCAAGCAAGCTGGGATCACTCAAACTATGAAAGCAGACGCACTTACCAAACGCATTTGAGCTTCTTTGCCATACAGGTGAATGTAAGCTGCAGAACATCACAATTAGTCTTGACAGTCCCATGAGCAAAGCATGAAGCGAAGCAAGTCAGTTGGGCTCATCATCAGCTCAAAGGCTGGGTCCAGCCAGAAATGCAATAGGGCTCAGCACCTCTGTAAATATTGAAAGAGTTTGCAATCACATCATCCTGCAAAGAGCAACCACTCGGCAACATGATACTTGTGACTGCATAAAATAGCACAGCATGATCAGCTACCACATGCCTACGTGCCTCATAGTCCACAAGATCGTCGCCAATGTCAACCAAATGCTCATCCACAAATAGAAAGCCCAGTAACATATCATCATATGGGCGCCTTGTCAGCTTGTACAGCAACAAGTTCAGCACCTGCAGCACATCTTAGTTATGTTGCTGATGTTTGTGTGCCTCTGTATCTCTTGAAACATTATCATGCGTTTGACATGTTTTCTGTCTTGTTGCCTTTTGCATCTGCCCGTCATGAACTGACTCTGACAGAATGTGCTTGAGTGCCACTTTGGTGTGAGCTGATGTCATGTTGGCAAGGGCAGTTGTTTGCTAAATGCACCCTCAAGGAAAGCATCTAAACAAAAAAATGAGTTGCTGGCAGTGATTCTGCCAAGCAGATCAACCTTGTGCAAATGCATCACTGTGCAGCACACAATTCAGGTCGCATGAACCAGTCAATGCTTCTCAAAGCGCAACATGAATGCTGGCGGTGGATCAGCTATGAAGACTTGCCCTGTAGTCAAAGCTTTTGGCTTCACTGGTCTTGTGCACATCTGCCAGATCAAAGGTAAATGAGGACTTCTGCACCTGACTATGACCAAGCATAGCTTTGCAGAGTCTGCGTTCATCACCCCAGTATTGCTTGCCCTGCAGCAACACTGCAGGAACTGTAACACCAGCATTTCAAGACCATTGTGCACTGCGCTGAGACCTCCAGCCAGGCATGCTTTCAATCTGCTGTCATGTGACAGGCGCAGGAGGCAGCTGACATGTGCATGTCAGGTGCTGTGCATGTATGAGGCAAAAGTTGCAAATGTCTGAAGCCTGTCTCATTCGTTTCACGTTTCACAACCTTGCAGACTTGCAGATTCATGGCCTGCATCTCGTGCAGTGCATTGGTGAAAGGTCACACCTTAGCAAGCTCATCTGCAAGCCGTTGTTCCAGTAAGCCCTTCTTTTCCAACACCCCCAAAATGGCCTGCTCTCCTGGTATGATCTCAAAGCATCAATCACAAAAATCTCAACATGTCAGGAGTACAGCAGCCAGTGCAGCTTACCATTTAGCACATGCTGGTCACTTTGCTCTCCTTCAGCACATAGTTTCTCATTGTCTTCATCCATTTGATAAATTGTTGCCTCAACAAACACAAGGATGTCTAGATACTTAAACATATCCTGCATTTGTACATTACACAAGCATTTCAAACAGAACCAACATGCTGTGCCAGGTCAGAGGACGTAGTACCTGTGCTGGGTCCAACCCATGCAGTGGAAAATATGACTTCACGAAGTCTTCGATGGTTGTCCGAGAGCGCCTCCTGCAGTCATATACTTTTCACCTACAACATTTACCAGCCTTTCAAGGCAGAGCACAATCGATGACATACAGCGCTTTATACGAAATGGTTCGTGCATCCGCTGCCCTTTCCGACACAGCGCGGCTGGCAGTCGACGCGTGCGGACTCAGGCTTGTCATCAACGGCTTTTATACACAGCGCAGCCCATTAAACTGCTTATATCGCGGCCTGAACTACAGGCGCAACTACGAAAAAACATAGATCAGAGCCGATGTATCGCAGAGCAAGTCTTCAAAGATACCGCTCAGTTGACTCAGCCTGTTCGATTTGCTTGAGAGCGTCTGTGATTGCCTTTTGGTGCGCTGCGCTTTGAGATACACAATTCGCTGCTGGAACGCATGCGTTACGCCTGGCCGGCGAGGCGAAACGCTTTCCTCATAAGATCATCTGGACGACTTTTGGCTGTAGCGTCTATTTGTTGCTACTGCCGCGCCACGGTACACTCCGTGACAAAGCATTCATGGCACGATCAAGATCGCGCTCGCGCGATAGGTACCGTGCCTCCAAGCGATCCCGAGCCAGCCCCGACGATCGGCACAGGTAAATTCTTTTGATCCCAAACACTGCTTGAGGCCACCTGTTAGCTGGCCGTACACCAGCAAATTTTGAGACCTGCCCGCATGCCTACACTCTTGCCGACACAGCAGGCAGTGTAGGCCGAGGTAAATAGCGCTACAGTCTAATATTTTGCTTCCTGCAGCCCCAGGTGCGCTGTTTGCTGAAATCAAACCCTGCATGTTTTGGCACATCTTAACATTTGGATAGACTCCGCAGAGGACTGCAGTCTCGCATAACTTGCTATCACCGCGTCAGAACTCGACTGTGCTGCTTGCCAGGAGTGAGCGGCGAGACAGAAATGTTGACAGAGAGCGAGGAAGCAGGCACAAAGATAAGTACAGCAGGACAGACACGTTGGACAAGCCTTCCAGCAGAGATGGCAGGTTCAGGAGAGATGCAAAGCCTGACAGCAAGGACCGCAGACGTGACAGCAGACGGTCAGCTTCAAGAGACCGGAAAAGATCATTATCCAGGGAACGCAAAAGGTCATTATCCCGGGAGAGGAAGAGAACTTCTCGCAGATCACCTGAGACCAGAAGAAAGCGTTCAAGGTCCAGATCTGCAGACAAAGCAAAAGCTAAAGACAAGGATAGGGCCAAGGGCAAAGACAAAGCTGTGGACAAACACAAGAAGCGCAAACAGGGTAGTAGCAGCTCCAGCAGCAGCAGTGGCAGTGACAGTGGCAGCAGCAGTGATAGTGATGATGGTAGAGAGTCCAGTCGTAAAAAGGAGAAGAGGAAAGCGAAGCAAGAGGAAACTGCAGAACAGGCAGAAGCAAGGCTCAAGTAAGCCATATTGATGGACATTTCCGATGTTGAGGACTCACTGTTGCCTGACTTTCTGGGTTACAAAATTGAAGTTTCAGGGCAGTCACCTCTCATATCATGCATCAGTAGAGTGCGTAGCTAGCCGAATTCAAGACGAATCTCTCAATGCCATGACGCCACCTGGCATTTACTTGGCAATCATCCACATTCTGTATTACATCATTTGGATACTTGGCAAGCTGAAAACTGAGTCAAGTAGTCAGCTGAGTCTAAACGCCTACATACCACAAGGCTTTCCACACTCAAGTGCCTGCATGTGGGTCCGTGACAATCTGCTACCTGCCCTCCCATCTTCTTCTGCACTCGCCTCAACAGCAGCACAGCCAGTGCATGCTCAGACAAATGATGATCCTAATTATGCAAGCGTCCAATAGACACTCAAGCTGCTGCCTTCTTGTTTGACAGGCGACAAGCAGAGTTGGAGGCAAGGGTGATAGAGGAAGAAACAGCACGGCTGGTGACAGCATCAGTGGAGGCTAAAGTCAAGGAGGTGATGTCCAGCCAAGCAGTGCAGCAATCCCTGCAGGAGAGGCTTGTAAGGGAGCGCAAACTGCTGGAGGAACAGGCATGCCACCTCCCCACATACCACTGCTCATAGGCCTCCTGGCAGCATATTTGTAGCCTGCCTACAACCCGGTGACTTGGGTGTCGCCGCCTTGTAGGCAGGAAGGCTGATGTGTGATGCACAGCCATGTCAGCAAATCAACTGGAAGCCTGCTGCTGCACATCTGCTTGCCAATCATTGCCAACTTGGGGAACTGCATGTTGCATGCTTACAAGCTTGTTTTCTACATCATGCATTGCTGCTGCCATTTGCACATGTCACAGGTCAGGCAGTTTGCAGCATGGTGCAGCATGACATCAAGTAGAGATGTGTGAGAAGAGACAACAGATTGCTGTTGCCTGACTGTGACTGAATCCAAAGTCCCACAGAGACGCTGCCCAAAGCTCTGCTCACTGTCACTGCTGGGAACACAGGCATGTTTTGCCCTTCAGGTGGAGAAAGAGCTAGCAGAGGAGAGAGTGGCAGCAGAGGCTGAGGCCAAGAGAGCCCAGGAGGCCATCCAGGCCAAGCAGCGTGAGCTGCAACAGATAGAGCAGCAACGCCAGCATGAGGTGCACAAATACACAGCAAGCCTCCCTGCTTCCTTGCTTCCTTTTGGGTCTG
>JAABUP010005503.1_pt1 | contig 19173 bp, 23 predicted proteins | sample 5559201 | NCBI WGS metagenome assembly JAABUP01 (sample SAMN10711887, study PRJNA513373) | rock metagenome | isolation source: Antarctica rocks | place: Antarctica
TGATTGAGTGAGGGAGTGAGTGAGTGAGTGAGTGAGTGAGTGAGTGAGTGAGTGAGTGAGTGAGTGAGTGAGTGAGTGAGTGAGTGAGTGAGTGAGTGAGTGAGTGAGTGAGTGAATGAATCGATGCGTTGTGACGCTGCGTGTGATGTATTCATATACTCCAGTTGCGAATGAGACATGCTAGCTGATCCTGACACCTACAAATCTGCGTTTATTAGTCAGAGCGCTGTGCAATGCATCTCATGATGCCATCTCATGATCTGCTTGCAGGTGCACCTTGACGGGTATTCTGATCCAGGATGTGGTCGAAGTGGCTGGCACGCCAAGTGCAAGCTTGATGCTGGCCTATCTCAGGAGATTAGCAAGAGACCCTTCTGTTCTGCGTCTGGAACCGGAGGACATCAAGCCCACTGCTCAGGGCCATTTGAGGCATATGCCAAAGGGCAAAGCGTGCCAAGGCTGCGAAGAGTGCAACAGCCCTGTGTGGTTGTTCAAGGTTCGGAACGTGGCCACTCTGTGGGCTCAAGCATGTGAGCAAATTATCAGAACCCATCATCAAGTCATGTGCTATCTCAAATAGTTAAGCCAAATTCTCAACTTGATTTGCATGCATAAAATGCACAGGTCTCTGCTGGAAACGTGCTTGTACCGCAACTGTTTGCACTTTTTGAACAATTCAGCTAGGCTCAAGAGCAAATTGGAGCCAAGCACATGAGACATGGCTGGATGAAGGAAAGCATTGGGGCAATGCTCTTGTAGGCGTTTTTGGCACACCCCTTGTGTGCAACTAGTGTCTAGTCGTGACAGATCTTGGTGCACACAACTGGGATGAGACATACCTAGCTGCAACGCAAATCCAGCTGGCTCACCTGCAGTTACTCAATTCTACGTATGTCAAAACTTGTATCAAAATGTAATGTGCCTAACTGTATACTATTGCGTAGCGAGTAACATTGTATACCATTATACAATGCGACATCACAATACATTATATTGCATCATATCAACCAATCATAATATGCTACATCATTTTCATCATTTCTTATTATGTTCATTATTACATCATTATTACCATTACTGTTATGTTATGTTATCGCATCATGAGGCTCACATGTGATGATGCAGGCTATGGAGCCAGTAGCAAGAAGTCTCACACAATTGCAGCAGCAGCCATTGATGCTCTGCATACGGCCTTGGTGGACCCTGAGCACTGCAAGCATCTGCTGCTCAACACGTACCATGTGACAGGACCCATGCTCACCCAAGGCAGCCTCCACACCGTCATCAACGGCCTGCAGGCTTGCCTGCCCGCACAGATGACAGCCGGTGCCTGCCTGGCAAGGCTGTAAGTCTCAAGTAGTGGATGTAGCATCTGGCCATAGCTGATTGCATGCAAAGCGTGGTAGATCTAGCATGACTCCTCTCAGCACAGCCTTGACGGCACAGTCATCCACTGATGCCTTATTACTTTTGTTCTGTGTATGCTTGTTTGTCAATATGATGGCTGGCCGCACTTGAGGCCCATGCAATGTGTGCTTCTGGGAACATCAGCAAGTCAGAATGTGTAGCAGTTACGCGTGATTTCTAGCAGCAAGCAGTGCAAAGCACATGCATGTTGTGTTTGGTAATCATGCAGCATTGATCAGCTAGTGCACATCATGATGTGTGCGCAATGCCAGAATGCAAGCTTGGTGACATTGTTAGAATTATTATCGTTGTTGTTATCGTTATCAATGATAAGTATCATTGTATTATTTGGTGACATATGCAGGAAGTCAAGCGTGCTGACACTGGGGCTGCTGCCAAGACGCCCTGGCTCTCCAAAGCCCTGCAGGAGGGCACCTTCCAGCTTGTCTATGACGGCCTTCAAAAATCAGTCCAGGTGCACATGTCACATGCTCCCTTCAATGCCGGGATTGCACAAGTACAGCCCATCTTTACAATGTTACGCTGCGTTGGAGTCTTCTCTTGAAAACCTTGCTTTGTGTCTGACATCATTTACTAACTAATAGGCTTGTGTGCATTGAAACATTGTCCCTTTTGTGTGTTGGTGTCGGCCTTCCCTCCTTATGGCAACAATGTCAATGCATGTTGACAGTCCCATGGAACTCAGTCCAGCGCCTATTCCTCAGAGAGCATTGGTCCTTCAGAATGGCTATCCCTTCCATGCACTCCAATCTGCTCCCCGCCCCCGCCCCCGCCCCCGTGGGCCCACCCTCCTGTCTTGTTTCTTTTCTTACTCTTGTGTGTGAAGGGTCTGTCACTGTTTTGGTGGAACGCATGCCCACATGTTGTCCAACTCATGTAAGGCTGTGTTGGCTGGTGCAGGCGCCAATGCCCTGGACAACAGAGCACTGTGTGGCTCTAGCAAGATGCATGTCCAGAATGGCTCAGCTGCAGGATGCTCTACCTGATCATTTGCAGTTCAAGCAGGTATCATCTGAATGATCTTGCTTACCATAAGCCCAGTATTCTGAGGGCAGTCAACAACTGCTGTCTGTCTTCGCTCGACGTATTCTTGCGCCTGCTTTCGCCATGTCTCTCACACAGGGGAGGGTTCGCCGCTCAATGTTTCACGTATGTGTTCTTTTCCAATGACCGCTTTGTACTTTAAAATGTCATAAAGGCAGCAGTGTGAGGAATGCATGCAAGCTCTTGTCTGATCTTCTGCAACTGTCTGCAGCTTGAAGCTCAAGCTCTGCGAGTAGTACTTCAGCTGTTGCCTGAGCTGAGACACGCTACGAGGAGTCTGCCCCTGCAACAAGATATGCTGTATGCTGCACTATGCTTTGTGCACATTGCTCAAACCCGCAGGGTTCGTGTGCCTTACCAAAACATGGATGAAACCTCTAAGGTGAGCATGCTGTGCCAACGATGCATGCAGTATCCTAAGCTTGCGCAGATGTCAACTATCCTGTCGCATCACCTGACAACAATCACAACCGCCCCTCCCCCCGACCTCCTTCAATGAAAGGATGACTAGAAACATGTCCTACGCAGCTCAGCTGCCAGCATGCATCTGTCCCAGGATCTTGCTGTATCACAGGATGAAGTGGCCCCTGAAGTCATCACATCAGCTGGCTTTTTGTGAACGACTCTCGTCTGTGCAGGAGCTGGCATTTCTGCTGACAGACACGTTGCTCCTGTCCTGCATTGACCCCACAAATGAGGCAAGCCCTGTGTCAATTGATGACTGTAGCTACTCCAAAGTGGGTTTGGAGGCTGTAGACAAGCGTCTAGTCCACTACACCGTACTCAGCAGGTGTCCGGCCTGCATCAAGGGCGGGAGGAGCTGCCTCTATTTCTGGGAGCGTGCAATGCCACATTGTTGTCAATGGCTGAGACAGCACGTCAATTGGATGCTTTCACTTGAGTTGGGCGGCAGACTTAACATTGGACCCTACCTTGATGTTCTCGGTAGGTCATATGGACACGCTTCCCTGGCCAAGCTACATCTGCTGGCCTGACATGTAAGCTGCAAGCAGTCTGGTCTAATGTGGACAGCTTGTTTGTTGCAAAGCAATGCATGCAAAAGCCCGGGCTTCGTCTGTCAAGACCTGTGACTAAGCAGCCCAAAATCCCTTGGTGAGAGGTGTGAGCTGCGTCATGTGAGCGTGTGCCTGTTGTGCCATATCATGTGCCCTACTTGTCAGGTCTGACATGGGACGTACACCATGGCTCATTTGGTACATGCCCACTCAGAGGGTCAATTTGTTGGTAGTATTTGCCCTAGGCTGGCCTCACATCACAAATTGCCATCATAGCCACCAGAACATTGGAACTTGCCTTTCTCTCTCTCAAAATGATCACTTTCTCCACGCTGTCCTTGCTGTTATAACAAGGCATGTCTTTTGTCTTTGCAGACAAGTACTCACATTGGGGTCCAGAGGACTGTGCGAAGCTGCCACCAGCAGAAGCAGCCCAGTTGACTCTGCAGGTGCTGTACATGTTGGTGCAGACATTCTGGAAGCAGCAGGTGGCCATCAAGGAGAAGACACCTGGCAAGATGACTAGCAGCCAGAGGCAGGCAGCTTCTCAGGAAGCTGCATCTCTTGAGCAGGCTGCTGAAGCCACAAGGGCTCTGATTGGTAAACCTGTTGCTCTGGATGTGCTATAGACACTTTGGAGACCTGCTGCTTTGTCCAAGATCAGGCTATGGGAAACACCCATCTCGAATGCATATGACATGCAACAGATGGAAGCATTAAAAACGCTCTCAACGCTGCTCAGATTGACTACACTCTGTCCCTGATGTTTTGCTTTGTCACCAAGGCATTAAGCAAAGGCTGGAATCAGGCGGCTCACCTGTCACACCCGATCATCACAGTCCAATGCCTAGCTACCAACAGTAGCAAACACAACATGCAGCATACTGCTCTGTTCCAACATGTCAGGAAGAGTTATACTCCTGCTACATATCCACATACCAGACACTGGCCTAACAGGCGTGCACAAAAATAGTACTACAAAGTGACCTAAGCGTGGCATTCATGTTCAGATTTAGGTGACACAGTGACCTAATCTGTGTGGTTAAGGTTTGTGTTCACATGTGTATAGCATACATACTCGTGAGAAGATGTTGCAAATGTATAACAGCCACGCATGGTCCTGACCTAACCATGGATTCATGCGCAGATTCAACGCTGGAGGGGTATGAACGGATGCGTGATGACCGTCAATGGGGAGCAGTTATTGCCGGGCTGGAGGACAACAGCTGGCTTGCCACCAAGGAGCAAGCAGCAGCAGCCTTCAAGCGCGAGCTTTCAACTTTGGCTAAAGTTGGCACCAAGCTGTTGCCAGCCTCTGTTGCGCGCAGGCTGCTGGCCTGCTTTTCTCCCTTGGTAGGCTGGCTCACATCTACAACCTGCAATCTGCATTTACAACCTGCAACCTTCTGGGTTTGCAGGCGTGCTTGCATGTTTTCCTTGGTGATCCATGCTGTGATTGTGATGCATCCGCCGTTTGTGTGCAAGGGTTATGTTCACAAGTTCAGAAGCAAACACGGTGACTAGAAGATGTTCCAGTCATGTCTGTACTGGAGGATTGTTTCACACGCATAGCATGCATCAATGCTTCATACAAACAGCATGCAGCAACGTTATGCACAAACAGCATGCAGGAATGTTTCATACAAATAGCATGCAGCATTGAAGCTTAGCAGCCCAAGTCTCACTAGCCGCGTGCTTGCTTGCCTAGTATAGTACAACCTGCATCACATTTGCCTACTGCTTGCCTTGGCTGTTCTGCATACAGTCCAAGCCTACCTGCCGTAATAACCTCTTGTCTGAGGGCATGACTGATGTGCTGTTGTGTGGCGTGCTAGTGCATACAAGCCACCCTTGCTAGTGAAATTCCTTTGTCATGCTGCCATTTGGATGACTGTGAGATTTCGTGCCCAAAATGAACAGTTTGTTCCGTAGCTACAGCTGTATCATGTGGTTGTTCAAGCTAGAGACTAGGCTTTTGGGTTGAACCCTAATTTACAGGGTTTGATTAAATTCAAAACTCATACCTGCATCGTGTGACATCACAGATGTGGCCTGTAGGTGCTTAACCAGCCAGACAAGACAGAGGCGTCGGCCTTGACTGCTTTCAACGAATTGTGGAACAATGAGCAGCAGGCAGCTGACAGAGCAGCTGCCAAAAAGGCCAAGAAGCTGAAGCAGAAGGTGAAGAAGCAGCAAGCTCAGTCATCCCTCGCGTCCTCCCCTTCCTTGGTTGACTCACCCTCAGACAGAAACCCCTCTCAAACTGGGCAAGAACCCTCCCAGATTGGTCAAGAACCCTCTTCAGTTGGTCAAGCAGCCTTCACAAGCGGCCAGGAGTCGTACTTTGTTGAACAAGCCACCTCAGTTGCGCAACAGCTCTTTAGGTCTGAAGATGAAGCCGCTCCTGCTAAAAGCGGACTCTCGCAAGCTTTCAGTTCAACCTTCCAGCTGGCAGGTGAGGGGTCATTGGTGCAGGCTGACTCTGACCAGCATGCCTCTGCAGCCCCTCTGTCCAGCCCTCCATTGGCTACCACCAGCCCTGTCAGGCCCCTATCTGAAGCCATATCTGAAGCCAGACCCCAGACTGGGGTGGATGTGTCGGTTTATTTTGATGCTCTAACAGTCAACAACAGCAGTCAAGAGACAGCAGAGAGGCAAGCAGGGCATGGTGGGATAGGCCCTACTGTGGCATCAGGGCAGGATGCAGAGAATGACGCAGATAAGGACGCCAAGTTTCTGCATACCCTGTTCTGTTGTCCCATCACAAAGGTACGGATTTGAGCCAACAGCAGTGTTGAGCCAGCTTGACTAGACCCTTGACTGTTCTGTAGAATGAGTGCTAGTCAGCTGATACACATTCCTCAAAGCTGCAGCATAGGTGCAGTCAAAGAGTCTATGTACAATGTTTTGTTGCACCTTTGCCCACAAGACTACGTTTGAGGCCCACCAGACATAGACCTAGCAAACATTGCTGGTGAATCTGTGTGCATGTAAAAGTTGCGATGATGCCTTATCAGCAATTCCCTTCTCACACACCGCACACTGTAAAGTACAATGGTCAGTCATGCTGTCATAGCCTCCAGCGATCAGGGGTCTTTTGTGACGATGGGATGCAGCTTGACTGTTGGTTGTTTGTGCTGCTGGGGCCTCAGGCTGCTGCCTCAAAAAGCTCCCTTTTGACTGCTTGAAGGCATGGACATGTTCTTTTTTTCTGTCATGCTAGGGCAGCTCTCAGGGCATACAAGGCAGTTGGGTGTTTGCAGGCGCTGATGGTGGAGCCAGTCATTGCTGCAGATGGGCACACCTACGAGAAGACTGCCATACAGACTTGGCTTCAGCAGCATACCATCTCCCCTGTCACTGGAGATGTTTTGGCTCACACCCGTATAGTGGCAAATGTCCTCATCAAGAGTGCCATTGCGACAAATCAGGGGCTGTAGGTCCATCGATTAATGCAAATCGTCAGCTTGAGGATGCTTCTGGAAGCAAGGAGTGATGGTGAAGCAGGCAAGGTTGCTTTACAGGTGAGAAGCTGGCATGAAGCTGCAACCCTTTATATGGTCAGCCTGTGTGTCTTATTGGCAATTCTGTTGTTGCATGCACAGAGGGCTTGTTCCAGGTGCACAGCATTTGCCAAGTCTACATGTGCTTAGCAATTACAGTTGTTGTCAATGATGCTACTGTCAGAGAGTTTATTGTGAAGCTGATTGGGACGCAGGAAATGTTTCTCAAACAGCCAAGCTTGGGGTCAGGACTTATGGCAGGATTGATGCTATTCAATCAAGTGCAACTTATGGTGAGATTGATGCTATTCAATCAAGTGAAAATTTGATACAAACGAATGGACAACATACAAGCTTGCCTTGTCTGTGATGGCGTAGCCTACAGCTTGTGTCCAACCTTCCAGCACCTCCAGAAAGTCAAAGTAAAACAGGCTGGCTGGTGCAGCCAGGCCAGCAAAATTGGTAACCAGCTGCTCCACAGTCTCCTGCACACAACACATGAGAAGCCTATGCATTTGGTAGTGTTTAATGTGACAGAGTAAAAATGAAACTGTTCTGAAACCGCAACAATGTGTAGAAGAGCCCAGGGTGACGTACATTGGGTTTTCCTGTGGGCACAGCCTCCTGACTGTTTTGCGGTCATCACCATGCCAATGTGTCATTGAGTGGTTGCCCTTTGCACCTCAAATAATATGAGTCGATGATGTTACAACAGATGAATATGGCATCACAACTTGCAGCTGTCATGTGCTTGTAGCACTGACGCCACCACCTGGACTGTGACATAGTAGGCAGACTGCCATGTGAATGTTTTGCATACATGTGCTTCCAAAGTCACATAATCATCCAGTACAATTTGAGGTGAACAGTGCTCAGGAGCAGCAACAGGTGCTTACACCACTGCTGGGCCACATACATACATACCTCGTGTGATGTTGGAGAGGATGTGGTCAAACACAATCTGCATGACAATGCATAGTGCGTCGGAGTTCAACTCAGCTGCATCGTGTGGGAGGGCCTTATGTTTGGGTGAAGGCGTATGACAGGCACTGAGGTAATGCCCATTTGATCAGGTCTGAGTAAGCCAGCTGCGCTGTTCTTACTTTGATAAGCCAGATTGACTGCCATGCAGACTGCTGTGCCACTTCGTCCATCAGAGGCAGTAGCCTCTGTAGAAGAACAAGCAAGTTTGAGAGTGAAATGTGATGACAAGCGCAATGGGAAGAGGGCTGGTGGTGGTCTGGCTTGAGCGCCGGTATGTGAAACATGTGTTTAGTCTGCACAGTCATGTGTAGTACGCAGCGTTACCAACAACTTAGTTGATGGCTCAGGCAGGAGCATAGCTACCACGTCCCCACCGCTGGCCTGAATGTGTCTGTTGTCTGTTGCCAGAAGGGAAGGTGACAGATCTGCAACTGCAAGCTATAGTGCCCTTGTGCTCAGGCCACAACAAGTCAGAGTCTGCCTCTGCGGGGCAGCTTTGTGATGAAACCAAGTTTGAGGATAAAAGCAACGCACTCAAAGCCGCAAAAGCAGTGCACAGCAGTCGCATATGCCACCGACAAAGCTCTGAGCAAGCGAGGCTTGCAGACGCCAGGACGCTTTTTGTGGCAGGTCGCATGGACTTGATGTTTGGATGTGATTGATTCGCTGCTTTTGTCATGCGCTTGCACAACTCAGAGCATATGCGATGTCAGGTGCAGTCACCATCGTCTGCATCAATCAAGTCATCCAATGGTTTCGGAGCATGCCTTTGATTTTTGCTGACCTGCGCCACAGGTGTGGAAATCGGGCAAGAAAGAAATCCTCAAGATGCGAGTCCGAGTGAGTTGCAAGGTAAGCACGCCTCCACTATACTATATGATTGTACCTGCGAGCTTGCTCAATATGTCTCTGATCGAGTCGCGCGCACCCGCAGGGTATTGTCGGCATAGACTTGGTGAGCAATTTTGACGCGAGCACCGACCTGTTGACGGTGGCCAGAGTTACGTGCGGGGAACTCGATTTGCTGTCAGACTTTGTGCACCTACATCACAAGGGAGATCTGTTGTCAGATAAGCTGCTGCTAAGACAGGTCGACTTCTTCTTGTGACAGCATTGGATAATATTTGTTATAGTCACCTGGCTCACTCATATCGATGATCATGTAGCAGCATGCGCACGTCGTCTCATACGTGATGCTGATGCTGTGCAGTTGCAAGCCAGCCCTTCTGAGACCCTGGAGCTGACTGCTGTCTTTGACACAGCACTAGTCTTCCTTGTCTGGCAGACAATCTGGCATACGTCAGCCATTCACACAGGTCCCACAGAAAACAGTATTAACCTAAACGCAATGTGGACAGCAGCAGCTGGCCTTGTTGCTGATGAGCCTAGCTGGACAGTGCTCCAGCTGAATAGCCAGACCACACTTTCAGGCTATGTGGCCTTAGATCCAGCTGAGAAAGTCCCAGACAGTCTTTGGACCTTTGACGGGGACATGGAGTCTCCAGACTGGTTTGCTGTCTCAACTCCAGCCAGAAGTATGCTGCTGATGGTGGCCATGGTCGTAAGGGTGCTTAAGACTATTCGTGCTGAACCATCAATAGACACCTGCACAAAGCTGGCAGCCGCAGAGCTGATGGGCAAGATCCAACAGATCAGATCAAGACAGATCAGCACTCCAGCCGCCACTCAACAGCTCCCTAGTGCCCAACTCAAAGCACTCAGAACATCGTTGCTGCTCCTCAAGCCAGCATGTCTGCTCACAAGCACGCAGTCGCCAGTGTCAGGCCTTCCCATATGGTCAGCTGCAGCATCATCATGCGTCCAGGCTTACAAGCATGGCAAAGAAACCTCTTCAGGGCAGAGAGCTGCTGAAGCAGCCGAAGTGCTGAGCTTGACAATTCATTCGGTTCAACTGACCGTCTCTGCCTTGAAGCGATTGATCGCAGTCAGAACAAAAAACTTCACTCTAGCAGTGCCATACTGCTGCCAGGTGCTGATGTGTTTGATGCCTGAAGGCCAGCCCACCTTGCACAAGGCAGCTGCAACTGAGCTCATACAAAAAGGTACTGACCATACGTACTGTATAAGGCCACTGCGCCTCGTGATCTTCACCTGCTCAGGTTGCATTGTGAATCAAACTCACAAAGCCATCACGATCTGATGAGTGCAGTTGCATGGAGACGTTTTGTCAAGCGTCACAGGCTTCAACTAAAAGCTGTCGTGTGTCAACTGGTCATAGCACAACAACCCTAGTACCGCAAAGCCTAGCACAAAGTTTGCAGCTCACCAGCAATTCAATGCAAAGGCATTCATGCATGAAGCTGCTGCTCATGAGTTGCCAGGTCACATGCCACTGCCTTCTCCAGTCTGTGCTTTTGCAGCAAACTGTGTATTCACGTCGCCAAGTCGCTGTTCCCCCAGTATTGCACAACCACTACTTCCCAAATGTCTGTCCTCTGGTGATGTAGGAATGGTTGTTTTGGTGGCAGCCCTGGCACTTGGAAGGGAGGCAGCAGTGGCAGCTTGCAATGTGATCTGCCAAATGCTGGTGCGCCCTGAGCTGCCACTTGAGGTGGCAAGCTCTGCAGAAGAGGCGTTGCTGCGCTACCAGGCGGTCCCACGTCTGTGCAAGCTCCTGGGCGCAGACCTTCCTGCACTGCCTGCACCAGAAGCTGACCTTGACAAGGGTATGCTTGCTCACAAATTTTCCACCTACAAGTGGGTTTGGACTGAGTTCAGACCAAAATCACAAATCATCCTGAAAAGCTCTGTTCTAAACTGCAATGACTGCACAGGCATGCAGAGAGTAGGCAGATGTATATCAGGCCGTATGCAATAATACTAGTCATGGCCTGAGTGTATTGTTGACCCCCTGCTGTGATGCACTCTGTCAGCGCCTTTGATCAGAGACGCTGTGCTGGAATGCCGTTGTGATATGCTCTGTTAGTGCAGCACTTTTGTGATGTTTGCAATGTTTTGCTTGGGTGTGGTCAGCATTTTTGCTAAGAGTTTGAGTGCACACTAGTATGTGGTGCTCTGCAGATGCACACCTCCGCCAGGTAAAGTGGATTGAGGGCACAGGACTCAAGCAGGTCCCAGACTGCGCTTGCACTGCTTCACTCCTAAACAGGCTCCTCAAACGCCAAACCCCACCTGCTGACCCCCACCAGGCCCTGCCCACCCCAACAGCAGCTGTCTGGGAGAGCATGCACATCTGTCTGGAGATGCTGCTGACGACCAAGAGGATCTTTGCTGACGTGCAATACACACCTCACATCACAAGTCTGGGGAGCGTCGACCGCGTCGCTGAAGGCTTGTCCACCTTGCAAAGAGACATGGTGGAGTTGCCATACAATCTGGTTGGAGGGCACCTGCCTAACCTCAGTCTTGATGTCACCCAACTCATGCGGTGAGCTGCTGTGTTGTGAGAGGGAGTATTGTCTCCTTCAGGTTCTTGACAGAACCACATTACTGGTCACACTGCCTTGTTTAGCAGGTTTGCTGACGTGAGTCGCCGTGCTTAGGATCACACCCATGTGGACAAGCTGTACCTGAGCTACACTAGTCTTGAACCCAGCAGGTCTGCTTCTGCACAGCATGCAGCCCTGCCAGAAGGCTTGCATGTCTTACTTGGTTATACAACAGGCGTGAAATTGAAAAGACACACATGCAACTGCCTCACTTAGATAGACGACTACATGCTGACAGACTGGAAAGGGCTGCCCATTCTGCCAAGTAGCCACAAGTCATCATTCTGATGGTGGGAGAAAACAATATCCTAAAGTGGTCATAGTTGGCCCCAATGACCTTCATCACCTAATGAAGCATTGAATGAACAAACAAAATTTGCATTTGATGCATCGTGGCACTGCATGTGATGCATTCACATCCTCTAGCTGTGACCAAGACATGCTAGCTTATCCTGAAATCTATTTGCCTGCGTTGGTTATCATCTCATGATCCGCTTGCAGGTGTACCTTGAGAAGCATTCTGAACGTTGATGTGAGGAAAATGGCTGACAAACCAAGTGCAAGCTTGCTGCTGGCGTACCTCAGGAGATTAGCAAGAGATCCTTCTGTTCTGCATCTGGAGCCGGAGGACAACAAGCTCACTGATCAGGGCCTTTCAAGGCATGGAACAAAAGGCAAACATTGCCAAGGCTGCCCTGAATGCAACGGCCCTGTGTGGGCGCTCAAGACTTGGAGTGTGGCCACTCTGTGGGCTCAAGCATGTAAGCAACTCATCAAAACTCAGCATCAACCTATGTGCAAAACAACACTTATCTTAATGGGCAAGGTAGTTCCTTGACTTGATTTACAATACTTGCAATAAATGCACAGGTCTCTGCTGAACAAGTGCTTGTGCCGCGACTTTTTGCACTTTTTGAACAATTCAGCTAGGCTCAAGATCACACTGGAGCCAAGCACATGAGGCATGAGCGGATGAGGGAAAGCATTGGAGCAGCGCTCACATGTGCGTCTCTGGTGCTTGCCCTGTCAGTGCACACCCTTGTGTGCAATTTAGTGTTTAGTAATATGTTGGTGCACTGAACTGGATATAAATGCATTTAGGAGGGACTTAGCCACAACAAATTTCAGCTAGCACACCTGCATGTGTTCAACTCTAGATCTATGTGTAAAGTCAAAAGCCATATCATGATGTGATCCATTGTACCGTGCGATATATCGAATGGTGCATCACAATGTGTGATGTTACATTACAATACATATTAGCATCATATCATTGCATTAGCATATACAGCATCACATTATATCACAATATACAGCATCATATGAGTACATTGCACTATACAGCATCATATGAGTACATTGCACTGTACAGCATCATACAGTACATGGCTCCCATGTGATGGTGCAGGCTATGGAGCCAGTAGCAAGAAGTCTCACACAATAGTAGCGGCAGCCATCGACGCTCTGCATACTGCCTTGGTGAACCCTGAGCAGTGCAAGCATCTGCTGCTCAACACGCACCATGTGACAGGCCTCGCCGTTGTTGAAGGCAGCCTCCACGCTGCCATTGACGGCTTGCAGGCCTGCTTGCCCGCACAGATGACAGCTAGTGCCTGCCTGGCGAGGCTGTGTACAGAGGTGAGTCAAAAGTAGTGGATATAGCATCTGGACTCAGCAGTTCCATGCAAAACATGGTAGACCTAGCTTGACACCTCAGTACATCTTAGACAGTCTTCATAGCTCGGTCGTCCACTCATGCCTTATTGCTTTTGTGCTGTGTATGTTTGTTTGCCAATGTGATGGCTGGCTGCACTTAAGTTGAGATGCAGATTGATTGTGCCCGGACTACGCTATCTGTTCAGCAGTAGCTTCAGTGGTGTTCCCATGGCCATGTTCCCATGGCCATGCAATGTATGCTTCTGGGAACATCAGCAAGTCAGAATGTGTAGCAGTTACACGTGATTCTTAGCAGCAAGCAATGCAAAGCACAGGCATGCTGTGTTTGGTAATCATGCAGCATTGATCAGCTAGTGGGCATCATGATGTGTGCTTGATGCCGAAATGGTGCAAGCTTGGTTGGTGACATATGCAGGAAGTCAAGCGTGCTGGCGCTGGGGCTGCTGCCAAGACGCCCTGGCTCTCCAAAGCCCTGCAGGAGGGCACCTTCCAGCTTGTCTATGACGGCCTTCAGCACTCAGTCCAGGTGCGCATGTCACATGCTCTCTTCAATGCGCTATATAGGCGTTGCCCAAATATAGCTCATCCTGACGACGTTACGTTGCGTTGGAGTCTTTTGCTGAAATCTTGCTTTGTTCCTAATATCAGTTAGGCTTGTGTGCCTTGAAAGGTTGTCCCATTTGTTTGTTGGAGTCGGTCTTTCCTCCTCAGGGCAATTCATGTAAGGGTGTGTTGGCTGATGCAGGCGCCAATGCCATGGACGACAGAGCACTGCGTGGCTCTAGCAAGATGCATGAGTAGAGTGGCTCAGCTGCAGGATGCTCTAACTGATCATTCGCACTTCAAGCAGGTATCTACTGCATGATCTTACCATAAGCCCTACATCATAAGGGCAGTCAGCACCTGCAGTCTGTCTTCACATCTGAGATATTTTCTTATGCCTGCTTTTGTCAAAGCCCTCTCACTCAGGGGAGAATCTGCTGTTGAACATTTTGCCTTTGTGTCCTTTTTCAGTGACCCCTTTATACCTTTCATATATCATAAAGGCAGCAGCATGAGGAATGCACGCAAGCTCTTGTCTGATCATCTGCAACCGCTGTCTGCAGTTTGAAGCTCAAGCTCTGGCAGTGATTCTCCAGCTATCGCCTCAACTGAGACATGCAACCAGGAGTTCGCCCCTGCAACAGGACATGCTGCATGCTGCACTGTGCTTTGTGCGTGTTGCGCAAAGCCGCAGAGCACCTGTGCCTTATCAACACTTGGGTGGAGCCTCTAAGGTGAGTATGCTGTGCCAACGATGCATGTAGTATCCTAAGCTTGTGCGAATGTCAGCTATCCTGACGCATCACCTGGAATCAATCACAATCTCCCCCCCCCTCCCCCCCTCCTTCGATCCCTGCACTCCAGGGGTCCCGAGTGACCCCTGCTTTATACAAAGCTGATGCAATGCAACCTGGTACATGTTCATGAAATGTTGACAAAAACATGTCCTATGCAACCCAGCTGTAAGCATGCATCTCTTCCCGGATCTTGCTACATCTCAGATTGAGGTGGCACTTGTCATGATGATGATCATTATCAGCTGGCTTGTGAACGACTGTTGTCTGTGCAGGAGCTGGCGTTTGTGCTAACAGACACGCTGCTCCTGCCTTGCATTGATCCCTCAAATGAGGCAAGCTATGTATCGTCCGATGATTGTAGCCACTCGAGAGTGGGTTTGGAGGTTGTAGACAAGCGTCTAGTCCACCACACCTTACTCAGCAGGTGTCCGGCCTGCATCAAGGGCGGGGGGAGCTGCCTCTACTTCTGGGAACGTGCAATGCCACACTGTTGTCAGTGGCTGAGACAGCACGTTGATTGGATGCTGTCACTTGAGCTGGGCGGCAGACTCAACATTGTACCCTACCTTGATGTTCTTGGTAGGTCAGATGGACATGCTTGCCTGGCCAAGATACGTCTGTTAGCCTGACGCGTGTCTTGCAAGCACTCTGGTCTGTTGTGGGCAGCTTGTTTGTTGCAAAGCAATGCATGCAAAAGCCCGGGCTTTGTCTGTCAAGGCCTGTAACTGAGCAACCCAAAATCCCTTGGTGAGAGGTGTGAGCTGCGTCATGTGAGCGTGTGTCTGTTCTGCCGTGTCACATGTGCACTGCTTTTTAGGTCTGACATGGGACATACACCACAGCTCACGTGGTCATGCCCGCAAAGAGCGCAATCTTGTTGCTAGCTGTTGCTCTAGGCTGACGAAGCCATACCTGATCTCACATAGCCGTCAAAGCCACTGTACCATTGCAACTTGCCTCTCTGTCTTAAGATGATCATGTTCTCCACGCTGTCCTTGCTGTGATATCAAAGCAGTCTTTTGTCTTTGCAGAGAAGTGGTCACATTGGGGTCCAGAGGAGTGTGTGAAGCCGCCACCCGCAGAAGCAGCCCAGTTGACTCTGCAGGTGCTGTACACGTTGGTGCAGACCTTCTGGAAGCAGCAGGTCTCCATCAACGAGAAGACACCTGTCAAGATGACTAGCAGCCAGAGGCAAGCAGCTTCTCAGGAAGCTGCATCTCTTGAGCAGGCTGCTGAGTCCACAAGGGCCCTGATTGGTACAACTGTTGCTCTGGACATGTTATTGACATTGTCAAGACATGCTGTGTTGTCCAAAACCAGGCAATGGAAATTAACCCCTTTCAAAAGCGTATGACATGCAAAAGTCAGAAGCAACAGAAATGCTTACAATGTTGTTCAGATTGACCATACTCTGTCCCTGATGTGCTGCTTTGTCACCAGGGCAGCAAGCAAGGGGTGACAACAGGCAGCTCATCTGTCACTCTCCATCATCACAGTCCAGTGCCTGGTCATCAACTGCTGTGGATAGCAAGTGTATTGTAATGCTCTGTTCTACACGTGTCAGGAAGGGCTGCACTCATACTGTGCATATCACATACCAGGCATTGGCTTCACAGCTATGTGCATTGATCTGACAGCACTACAAACTGACCTACCCATGGACTTCTTCTGTTTGAATACAAAACCAACAACCATAAGTGTTGGATCAAAACATAAGATGTTGTTAATAAAAGCTGTTTTTTGTTATCTCTGTGTAGATTCGACATTGGAGGGGTATGAACGAATGCGTGATGATCGTCAATGGGGCGCAGTCATTGCCGGGCTGGAGGAGAACAGCTGGTTTGCCCACAAGGAGCAAGCAGCAGCAGCTTTCAAGCGCGAGCTGTCAACTTTGTCTAGAGCTGGCACCAGGCTGTTGCCAGCTTCTGTTGCGCGCAGGCTGCTGGCCTGCTTTTCTCCCTTGGTAGGCTGGCTCACACCTACAACCTGCCCAGCTTCTATTTGCTGGTAGGCATGCGTGCTTTCCTTGGTTATCCATGTTGCAACTGTGATGCATGTGCTGTTTGTGTTCAAGGGTTATGTTCACAAGTTCATACGCAAACACACTGTGACAGTGACTACAAGACGTTCCAAAGTGTGTGTGTCGTGTCTGTAATTGATAATTGACTCAGACACATAGCCTGTAGCAACGCTTCATACAAACAGCATGCGGCAAGGGTCTGCACAAACAGCATGCAAGAATGTTTCATACAAGCAACATGCAACATTGAAGCATAGTAGCCCATCCTTCACTTGCTGTGTGCTTGTTTGCCTAGTATGGTACAACAGCAGACAACCTGCATGTCATTTGCCTAGTGTTCGCCTTGGCTCTTCTGCATACATTCAAAGCTTACCTGCTACAAGTACCTCTTGTCTGAGGGCATGACTGATGTGCTGTTGTGTATCGTGCTGGTGCATACAAGCCACACTCATAGTGAGATTCCTTTGTCACAATGCCAGTTGGACAACTTTCAAGATAAACTGTTCCTTCCATAGCTGTACATGCAGTTGTTCAAGCTAGTGTTTAGGCTTTTGTGTTGAACCCTGCTTTGCGGGGGTTGATCAAGTTCAAAATTTAAACCCGCAGCGTGTGATACCACAGCTGTGGCTTGTAGGTGCTTGACCAGCCAGATAAGACCGAGGCGTCAGCCTTGACTGCTTTCAACGAGCTGTGGAACGATGAGCAGCAGGCAGCTGACAAAGCAGCTGCCAAAAAGGCCAAGAAGCTGAAGCAAAAGGTGAAGAAGCAGCAGGCTCAGTCATCCCTGGCCCTGTCTCCTTCCTTGGGTGACTCACCCTCAGAGACAGACCCCTCTCAAAACGGGGAAGGACCCTCTCAGATTGGTCAAGAACCCTCTTCGGTTGGTCAAGAACCCTCCACAAGCGGTCAGGAGTCACATCCTTCTGAACAAGCTACCTCAGTTGAGCGTCAGCTCTTTAGGTCTGCAGATAAAGCCACTCCTGCAGAAAACAGACCGTCCCATGCTTTCAGCTCCTCCCAGCTCCCAAATGACAGGTCATTGGTGCAGGCTGATTCTGATCAGCACGCCTCTGCAGCCCCTCAGTCAACCCCTCCATTAGCTACCATGTCTGAAGCCAGGTCCCAGACTGAAGTGGATGTATCAGTTTCTTTCGACGCTCTAAGCATCAATGATAGCAGTCCAGAGACAGCAGAGAGGCAAGCAGGGCATGGTGGGACAGGCCCTGCTGCGGCACCTGGGCAAGATGCAGTGGACCATGACGCAGACAAGGACGCCAAATTTCTGCACACCCTGTTCTGTTGTCCCATCACAAAGGTATGGATTTGAGTCAATTGCCAGCTGGCTGAACTTTTGCAGCAAGCAACACAGTTGGAGACAGCTCTGTCACGAATTGGGACATCAACTGTTCCGTAGAGTGAGCACTAATCAGCTAATGCACCTTGGCCACTAAAACAACTGCCGTGGACTCAAGCATCCTGCAAGGCGCAGTATGGATTCACAGTCCTTGAACACACTTAAAGAGTCTAATGTTCTGATGCATCTTGGTGCGCAACAATAGTTCTTGGGCACGCCTGACAGATGATCAGTGACACTATTGTAATCTTCAGGGCATGCAAGCATTCAACTGCCTACAGGTGTTGATGGTGGAACCAGTGATTGCTGCAGATGGGCACACTTATGAGAAGGCTGCCATAGAGACTTGGCTTCAGCAACATACCATCTCCCCTGTCACAGGAGACTTTCTGGCTCATACCCGCATAGTGCCTAATGTACTCATAAAGAGTGCCATTGGGACAAACCAGGGGCTGTAGCTCGGACATCAATGCAATTGTCAACTTGAGGATGCTTCTGGAAACAAGGAGTGATGATGAAGCAAGCATGGTTGCTTCACAGGTGAGAAGCTGGCATGAAGCTGCAACCCTTTATGTGTCAGCCTGTGTGTCTTGTTGGCACTGTTGTTGCATGCACAGAGGGCTTGTTCTAGGTACACAGCATTTGCCAAGTCTCAACATGCTCAGCGATTGCAGCTATGGTCCATGATGCTACTGTCAGAGAGTGAATTGTGAACCTGATTGGCACGCAGGAAATGATGCTCAAACAGCCAAGCTTGGGGTCAGGACTTATGGCGGATTGAGGCTGTTCAAGCAGGTGCAAGTCAGATACAACTGAGTGGACAACATACAAGCTTGCCTTGACTGTGATGACATAGCCTATAGCCTTTGTCCCGCCTTTCAGCATATCCAGATGCAGAAAGTCAAAACAGAACAGACTGGCTGGTGCAGCCAGGCTAGCAATATTGGCTACCAGCTGCTCCACAGCCTCCTGCACACAACAAATGAGAAGATTATGCATTTTGGCAGTGTTTGCTCTGTCACAGATCTGAAATGGAACTGTTCTGAATCCGTAATGGTGTGTAGAAGAGCCGAGGTTGAGGTACATTGGGGCTTTCTGTGGGCACAGCCTCCTGACTGTTTTGCAGTCATTACCATGCCAATGTGTCACTGAATGGTTGCACCTCAAATAACATGAGTCGACGATATTACCACAAATGAAGATGATGGCATCAGAACTTGCAGGTGTCATGTGCTTGTAGCACTAAGGCCACCACCTGGTGGCCTGTGACCAATTAGGCAGAGCGCCATTTGAGTGTATTGCATACATCTGCTTCAAAAACTACATATCTCAGTACA
>JAABUP010005504.1_pt1 | contig 19171 bp, 10 predicted proteins | sample 5559201 | NCBI WGS metagenome assembly JAABUP01 (sample SAMN10711887, study PRJNA513373) | rock metagenome | isolation source: Antarctica rocks | place: Antarctica
ATAGACCTCGTAGTATCGATTTTATAGTATTCGAGATTCTAATTAGTTAGGTTACTATATAGGCTATCGAGAAGGTTAACTATAAGTAGGTTATCGTAAAAAGAATTATTAAAGAAGAGACTTAACTAGGCTATAAGGTAGTCTATAGCCTATATAATTACTCTATTCTCGTTCGATAGTTCTTACCCTATAGACACCTTCTCCTACGAGTATATAGAGAAGGGTTCCCTATCCTACTATCTCTTATCTACCCTCGCTAGCGAATCTATAATCTATTAGAGAATAATATAGCTCCGCGTTAGTAGTAGCCGAGGTATTATAATAAGGCTAATAATCTAGTAGATTACGATCCTATAAGGTATCGTAACGTAGCTACTAATACCTATTTAGAGTCGATTTCTCGTATCGACTAATTATATTAAAGCCTTCTACCTAACTAACGTACTTAATTAGCCGCTTAGGTCTCTACGTTCTAGGTAGGTGCGGAGCAAATTTATAAGGCTATATAGTAAACTAATAAGGGTATTCCGACCGAGCTTCCTACTCTACTACGAATAAAGAAGGATATATAGAATAAGCTAAAGTAGAAGAAGAAGTATAACTAAGTAAATCGCCGCGCTATAACTATATAGGAGGCTAATAAGAAGGCGAGAAAGGATTCGGAGTAATAATAATAACTAGAGATATATGAGCGCATCGCACGTGCTAACCGACTAAATTAGGAAGAGCGATAGTAATATCCCGATACGGTGGCTAACGACGATATCTAGTTACCTTTTTAGGAAATAGACGATTTACCACCTCCTAGTACTACTCCTACTCCTACTTCTACTAATTAGAAACCTCGTAGCCGTCGTCCGAAGGCCTCCGCTCTACCTAATCTAATTAGGAAACTACCCCTAGCTCGTAGGTAGGTATATATTAACGAGTTATAAGAATAAGAGACCTCTAAACTATTACCTCCTTCTACAGCTCCCGCTTATCCTACTACGAAGAGTAGGCGACGTTAGAAGCCGAAGTAGGTATAGGAGTAAGCAAAAGGTTATTCTTAATAACGAAGACCCCGAGGGCCTACCCTAGAGGAGACTCTTAAGGAGATATATATACCGGTAAAGAAGAAGTCGAGATATAACCTATAGCCCGGGCAAACGTTAGTATAGGGTCTAGATAATAGGGATGACACCGAGTCGCAATAGAGAAGACTTATAGCGACAGCGTACTTAATAGAGTAGTTGCCAGCGAGGTCACTAGTAATATATAGGAAGGATGGAGGAGAAGGAGGAGAGAGGTCCTAATCGGGATAGGTGGTGATAGTGTAGTGCTTATATAGTCACTCCATCATAGCTATCATACGCATAAATAGGTCTCCTACTCATTACGTCATACATCGCGAGTTGTATATAGGACATCCATGTAGGTGGTGGTAGTTAATGTTGGCGAGGTACCTAGATTCAGGTGTGGTACACACCAAAATCTAGGTAGTTAGGCAAGTTAGCCGAGTTGTGCGTTGCGCTCCTATCTTGCGCCCCACGGGCTTCCCGATGGTATACGCAGGTAAAAGACTCCACCTCCTGCCCCTATGTAGGGACTGGACGACTGACGGCGTGATTCCAGTAGGGGCCCAGCCATACTTCCTGTCACCTACTAAGATTAGCTACATCGACGTCATGTGCAAGAACTTAGAACACACCAGTACGCTCACAGGCAGCACTCTCATCCAGAAAGATCAACTGATCAGCTCGCCACCGCCCTAGCTTCACAAACCAAGCGTTCCTCAGCGTCTGATTACGCTCGCGGGCAACCTTGCGCTGGATCTTCCTGCTCCAGCCCAGCCGGTGTAAGCACTTCCAAACGGTGACCTCATCGACAGCAACACCATACTCGTCTAGCAGGAAGTAGGCCATCTCGTCCAGGTACGCCATAGGCCGCTCCTCAAGATAATTCAGGAGCTCATGTTCTAAGAGCTCATTAATGATCCTAGGCCGCCCTCCCACGTTCTCACTCGGTAAGAAGACGGTGCCATAAGCCTCCACATCCGCCTCATCCTCTGTAGAGTGCTCAGGCCGACGTTGTATGGGCCAGCGGCAACCATGTCGACGCTGTACCCCAGTTCGAACTCATGCTGGATCAGGGCGCGAATAGGCTCTGGAATGGCGGCGACCATGGCGACGGTGAGGGGGGAACAGTGAGGCAAGACTCCACTATGCTAGGCTACTGGTATGGCTTCAATTTTGACTAATTGGGGCAGTTCTATGGCATATTTACGCCTATATCCCATTCTACTTGACGTTGGTGGTGGCCCCGCCCAAATAAGATGTGCGGGCCATCCGTTTAGCGTCAGCGCCTATGGTTTGGAAATCGACTGTATCTTTCCCCAGTCTTCCTATTATCCTATGACCTAAGAGATCATACGATTTTCCCTCTTCCTGTTATCGTATAACCTAAGAAATCATACGATTTTCCCTCTTCCTGTTATCGTATGATCTGAAAAATTATACGACTCTCCTTCCTCCTGTTATCGTATGACCTAAGAAATCGTACGATCTAAAAATTCCTACGATTTTCCCTTTTCCTGTTATCGTATAATCTGAAAAATTATACGATTTCCCTTCTTCCTACTATCGTACGATCTAAGAAATCATACGATTTCCCTCTTCCTACTATCGTACGATCTGAGAAATTATACGATTTCCTTCTCTCCTACCAAGTCACAAGTTTTTTGAATTCAAACCGAAAAACCGATCTATTCTCTTGATTTGCATGCCTTAATGCAAACTCAATATCCGCGTACCTCCTCCGCATGTAAAGCGCTGACCAAATGGCTATACTCCGGTCAGGTAACTTAGACCGTGCGGCTTATAGAACAAAGTGCCGACAGAAATTATCCGAGCACATCCGTAAGCTCTAGCCATCTAAGGGAGAACATAAACGGCTAACAGTGTCACGAAGTGACTAAGCTTGGAATCTCAATTAAGCCGGCAGAAGTACGGCTGATCATAAGCGCTAATGATCTATATACCTAGCAGATACTACCAGAGAAAAAGCATCTCTTTAAGAAGCATTTAAGCAAGCATTCTATCGGCGCTTCCAGAGACTTATGTCGAGGAGTTGGTGTATCATTTAAAGCTGTTCCGGCACCCGAGTTAAGTAACGCTACGGAGAGGAAAGTGCTCGAGGAGAGACGAGGAGCTAGAGTAGGTGGACTTTCCATTGCTTAGTCATGACTAACGGAGTGAACAGGATATCTCCAGCCCCGAAATCAGCTTCACCACAGTTATCGAACAGTTGAAGAGAGATAAGCTCAAAATGGCTACTGAGCTCAGCGAGTTACATAATCAGGCGACCAAAGCGATAGAACTGAAGCATCTGGCCGAAGAAGAAGCGGCTCGATCAAAGTTGGTAATACAAGCAGCTGAGGTGGACAAGCAAGTACTGCAGCAAGAAGTGCAAAACCTAACTAGTATGGTGGAATACTTTAGAAACACAACCAACTCAGTAAATGAGGTCCTAGACAGACTCAAGGTTGACCTAAATCTTTAAACCAGTGCATAACACATTGGTTGGAGAGTTCCACTAGATAGTGTAAGATATTGCAGTATTGCTAAATAGAACCTTGCAACGAATCGATCTAGCTCGTAAGAATATGAGCTTTTGTAACGCGCAAGCGATACCTTGCATGGCAGGTCATCAGAAGAAGAGAGTTTATCGCAGTACATTTCACCATGAGCAGTGTAATATTGGTCACCTCAACGGGACGCTATCTCGAAAGATCCTTTGTAACGCCAAAATTCAGCCCAAACTCGTAATCCCCATCTCCACTAGCCCACCAGTATCATCGCTTCTTCTTTCCTTTCCCCCTATCACTCTCTTTTCAGCTATATTGTCGCTCCTCCATCCCAAGCCCTTTCTTTCTCCAGTTTCCAAGCATCTTTCTTAGGAACCATATCTCGCCTTCGTCCCGTAAACCCCATTCCAGTCTCTCAACAAAATAGAAAAAGGATTTGAATCTTGAGTCTGCTAAATAGGAGATCCCTCGAACTATGTTCGTCGTCTTTTGCGATTTTTCATCCCTTGAGAAACAGACCTTCGAGTTAGGGCTCGCTTTGGCTAGCTTAAGCGCAGCAATACCTTCGACTTAGGTAAAGATTTGGGTTGGCGAATCCGAAGTATAATACGAGTAGTGCTAATATTGACGAGAATAGTTTTCGGTTTGGCTGTATTCCGATTCATCAAATTTGCCGAATGGAAGTTCTCCTTGATGGAGAGGCAAATATCACTATGAGTCACGATTTGCGAGTGTATTTCTCCATCATTATCGGTACTGTCGATGCCTTTTGCGAAAAAGCATAATGAGGATCGAGAACGTAAGTATTGAGAGAACAGGCTGTCCTCGCCAGACAATTGAGACTTGTCTTCATCAAACTTAGCCTTTGACAAGTCTCTCAACCACTCAATCTCGTTATGCAGCTCTTTCTGTCGAACGTCTTCGCTCGCACACAAGTCTTCGATCGAGTGTAATTCCTTAGTATTGGAAGGTGACATCGATTCGCTATAAGTCAATTCCGGTAGATCCTCTAGATCAACATCAACCACCTCACCAATGAAGAAGACCTTGAACGACCCAGGTGAAGATGCGCTCCGAGTCCTGTCGAGAGTTTCCTAATCCAACGATTGATCTAGCGATTGCTCATTTCTCCAGTTGATCTTTAGAGGGCTTGTGGTTCGCTTCGAAGGCCGCAATTCCTGTTCATCATCGTCCTGCCTCTTCCGCTTCTGACTTGTGATGTCAGTAGTCCACTTAATTAGAGGTTCCAAGGTGCGCCCTGGTAGACGACACTTGGTTATATGGGCGCTCATCCGCAAGCTGTGCACGTCGTTTAGATGGTACAGAAATGACAGCTCGTCACTGAGCTCTAGGCTGCATAATGGATGGGGGCATGTCGACGGCCAACAAGATACAGCTAGATGTGATTCGAGATGACTCCACAATTTGGCCTCTCGGGTCTACCTTCTCCATCGCGATGCCGCGGGGAGCTGGTGGTCACCGAGACAAAAAGGGCAGAATGATGGACGCAGGAGCAACGCTTTTGATGGTGGACCGGTCCAACCACGGACTATCGGTTTGGACCAGTTGGTTTGGATGACTAAGCAGTTGGTTTGGGATTTGGACCAACTGGTTCAACATCTGGACCGACTGTTTGGACTATTAGTTGAAACGGTTTGTAGAGTCTGACGAAATAGGCTTAGCGCAGCCCTATAGGCTCAAGCCCTATGCAGAAAAGTAGCAACTCCACCATACAAAATCCGGATACTCTGACTAAAGAGGCTTAGCGGCTCTCGGTTACCCAGCCCTACGGTGAAATAACTGAATCCCGCCTATGCAATAGGTGTGTTTTTCACCTTTTGACCACTAATTAACTACCATCATGGCTAGCGACGACGGGTCTGAGCTCTTAGAACCTCCTACTGTTGCTAGCAATCCTTTGTCTATCGCTAGATCGATCGTATCATTAGTTAATCCCGCCCGGCATACCCGTTTTATTGCACAGAGGCGACCTGTCACGGGCGCACAAACACAACGCATTTTACCTCAAGAACCCACCTATGACCCACCAGATGGCCCTCCTACTACACAGCCAGGCCCTCTAGATGCTCCTATCAGTAGGGAAGCCGAAGGTGGTTTATGATATCATAGGTGTCGTGCTAACGTCGTCGTCGACCCCTAAGGGATAGAGCAACAGAGAAGTACAGGTCTTGGCGAGTCTTGGCAGTTTTTGACTAATCAGAACGCTCGGACCACCAACCAACTGGTTCAACTATCAGTTGGACCAGTCCAGGTTTCAAACCAACTGGTCCAAGGTTTGGACCACTAGAATGGACTGGTTGGGCCTTCGGACTGAACCGTTTCAACCATCAAAAGCGTTGCGCAGGAGTGTGCTGCAGTACGTGATCGACGAGCACCGTTTGGAAGGGTACATGAGCCTACCTGACGTTCATTCAACCCATCCACTGCAGTCTCTTTGCCTGGAGCAGCCAGCGCAATGCCAACAATCATAGCGGGTAGAAGCCAGAAGAATTGCATGGCGTATAGCAGATTAAATTCTATGGCAAAGTTACAGTGAAGGTCGAGAATAATAGCTTAGGAAGTTATAATTATAATTATTAACGATAAGAGGAAGGGTCTTAGGGTTAAGTGAGAGAAAAGCGAAGGGCTATTTCGTTTGAATAAGCTTACTCAGTATATAGCCCTTTAAATAATACTCTAAGATTAGAGCGGCTCGAAACTTAGCAAACTAATATAATACTCTACTACATCATCATTATGAACGAACTCGCAGATCCCATAAATATAGAGTTTATATCTATATTCTACAAGCATCATAGGAACTGGAAGCAAGGGTTAAGCTACACCAATGGATTTGCATATACGGATTTTGGACAATGGAAACCGTGCAGTAGTCTTGAATCATTAAGCTAAAAGAGATATCTAGAAGCGCCACGCTGTTAGGACAAGAAGGAACGATGCAGCTTAATCTCTAAATCGAACATAGGGGGTGAAAAGACCGAAAGTGAGAGTAAGGCCGAGATCTTCCATAACTCGAAAGCCTAAATGACCGAAGATCTCCGTCGACCGAATATCTCCAGATTCGAAAGATAGGATGACACGTGCTTGCCTGAGGGCAGGGAGAGCCCGGAGGTTCTTGGTTCCTGACGACAGAGAAGCACCTGGTCATTAGCAAAGCGCCCTCGGAACGAAAAATCACCGAGGGCCGGGACTTGAAGCTCGTCTGGCGGGATCTCTAGAACAAGGTACCCGTTTTCTCTTTAATGTCCGTTGACAGGAACTTATAGAAGACGTTCTCGGCGACGTCACCGACTGTGGCGTTGAGTAGATCGTGGTCACTTGACGTGGATTCCTTGCTTGACGTGATATGCCTATATTCCCTTGATCTTGCTCCGTCCGCTAGAACGAGACCACTCGGCGAGATAATACTTTAGATCGTCTATACTAGCTCCCTTTATATGGCGTAGGTGATTCTTATTCATTTAAAACAGCATCAACCGAGCAGCTCCGACCAGAATTGGCACATCTCATATGACGTCAAAAGGATCGGTTCTTCCTCTTGGTTGTACATAAAGAGACGTTTCCCACCTGTACTTCTTGTCCTTTGTCTTTCAACCAATAAAGTCCTTATCGATTCCACTAACGTAATTATTCCTTACAGCCTCGCTGGTTTATAAGATTTTCTCATTCATATCGCCATATCTCCAGCAATGCACCTGATAACCATCACAACTGTCCTGTTGTTTCTGCCGGCCATGGTTTTCTCAGCCCCACTCGCGAAAGGTCAAAATGGCGGGATAGTGGTTGGCGCTGTTGACTGTCAGAAAAGTCTCAACAAATGCCGGATTAACCCAGATGCCAATCGAAGCACGTGGTATGTAGCTGCTACATCGTTTGTAGTGTCTTGAGATGTAAATGCTGATGGCGTTTTCTACCGTTTAGTGACGCCAATTATTACGGGTGCATTGCGAACAATGTCTGATTCAGGGAAAGCATCCGGTGATTGAACTATTAGGTACGTCAGATTCGTCGTGGTCGTTTGAATTCTCAGTGTGACATGGTCAATACTTTTGAGATTTTCGAAGCTGACGACGTTGGGGAAGCTTAGGCTCTTTCATGCCTGAGATGGAATTTGGGAAGGGCATCATGTCTAGGCAGGCATTGGCCAAAATCCAAGATGTTTCATTTTACTCGCGGAGCAGTATACATTTCGAGCTGCGGAGCCTGTCCGCATGTGTTTAGACCTTAGCAAGATTTGATTAGTGTAGCGTATCTAAATATCAACATAGCTAGATCCGTTGATCAGCCCTCTCTCCTTCCCACCGAGCACATCCGCGGTTAGAAGCGCTTTATTATAAATTATGTGAGATCTTCCATATGACGGTACGCTACGACAATCTTTTCGTGTGAGAGCATCACGATTGTTAGTTTGATTTCTGTCAGCGAACCAACCGCAAAACTTTGTCCCACGGAAGGTCGGCCTGTAAGCAAAGTCGTACGAACAAGTCCGTCGGCACAACAGCAAAATACAATTGTAATTGGAGGCAGGATGATTCAACAGCTTAGTGGAGCATGGCTACAATCGACCTTGTTTTTCCGTGCATTCGCCCCCATAGTCTTCAAATTTGGGCCCACCCTTTCCCACACGCGATCTTTCTCCCCAGAAAATTTGCAGACCTCCGACTGATTGCGGTCGACGATGTACTGCTATCATTTAGCTAGGACCTTAAGATGAACCAGTGGGGCCACACACCATGTTGGTGATTTGTGGAAGAAACTTGCGCTTGCCGACCTTCACACTCATCATCCGAGTCTTATAAAAGGTGAGGATCTCATAGTCGTTCACCTGGTAGGCGAATTAGTCGGACGAGATCTCGTTTAGGAGCGAATCCTTCTCCAGTGTGGCGAGCAGAGAATTTGATGGCTCGTCTGTCAATACGCTACACACTTTAGAAGCGACATTTACAACACCAGCCCTATTACAGTTGTTGGTGTTAGCACACCCGAGCCGTACCGAAACGTGAGGCCGGATAGATGTAAGACCCTGAGGAGTACTCGAAAAAGAAATTCACCCCCCAAAGCACATACCTATTCCCACCAGCATGCGGTGTAGCAAAGAAAACCAGCCCATATGTCGAAGCCTTCAAACAACCATATTTCCGCTCGTTGAGTCTCGCTTCGATCAAGGCTTACTTAACGAGCAAGCCTCCCAGCGAGTGCGCGATAAATATAAGGGGCTAATGAATCTCCTTCGCTTCTAACCGTCTGTTTTTAATATCGTTCAGTAACGACTATATATAGCCTACGACTGAAACGTTAGAGGTATCGCTAAGGATACTTAAGTTATAGGCGAAAAGAAGGACTCGTGCGGTCGGCAGGAGCTCAGGGAGGAGTTCTTCTGGCTAGAATGTGCCATTCTCGTGGGTCCATGTCTTGCGTGCGTACTCTGAATCGCCCTTAGGGTTAAGTCCATGGATAAATATAATGCTGTCCATATTATTAGTAACTCTACGCCTGAGGGCTATAGTCGAGGAACATTTACTCTAGGTCGGGTTCCGAGTCCTGAGGGTCAACGAGTACGTCTATGTACTCCATGAAATTAAGGTACAGAAGCGTAAAGACATATGTTGATTTCGAAGTGAACTCTGACGCACCCGAAAATGTCAGAAAACTGGAGGCCCGTTCGAACGACTGAAATTGCAACGGAGGAAATGAAGAATCGCTTCGCACAAAGCAGAGATGATTTAGGACAAAAACGAGGCAAGCACTTGAGCCCTGCCTCGCCTGTCTGCCCCACCATCACACATAGACGCTGACATCTTGCGGATCTCTGTTTAAGCGCGCATGACAGGGCGATCCTGCTAACCCTCTTCGATAAGCTGAAACGCAATAGTGTGGAATGGGTAACCTGACCCAAACATACCAACATCAAAGATGCCTACGCTCTCCCTGAGGTGTCTTCCCTACTTCGCTGTTTCAAAGGTCATTGTTTTCACCCCTATAAAGCCAGCTGGACCCTGTCCTACGCTGCTACGTCAAAGCCGCGGGTCGCAATGTTAATGCAAGGATGCTCCCGCCGCCAAGGCAACAGTTTCAGGCTCCTACGTGCTGCGCCCCTGCACTGCCCCGGAGCTCACCTCGGCTACTAAGAGAGTTCGAGACGTTATAACCCTACTCGCTCGGACGATTAGCCGCGACTAACGATTAAGAAGTTTAGATATGCGAATGAGGAGATAATTACTAATAGGTATAGTTATACGTATTTTATATCCGTATATTCCTCTTTACTAGTTTATATATACTCTAGACGCCTTCTATATTAATATACGTAAACGTAATTAATTACTATAGTAAAGGTACTTATATAATAGGTAGCGATCTAGGCTACCTTCTTCGTCGAGATAAAGGCGTAATATATCTCTTATACGATTACCTTCCTCCGCTTAGATATACTAGGTAATATAAAATCTCGCAACGCCTACGGGTCCTATAAAGACTCGAGCCCCGCCACTTCTAACGTTATTATCGACGGCTCCTCCGACTTTTACGGGCTTTTACGATTACGGTTATTAAAGTTTCGAGAGAGTAGATTTAATAGTAAAGGGTATAATTCTTTCTAAGGTCGAGTTAGCGTAAGGTAGATATATCTTTAGGTCTAATATATATAATATCTGTAATCGTAGGAGGCTATTAATCGTGGTCGGTCGATCGATACGTATAATACCTACTATTCTTACGAATAATTAGTGTAAGGTCCGCGTAATATAATCGTACTAGCTAATCTACTTTCTTTACGAGATTAGATTTCCTTCTAGTAAATTATTAAGCCTTCGCTTTTATTGCGTATAGTATACTATCTAGTTCCTTAGTATAAAAGACGAACTAGGATAAAATGCTAGCGACTGTGCGAACTATATATATCGTAGACTAATCGGGAGAGGTGTTAAAAGAGTAAAGATATTACTATTCGCCTTCTATAGAGGATAGAACCTATCTTATAATTAATTGAATTAGCTCCTAAAAATAACTAAGACGGCCCCTAAGTTTAAAGGGAAATCGTACGATTTCTTAGGTTATACAATAATAGGAAGAAGAAAAGTCGTATAATTTCTTAGATTATATAATAATAGAAGTAGGAAAGTCGTATATTTTTTAGATTATACGAAAATAGGAAGAAGGGAAATCGTATAATTTTCAAGATTATAGGATAATAGGAAGAGGGAAAATTATATAATTTCTTAGATTAGACGATAACTAGGAATAAGGAAAATCGTATAATTTCTTAGATCGTATAATTTCTCAGCTTATATAATAATAGGAATAAGGAAAATCGTATAATTTCTTAGATTATATAATAATAGAAGTAGGAAAGTCGTATATTTTTTAGATTATACGAAAATAGGAAGAAGGGAAATCGTATAATTTTCAAGATTATAGGATAATAGGAAGAGGGAAAATTATATAATTTCTTAGATTAGACGATAACTAGGAATAAGGAAAATCGTATAATTTCTTAGATCGTATAATTTCTCAGCTTATATAATAATAGGAATAAGGAAAATCGTATAATTTCTTATATCGTATAATTTCTTAGATCGTACGATAAAAGGGAGGAAGGAAAATCGTACGATTTCTCAGATTATATAATAATAGAAGTAGGAAAGTCGTATAATTTTTTAGATTATACGATTATAGGAAGAAAAGTTCTATTATTATTCTAAATAGGGACTATTATTAAGTCTTTATACTTACTTTCATATTACTACACGCACCTAGGTAATACCTATAGCCCCTCCCCAAAGTTTTTAGCTTATATAGAAAGCTGTGGAATTCTTCTTTAGAATATAGGCCTATTAATAGGCTTGTATAGAGGATAGAATAGTTGTTAATTATCTATAGTATTACTATTACTATATACTTAATGCGTAGGGCTAGCTTACTCGGTAACGCTAAGCCTACTTAAGCTAGACTATAGCGGAGATTCTACCTAAATACTAATATTCTTGGCAAAAGTTCCTACGTCGATTAGGTAGCGATATAGCTACTAATTTCTTAGCTCGATCTCGGCTACGAATAGGTAAGATCTACTTACGATATAATATACACCGTAGAAGCGTACCGGACGTAGATAGTAATAGCTATAAATATAACTAGAGTTCGTAGTTATTTTGGGGTTAAGTTTACTACCGAAGTAACTAACTATAGGTAAAGCTATACTAGATTTTTATACCTTAGTAGGAGCTAATAAAGAATACTCTAGATAATCTAAATACTATAGCTCTACCGAGCTAGACCCTATTTTCGAAGAATCCTAATCTCCGACTTTTACGGGCTTTCGTAAACGAAATCTCGAATACGTAGGAATATAATACTATTATAAATAATATAATATCTAGAGGTATATCTTATAAGAGTTTAATAGAGGCGGTTACTCTTCTATATATACTAAACGAATATCCCGAAAGTCTAAAAGATAATTAGCCGTTAAAAGTACTTTTAGTTCTCTCGAGTATATACTAACTACCCTTCTAGTATAAAAAATAGATTATAGAGAATTTAACGTTCTTAATTAATTAATTATTTATTTATACGCCTACTCTAGTAAAACTATATTACTAATAAGGGTATTCCTTATATCTTCTACCCCCGAGTATTAAATCTACTCGTTAGCCGCTAGAGAAACCGTTAAGGCCTACTCTATAGTTAAAAACTCCCTCTTATCTAAACTATTTACTAAATATTAACCCTACGGCGGTACCGCCGAGTCCCTTATACTACGGTAGGAACTTACGTTAGTTCCTATTCTTATATATCTATATATAATTATCTAAACTACCGCTATTATAGCCGGTAGAAATAAGTAAAGTAGTTAGGTTTACCCGATTAGTCTTAGGGCGGCTATTCCCCTTTACCTCCCGCGTTTTCCTTCTTCTTCTTCCTCCTTTTCCTAACTAGGCTCTTCTTCTCGGCGCCCCGTAGGAGCCTCGACTTTACTAGTTACTCCCCGGCGAGCGAGAAGGATACGATTACCCTAGTTTCTACTATCTATCGTACCGCTACCTTAATACCCTTTACTTCGGTTAGTATTCTCCGGGCGTTAGTCGTACCGGCCTCGGCGAGAAGCCGCTACTAAGCCTCCCTAAAATCGGGGTAGAATAAGAGGATATACTTTACGTCTTACTTCCTCTATCTATATCGGTATTTATTATTATCTACTATTAGGGCGTATATACGGTAGAGGAAGTAGTTTAGGCTAATTTTCCCGCTTCGAAGCTAGATCGCTATCGAGCTTTCTACTTTACGTAGTATATAGTAGTAGTCGAGGCGATTATCGAATAGACCGCCTTATTAAGCGGGAGATATTTACTAGCTCTAAAGGCTTATCTTATACTTCTCCTACCTATCGACCTAACGTCGCCGTACCTAATACTTTATATTCTCGTCGATTACCTTAGTACTCTAGTATTCCTCGGTTTTAGTACTAAAGATCTAGCCTTACTTCTTCCTAGTAGCGATAGCCGCCTTATCCTAATAGTCGTAGCCTAGAGAGTTAAGAGCCTACTTCTCCTTCTTCTAGGTCGGGGTAGGTAGTAGGCCGCGTCTTCTCCGTCGGTAGAGCCTATTCTAAATCGTCTTATTCCTATTTATCGTTACGGTATAGGCCCCTCTCGATACTTAGTATCGTATAACTAGCCTATCGAGCTACTAGTCTATCGGCGCGATTACTACTTCCGCCTTAAGAACCTAGACTAGGGTAGCCTTATATACCCCTAGTACCGTCCTAAGATATTAGTTTTAGATTACCGCTAGTATTCTCGCGGGCGTCTTCGATACTTTATTTATACCTTTAGGTTAATACTAGATTAGGGCGGTAAACGTTAGTATCGGTCTTACTACTATACTATATACTAGTCTATATTTCTCGAGGGTCGCTCCCTAAGTCGACCCCGCTATATAGTTAATAGCTCTAGATTAGGTAGCCGCCCTCGCCTTTAGCTAGGCGATATAGGGGCCCTAGCGGAGTTTAGAGTCGATATAGAGACCTAGGACCCGTAAGCTCGACCCCGGCTCGATTACTATATTATTAAAATTAATTACTATCTTTATATTAAATTTCTTCGGGGTCCGAGATAAGTATATTAGCTTATACTTTTAGGGGGCGAACGCCGCCCCGTAGGTCCGTACCTAGCGTAAGTAGATTTCGTATACTCCCTTAAGGTGCTTATAGTTAGCCTTAGTAGACTCGCTATACGCTAGTAAGTAGATATCGTCGATAAAGCCTTCTACCTATATCGGGAGCCTAGCTTTAGCGTATTCCTCGAGGAGCGGAGCGTTAAAGAATAGGAATAGTACCGGTAAAATCGGTAAGCCTTAAGGGATACCTATTTCGACGTCTTCTAGCTCGCTAGTTTTTCCTCTAAGGGTAATCGATATCTTCCTATCTAATAGGAAGCTTACGACCTATTTAGTAATAAAGGTCGGCGTCCTTCTTATTTATAGGTTATAGAGGAGCCTCTTATAGGAAATATTATCGAAGGCGCCTACTACGTCGAAAGATAGTAGACTAGCTACCTTCCCCTTATTTCCGCCCTTACCGTAGTTCTATACTATATAGACTATATCCGTTAGGGCCTTAAGGGCCGTCTCGACTAAGTATTTCCTTCGCGCTCCTATCTACTATAGTGGAAGTAGGTAATATTCCTCTACGAGGTCGCTAAGCTTCCTTAAGACTACCGTCTCTAACGCCTTTCCTAGTATATCGAGGAGCGCGATCGGTCTATACGATTTTAGCTCCGAATAGTCCTTCTTTACCGGTTTCTTAAGAATTACCGTATTCGCCTCCTTAAACTAGGGGAGATAGTATCTTACCTCTATATATACCTAAAATAGGTATACGATAGCGCCTATAATAGGCCTTCCTATAAATAACCTTAAGAATCTATTCGGGATTCCTATTCGGCCTAGAGCTTTATCCGCCGCTAGGTTCTAGGTCGCCTTCTTTACCTTATCCCGGGTTACTACCTATAGGGGCTCTAGCGGTATTAGGTATCGCGCCGTCGCGATATCTTCTAGATCGGCCCGGGGGGGTAGAGGGAAAAGGTTCTCCTTAGCGCCCTAAACTTACTATTAAAGTCTATAGCTTTTCCCCTAGTCCTATCTTTTATCGCCGGGAACTATAGAAGCTCTTTAGGCTTTCCGCTCCTCTCTCTACCCTATCTAGCTAGTCTCTATACCCCCGTAGGCTTTAATAACGCTTTATAAACGCCTTCCCGGAACGTAAGTACCTTAGCTTTACGTATTACCTATACCTTTATATATTTAGCCTCCTTTAGTACTTCCTCGGTATATTAGCTTCTCCTATAGTAGTATTCTTTAAGGCGAGCTCTTACCCCTTTTATAGCCTTAGTATAGCTATAGTTCTAGTATAACTTAGCCTCTTAGCTCGGTTAGGCTATTAGGATAGTAATCTCGATAATCTCTAATAGCCCTACTATTAGCTTCCCTATATACCGGTCGATATCGTTATATACTATTAGTATTAGCCTTCCGATTACTCTATCTAGTACGTCGAGGCCTTTATTAATATCCTTATTAATTATTTTATCTTCGGTCCTCTTCTACGCTCTTCTCGTACGAGTAGGCGTCTCTTCCTAGGTCTACTCTACCTCCGTCGCTACCGGCTAGTAGTCCGAGCCGTAGTAGAGGTCTTCTCTTACTATATAGGAACTTATCGCGCGATAGGCCCCTTCCGTAAAGAACGCTAGGTTAATAGCGCTTTAAAATCCTCGGCTCGTCTATATAACGGTTCCTTTAGGCGTACCGAGACTTATCCCTTTCTCGGTAGTATAATTTAGTAGCTTATCGGCTATAGCGTAATAGGAGTATCTCTCTAGGTTATTCTATAATAGGTAGTAGAGGTTAAAATCCCTAACTACGATCTACTCCTTATCCCTCTATAAGGCCCGCTCTAGGTCTAATAGGGTCGACGGTCCTTCGAGAGACTTTAGTATAGGAGGGGAGGAGTTATATATATTATAGATCTATACCGTCTCGGCCGTAGCTCCCTCGCCTAACTTAATATCGATCCGTAGGGAATATAGGTCTTTACTATAGTAGATAGCCTCCTAGCTATCTATATTAATCCTTTTATTAATATAGAAGTATATACGCGTATCCTACCCGCTTCTATACGCTAGGTAGAACCTACTAGCGTTACTATTATACGAAGTCTAGGTCGCCGGGTTCTAGCTTAGCTCTTAGATCGTAATTATATCGAATTCCTTAACTTCGTTATCCTCTAGGAGGGGGAGTATAACCTTCGATTATCTATTAATATTATACTATAAGATCCTAAGGTTTAGTTTATAATTTATCGGAGGTCTCTAGGTCGGCTTCTATTCGGCGCTCTACTCCTAGCTCCTAGTTTTCTTTATTAGCTATTAGCTCTCGTACCGGCTAGCTACTAGGTAGTAATAAGGCTTTTTACCCTTATTTAGCGATACTAATCTTCTTCGGTCTCCCTACCCTCCTTAGTACTTAAGGTACCCCTTATACGTTCGCCGTAACGTCGCCGAGTACTTTTCTCTTTAGTACCCCTCTTATCGGGCCTACGACCTAGAACCCCTCCGTATCTACGCGACCCTTCTAGCTACCTACCGCTATAGGCTAGATTAGTAATCTAGGTAGTACCGCGTACTACTTAGGCTTCCCCTATATCTTCTATTATATACGGTATATTTCTTTTTAGCGGATACTATACTCCTTACTTCTTAATATATACTTCCCCCCGTATACCGCGCACTTAGCCTCTTTCTAGTAATAGGCGCTATACTTACGGGTTTAATAAGAGCCCGTATAGCTACCGTATTTTATTTTATTTATATATACCGCGTATATATATCCGTACTATTAGTAGTTATAGTACTACTTTAGGTCCGTAGACTATATCTATATTTCGTAGTAATAGATTTAGCTACTCTCTAGGAGCCCTTCTATAATTAGTCTATTCGCGGTATCTAGTCCCGCTACCTCGATTACAAATAAGGAGTATCTCTTCTCTCTACCGTATTAATCTAGCTTAGACGCGAATCTTAGCTATCGAATATTTACGAGTTTAAGGCCGGGGTATAGCCCGGTATTATCTCTTTTAAGAATCTCGATAGTACTCGCCTAGTTCGAGTTATCTACCGTATCTTTATATATACTATATATACTAATTAGGTATATTTACCTAAAAATCCTCGCGGACGGGTTTACGCTCTTAGCCTACTCCGTAGCCTCTTCTAATTCCTATCTCGCCTCTACCGTTATAGTATTAAGGATAATATCCCCTCTCGTCGTTCGCCTCGCGGCTACGATCGACGCCGCTACTAGGTAGGCGTTATTCCTAAATATATAGACTAGCTATATACTAGTCGAGCCTACGAACGCTTTCCTTATCCCTTCGTTATCGAACCGGACCGTTATTTACTTAGCCTTTATATTATCGGCTATCGTAGGAGGAGGGGAGGAGTCTAGGTCTACTACCTTCCTAGCTTAATTAGGGTATAGTATCGGTCTACCTACTACCTAGGCCTAGCTATTCGTCGTCCTAGTACCTTAGTTTTCTAATTTAGCCTATAGGCCGCGTCTATCGTTCTCGACTACTTATCTTTCTTCTTCGGACTCCTATAGATAGTCTTACGCCGTCCGTAGCGCCGTCTAGAGGAGGTACTATATCTAGGGCTATAGCTCCTTAAATTTTAACTCTAACGCCGCCTATATACCCTCGCCTACTCTTTACTTTAGGCTATCTATATACCTTCGCCTTATTAAACGTTCTAGAGGGCTATTACTTACTACTTCTCTTCCGTTCGCTATATTCGTCGCGTTTTTACGCGTAGCTTCGCGTCTATCCCTACCCCTTTCTCCTCTACTACTACTACTACTACCTTCGCTAGCGGTGCGGTAGCCTACCCCCTACTAGGCGTTATCTCTCGGTATACTTAGTACGCTAAGAGCGCATCTACGCTTATACGCCTATTCGCTAGTCTCTATTCGACTTATTCTACTTCTACTCGATTTATAGAGGTTAGTTATAATAGTAAAAACCTACTTAATAGACTTATATACGCCTTTTTATATATTTACTAAGTTAATAGGAGCTTTAAAGGTACCTACGATCTAAGATATCTATAAAGTCTATAGTAGGTTATTCGAATATCTAGAAAGGGAGTAGACGAAACTTCGACGAAAATAAATACTATAGAAATAGAATATACTTCGAGGGCTTTAAAGCGCGATTACTAAGCTTACGGATTATTACTCGAAGACGAAGTATTTATTAGGTAACCTCTACGGTATTACGATACTTCTTAATCTATATAATAAAGGAGCTATCTTTAAAAATAAGAATTAGGAAGCTAAGGCCGATAAAGAGTTATAGCTTAAGAAGTACTAGGGGGCGCTCTAAGAGGTTTTCGATAATTAGTAAGTCTTTGGCGAGACCTAACTAAGTTAGTAGTTATCGTAATTAAGGTTAGGTATACGCCGAAGAAGCTATAGCCTTACTTTACTTCTCGATAACTTAGAAGATAAGGAGGTTAATTAATAAGACGAGTTATAGTCTTATAGGAATTTAGGTAAGAGTTATAATAATTATTATATTAATTAATATTATTAATATACGTAGTACTAATCCGGAAAGGTAACGACTCGATCCTAGATATCTAGAGGAAATAAGAAATCTAGTACCCCTATCTCGCTCGACTAGCTCGTAAATATCTTACTATTCCGGGCGCCGGAGTCGGGTATAAACGCGTTTTTACTATTACGACTAACCTCTATAACTACCGAAGTTATTATTATCCGTAGATATTCGGTACTTATATAATAGTATATTAGTTTAATTACTACGAGGACCTAGCTATTATTTACTATATAGATATAAAGGCCGAGGCGGCTATAGGTTTCTAGGCTATAAAGGAAGAATAGGATATACGTAATAACTACCTTATAGAAGAACGGACCGTAATATATATTAGTAGTAATAAAGAACTAGATAACGCTACTAATTAAGAGTTATCTAGCTAAAACCCTTTACGGATAAGGAACGTTAATACTACTAGTAAGAGGTTATTACTACTAGGTAAAAGGGCTTCTTTATAGCGAGATTTAACCGGGGGCTCGTAAAGTAGATCTAGAAAATAAACGTAATCTAACTAAAACGGCGGGCTCTCGGAGGTCTAAAGAGGTAAGTAAAAAGAGAAAGATAGGACTTCTACTAGTTTAGAAAGGATAATAGGAAGACCTATAAGGCCGGTAGAATCGATTAATTTATAGTTTTAACTATATATAGTTCTAATACTAAAAAGTTATTTAATTATTATTATTATTCTAAAAACACCTCGCTACTAGTACTTTTAAGCTTTCTTAATAGCCCACCGAAACGAAATTCTTCCTTTATATAGATATCTATATTACCGCCGGCCGGTAAGGAGAAAGAAGAAGAAGAGTCTTTTAATACTCGTCCGTAAGGAGGATAACGCGAGATAGAGGGAGCCGGGGGGGGGGGGGGGCGGTAACTAGGGTTACTAGCGGCTATAAGCTAGAGGGTAGGGGGGCGGT
>JAABUP010005505.1_pt1 | contig 19165 bp, 20 predicted proteins | sample 5559201 | NCBI WGS metagenome assembly JAABUP01 (sample SAMN10711887, study PRJNA513373) | rock metagenome | isolation source: Antarctica rocks | place: Antarctica
AACCAACACGCCGCCCTCCTCCTCCTGCGTCAAAAAACCCAATCGCACCTTTTGAAACTCCACGCGCTGGAGCGGCAATGGCGCGAGAAGCAGGCGAGGATGGATAAGGAGTTGGAGGCGTGGAGCGCGAAGAGGTTGTATCAGCGGCTGCGGGAGGCGGAGAGGGAGGGGGAGGAGGTGGGGAGGGGGGTGGAGGGGAGTTGGGTGGAGGGGGGGGGGGAGGTGGGGGAGAGGGAGGTGGTGGAGTTTTTGAGGGGGTGGAGGGAGGGGAGGGGGAGGGTTTGGAGAAGGAGGGAGGCGTTGGAGAGGTGGGATGAGGGGAGGGTGGGGGGGTGGAGGTAGGGATTTTTTGTGGGAGTGTGGTTCACCTGGACGTTGCATACATAAGTTTGGAATGGCTGGGTGCGCGTTGCATGGACTGAGAAATGGATGGTTTGGAAGGTCATGGGTTAAGAGTGGCTAGTTATCAAAATATCTATGGCATCAATTCACACAACGATCATGGTCAATGTCCAACCTCAATGTCCAATCACCATGGTATTGACGCTCGGCGTATGCTTCGATATCCCTGCCAAAACATCAGCCTTCCGTGAGCGACTCAGTCTATGACAGAAACGTTTGGAAGTGGTAGTATCAGTTCTCCAAGGTGAAATATATGTTTCTTCAATGACGTGTCTCGGAAAGAACACAGCGAATATTTGGATTCATCAGGTAGCGCTTGACAATGATAGAGATGGAGGCACTGACCTGATTGAGTGTCTGTTTCGAGGCAAACCGAGTATGGCCTACAGCCTTGTTGCCAATAGATTAGCGACAATGCCATCAACGTTCGGGCGTAAGGGAAATTGTGACTGCAATCTGCATCTGTGATTCAGGCTTAGCACGTCAGCAGAGTAGCTAGACAGCGACCCAATGAACATACCTCATTAAATCAGAATTTTCAGTGTTTGTACGTTCATCACCAAGTTGCCCTCGTTACAAGGCGGTATCGGTTCAAACAGTGTGAATAGTGTTCATCATCTCAACAGACGGGTTGCAAGCCCCCAGCAAGACCTCTGGAAGAAAGATTAATGTACCTACTTTTAGAAGTGGTCAGCAGGGTCTATAGGAGTGTTGGGAGGCGCGGAAGCGGAGGTAGGTGTAGTGATCAGCTGACGAGTTCTCAACAAGTACATCGTCTACCTAACACCGGCTGGAGTTTGTACGCTCCAGCACTGTTTGGCGAAAGGAGACGAGTACGCAGTCTGTCCGCCCGTTCGTTCAAGATTCTTCATGTGTATGATAAAGCAGGAGGTTGTGAGGCTAGGAAGTATACCTATGAGCACCAACAATGTTAGCCAAAGATCGCTCTTCAACAGCTAATGTAGATAACATGCTTGAATTCCAAGTCAGACAAGGCTGAAACTTTGTAGAGACAGAATCGACATTGATTATTCGGATTGAGGAATGCCTTTCCGTGTCATATGGTCATCACTTTGGAAACAACGTGGAGCTGGTAGGGCGAAGAGAGAGTGTACCTTTTCATGATTGGCACCTGGAGCTCTATATTAAGAAATCACCTGCCTGTTCGAGGTCAGCTAGATGTCCACGACGTAGCAGAAACGCAGGAAGCGCAACGGTGAACAGGGTCAGAGTAATTCTAGAGTATGGAATATCCTGCACGATGCTATAGGAGTTGGATTGTTCGTGTATAAGGCTCATCATTATGGAAGGTGCTTGACAATGTATGGTGGAGAGCAGACTCTTACTCGGGATAGTCAGCTTTCAATCGGACTGTAGCTCAAACGATGCTTTGTATCCTGCATGCAGAGATAGACTGGGCGCAGCAATGATCATGACGGTAGTAAAATGAGATCCTGGTCATTGAAATACAGCCAAAGGTGTAGTCATCAACAGGTGTCGATGAAGAATTACAGAGAAATTTCTGCGGAGCTTGGAGTGAAAAGTGCGGAGGTTTTCGTAATCGAACTAACATATAATTCACAATAGCGCCGTATTGCTAGTGTCTACAAAGCAATCATGAAGCAAGATCACGATTTCGAATGCTTACCTTATCGAAGGTGAAACGTCGGAAAGGTCGTCCCATAGAGTCTTTGATGGTCCTCGGAGATTTCACGATATTGTTAACGAGCCAATATACCGAACGTAACGCTTTGCTTCGTAAACATAGCTCGCTGGCCATAGTGTAATGGTTACCAAACCCTACTCTGCCTGTACCTCCTCTGGCCCGTCCATCCCCGCAACATCATCGTCATCCTCCTCTACGTCCTCCTCGAGTTCAAGATCTTCTCTGAATGCCTTGTCCAAACCCACTTCCTTCAACCTTTCCTGCATCTCCTCCCTCTTCGCCGACTGCCATCTCTCCAACGCAGCAGCTGCATGCACCTTGAAGCCGAAAATCCTGGGCTGATATCTTTCAATGGTCTTTTCGGGGATCAAGACCGGGTAGACTTGGAAGAGAATGTTCTGAAATGATGTTCCGAAGTAGGCGCCATCAATGTTCGCATGGCGGGATGATTTGGGATTGTATAGGTCCTCGCATTTGCCGCAGTAGAGTTTCACGGACTGTACTTTGGGAATATCGGCCATTCCGGTGGGAAGTAGGGGATGTTGTTGGCACATGACTCGAGGGCATTTACCAAAGTCGCCTTTCTTGTATTTTTCAAGCTGTCGAGGTCAGCGAGATACAGTGACAGCCGCGTGGATTCAACATACCATCTTAGCTAAGCCTCTTGTTGTAGTAATATATCGTGCATGCACAAGGCCATAAAGATGCCTTGCTGATTTCTCGATGTGTTCCCTCATTTCATCGTCACATTCCAGGTCGAAAACGTCAGTGATCAGTTCGAGCGCGTATTGGTAGTGGTTGAAATCGGCATTGAGTCCTGTCAAATTAAAGCGGTCCGTAAGGTAGTCTTCATCGATCTCGCAAAAGTATTCGTTGCCTCGAGACGAGATGAACTGTTGACACACACATCAGCTAACGTACTTCCTCAAATGGGTTTCGATGAAGGGTTCTGGCAGAAGACACTGTTCCAAACGCTTGAATGGAAGCAGGGTGATGCATCGCTAGGGTATAAGACCTCCCAAACCCAATAGTCCACAGACATAATATCACTGAGGTCATACTCATCGCCACCGTAATACATATCTCGTACGCTAGGAGAACAGCTTGTCGTATTGGACCCTGATGGTACTTTTTCCAGCTTTGCTTTGGTGCCTTCATCGCAAGAGTTTGCCTGGGAATACGATTCTCCCATACAGTCCGATTATGGAAGGCACGATCTTCAGCCTATTGTCGATACTATGTTCATTTCTCTTTCACTTTCCCAAATAATCGGCAGAGGTGATCGAGCGTTAAAACTATCTTGCTGTGACTCCCAATATGTCAGGTTCCAGCGGCCGTATCTCTCTTTGTGGCACATCAAATATCGTTCGACCCCAAAATTTAGCAACACTGAAAGACGGAAACAAACTCAGGAAAACTGACGAGATATTGTACCTACCCAGTCTCTCCAATAACTCGTATAGTCACTGTCCGTTTCACTAGCAAAGTCCTCCATCCAAGCGTCAACTACCGGAAAAGCACACAGGCGGGCTCACAGATATCTAGAATATACTTCAACCACCGTACGTCAGGATAGCCCGACTCTAGGGGCGAGTCACGACAACACTCCGGTTCAAAGATTCTTCAGATATAGATATCAGCGCGCATATGAACTGACAGGCACTTCAAGAATCAGATGCTGCATACTAAAGCGACGCGTACTAGTACACGTTAGTACTAGGTCGGGTGGGTCAAATAGTTCATCTCGGCCGAGGCGGATTCACTATTTCCACGTAAGCCACATGCACATGGGACTTCGATTGGCTAATCGCGCATCTCCACGCACTTCACCACCACACTACCTGAAGGTACCTTACACAGGAACCCGCGGAGACCCCAATTCGGCCGCAAGGATGTCATCAGTATGTTTTCTTTGTGGAGTCACTCCTGCGAAAAACATCCCTATTCATTGTCCTCCACGACAGCATCTTGATTCTCTCACAAAGCTTACTCGAGTCCGTCCTGCGCCGCAAACGGACCAATGGCCAGATATTAGGCCTTCCATCTACAGGCGCAGCGTGTTGGGATCGTTTCAGGAGATCAGAATCAGAAAACTGCCTTCCAATACGCCTTGCGCGCTACCGTGAACGAGCTATTCGATGGGAAAACAACTGTGAAAAGAATACTCCTCCACACCAGAAGAACAACCATTCATCCACATTCGCTTTCCAAACCTCCACCAACAAAACAATGATCCCCCAAACCCCCGTCGCCATCCTCCTCCTCGCCCTCACAACAACCACCACCTCCCTCCCCTCCAAACCCCACCAACAACAACAACAAGACCCCGCCCGCCAGGCCCGCCTCGACGCCTTCAACGCCCAACGCCCCCTCCCCACCACCGCCCTCCTCGCCGGCGCAGCCGCAAAACCCACGCCCGCGTCCGACGCTAGGAACCCGCGCGTCAGGGATCTGCAGTCTCTGACGGGGGAGAACGGGCTGTGGGTTTCTCTGGATGATTTGAGGAGGGAGGGGGGGCGGGAGGGGGAGGATTTGATGGCGAGGGTGAGGGAGGAGGGTGTGCTTGTTAGGGAGAGGGAGGGGTGGGGGCCGGATGGGGGGGAGATTTGAGGGAGGGTGGGGGGTGGATTGGTGGATGGTGTGGTGGGAGGGTTGGAGGAAGGTATTGGGAGCGTGGGGATGGGATGGGGATGGGATGGGGATGGAGATACCAGAGGTGGCAGGGAAGACGGATGTTTATATCTAATGGTATTGCAGAGTAGCATGCATAGCGCAATTTTGGTCATCCAATCGAGAGTAATGTGTCTAAACTAAACTAATATCCATTTATACAACATCATCCCCATCCCCATTGCCGTGCGGCTGCTCTTCTCATTAGCTGTTGGAATTATGAGGATCTGGTTTTTAGGATATTACTGGTGTGGGTGTGGGTATGGGTACGACTTTGGTAAGGCTATGGATGTGGGTGTGAGTATTGATTGGGTATGGATTGGGGTTGGGTACATCGAGATGGAGGAAGGAATCAGGGGTATTGGGAAGACGCAGTCGTAGCCAGGGATGTTGCATAGGTAGTATTCGGGCCCCGCAGTCGTCAAAGCTCCTACAGGTGGGGGACTTCCGATTATGCATCGAGGAACTTCGATTGTTGAATCGAGATGAGTTTTTCTCCTTTTTCAGACCATCATCCACCTATAGAACGTCGTCCCCATCTCCATCACCGTGCGCCTTCTCATCAGCTTCTGGGCTTGTATTTTCCCGACCTCCATCACTCGCAGGACTCACATCCCCATTGAGGTCATCACGCACATCGACCACCCGTGGCGTCGGCGTCTTCAAGCGTACACTGTCACCTTCCGTCGCACCAAGATCCATCCTCCGCACCGCGTCCCGGAGCATATCCCCCGTCTCGTCCAACGCCATCAGGAACCGTGCCAGCTCCTTGCACAGCTCCCAGTCATCGACCGCCTTCGCGCTCTGCAGGAGCCGGACACACTGTTCGGAGCCCGTGCCGTTTTCCTCAAAGGTGTGGAGGACGAGCAGGTAGCCGCCGGCTGTCTTGAGCATGCCCTTTTGCAAGGACTGTTCGAAGAGTTCTTGTGGGGGTGGGAGGTGTGCGAAGAGTGTGCGCCAGGAGCGGACTTCTGTTTTTCGGGTACATTGGACGAGGATGTCGAGGTAGTCTGGGAAGGGGGAGAGGAAGGCGAGAACGGAAGGTAGGAGTGCTTGATCAGGGGCTGGTGGCTTGTCCACTTCGTCGTCGAGGACGGTGTGGAGTAGGATCTCTAGGGCGTGTGAGAAGTATGGGAGAGACTGGTACTGATGGGCGAGAGATGAAGCGGCCGAGTCGTCGAAATGCGCTAGTTGTCGGTGTAAGATGGGGGGTAGGAAGAGCTGGGTCCTGATTGAGAAGCTAAAGTATGCGAATTGGACGTCGCGCCGCTGGACCAGGTCGGCATCTATGCCCAGAAGTATCATTCTGTTCAAGACGATCGAGGTAGGGTAGAAATCGGTTTCTATAGTCACCGTTGGTGGCAAGTCTCTCTCGTTTGAAGTCGAAGCAGATTCAATCAAATCTTCAACGTCCATCCAGCACTGGACATTCTTCCCGTCAAAGTACCACAGAGAATCTCTTAGCCCACGATCAACGTGGGGGGTATTTAGAGCGTCTGCTGGTGAAGGAGAGGGAGGCTGCGACGTTTCCGGGCTCCCCGCGATAGACATCTGATCCCGCATGAGATCAAAGTACTCGACGTTGTTAGCGATAACCCGCATGTCATACTTCAAGCCTCTGTCTTCGTCGGAGGAGGACTGCAACAGCACAAGCTTCGCATCGACTAGAAAGATGACGGATGCGTATGCCACGTCCTGAGAAGGATCACCCTCGCCTTCTCTGGTCAGCTAACACAGTCAAGGGTCGTTCGAGGACCTACGTAGTTGATGGTCCGGCAAGATCCAGCTGACGGCACGTACTCGAGCGGGCGCTCGAACAATACCGTTCAGAGCGATCTGGCCAACTTGTACGAGAGTAACCGCGTCACTAGACGCGTGGATGACAAAGTGGTACAGTATGTTCTGATATGTATAGACCAATAGAGAATCCTGCCCGGTTAGCGCAATGGTGACAGCTGGAGAAGGAAGCTGTTCGACATAGAGCAGCGATGAGTCGTCAAGCCCGCGCTCTCGCGAGTACATGCGCAGCTAGTCACAATCAGCTAGGCTTGAGCTTTGGTATTCCGACTGACCTCATGATGGTCGTCGCTCTCCACAGCTGCGATCAGAATATGCTGATACCAGCACATCCCACCTCGAACGACAAAGGCACTTTCAGCCTGCATGTCATCGAACGTCTTCCACCGTCCACTTGTGACACTGTAATGGGCTAGACCACGTCTACCGGCGATGGCTATGTAGCGACCATCGGGAGATATCACAGAAGATCGGATCGGGCGTTGGTTTGACAGGTAAGTTGGAGGTATCTGTACATGGTGCCACAGAGTGGCATCGGCTGATATTGTCGTTGATACAGGCAAGTCATAACCTCTGTAAATCATGAGGCTAGTGTTAGTCAAAAGGACAGTGCGAGAGATGTTTGCTGAGCAGAAGCATCCAGTAACAGCGCTCTTTGCCATCTCCATCAGGAACAGCCGATGATCGTTATGACGTGTGAGCAGTATATACGGCCCAGTATGTAGCCAAGCTGCCTCATGTACACCCTGCAGCCAACCTTCTCTGTTGGCCTCTGAGATTTCGGGGTTCGAAGTGAAGCTGCTCGCTTGAAGCTTTCCGTAGACGCTCCATAACGCCCAGCCCTTTTCGTACCCTGCAAATAGGCAATAACCGTCCGGAGAATAATTCAGCGTGCTCAGCTTTCCCGTCGACAGAATCGAGACTGGACAATCTAGCTTATGTGACAAGGGTATGTTCCCTACGTAGTCTCTTGCGGTATATACGTGTATTGCGGCATTGGCGCAACCTATCGCCAGTAATGAGAATCTCGCGTTGATCGCTGCTCTCGTGGCTATACTATCCTCACTCTCTGGTGTGTGAAAGCCATAGCCACGAAACAGTCTCTTAGGTGCACCTGACTCTTTGGGCTGTCCGGACAGACGTTGCACAGCGTATGCTCTTCCATCATTAGTCATCCATACAGCAAGGCTCATAGCTCTGTCGTATACCATATCTGTAACGCGAGAGTTCTTTTGAATCCAAGTCATCCGACTCAGCAGCTCTGTGCTCGTTTGACTTCCACCCTCGTCCGGCGACCATCGTATGCATTGTACAGCTGGAGGCTTCTCTGTCGCTACTACCAGCTCCTCGTCCAGCGCCAGAACCTTTCCAATTCCAGCATCGACCTTGATGACCATGCGAAACCGTATGTTGACCTCTGGATATCCTCGTTGCTCCTCCTCAGCTGCAAGCCTTTCGGAAATGCTCTGTTTTCGGGGATATCCATTCTCGCGCAGCAGCTGGTATACCCGATTATTTGGGTCCGTGATGATGGTGTAGGTGATCAGGAAGCCGAGAGAGGTCTGAACGACAGCTATGGAGGAATCTGGCCGTAACAGTACGCTAACATTGTCGCCGTAGTTTTTGAGGGACTGGACAGATCGTGTGACTGAAGCTAGGACTACTACTGGCTACGGATCAGTCAGAACCAGTAAAGCAAAGCGTACGAGCACATACAGATGTTTGCCAGACGGTCAAGGCAGTATCTGTGATTGTGACGAATAGATGGCCATTGCGGGCCAGTCGCAAGCCGAGGATGTTTATTGATGTGTCCTCCGCATCGTCATCTTCCTTCTCATTGCTACCTTCGGTTTTTGTTTTCCTTTTCCGTCTGCTCGCAGCATATACACGAGGCGCGCCCAGAGGCCAGTACATGATGTATCTGGAGGGATAGAGGCTTTGGTGTTTGACGCCGAGCTGTGGTCGATATAGACGCGTAGCCCTAACGCTAGTCTACATTCGGTGCTCCTTCACAGCTCGCGTTGGATTTGAACTTGTACCGCAGTGTCTACGAAGCTTGCAGGTCTCAGATGTTAGTGAGATTATTCGATATCAATCAATGGTCATCTTCCACAGTCCGTCCCCTAAATAATGTCCCGTATCAATCACAACACCCTTCTTCTTTTCCTTAATCTCTTCCGTCCCCATCCTCAACTGCCCCACAAGGCACGCTTGCGACTTCCCCTCAGCTTCAATGACCGCTATCTCGCCCTCCTTGAGCTGTGCGTCCTCATCTGGTAATTTACCTCCAGTAGATGTAAGCCCAGGAGCCATCAGTGTTGCGCCAGACAGCACGAAACGTATCGCTCCTCGATCAATGCCTATCCGCGAGAAGCATTGGGGAAATTGATGTACGACTCGGAGATGGGGAACTATTGGATCATCCATATGCTGCCAAAAGAGAGGAGTGTTGGCGAGAGCGTAAAGCGAAACCCGGTCAGGCCTGCCGAACATTAGGATGACGCCTCTCAAGGCCGACAAGGTAGAGATCTCACAGCTTGAGCAGATCCAGCTGTGACTTCTTGGGGATAATCTCATCAATATGCGGTGCTAGCAATGGATATGTCTCGACGATCTTCGTCCGTATGGCACGTTGTACGGAGGACTTGACTTTAGATTTTGCGCCCGCTGAGATGCTGAGGTATGTCAGCTGGAACGTCAGATAGCCGGTCAAGTACCTACTCTTTCTTGAACATTTTGCTTAAAGACGTCGGCAGGCAATCAGCTACCGTGGGTGGTAGAATTGATGTGACAAAGCGAGCCCCGCGTTATGGTGGGGGATCAGTACCCAGATCTCGGGCGTGGGTTAAGCTCGGCCCGGAGAGCCTAAACATTCCCGGCAATGAATTCCCTATTCCACGAGGTGAAAGCAGACTAGTCTCCCTTCGATATGATATTCGCTATCCACTTTGGCCTGATCATAGTATTCCGTGTTGACAACAGTATTTCAGGTAAAGGATTCGCCTGAACTCATGGATTACTCTGTAGGTCCGGTACGGTCGTCGTATATATGTTCTACACCACTCGTTTCTTTTCCCCGGAAAGCAAGCAGAGCAAGGGATTCATCACGATTCAATTCGACATGCCGCCAACTTTCCTCCTTGGACTCGGGCTTGGGCTTAGGCTTGGGTTTTGATTTGGATGTCCTTGCTGATTTGATCATTGATTATTGGCTCACACCTTGAATTTTGTGCCATTGTTGGATTCATGTTCGTCGTCCATTGTCTCGCCGTACCACCTTTAGTGAATGGGTGGAAGTGCACGTACGAGATCGTGTGTAGATCATCATGAAGACATTAATTGTGAACTCATACTTGACAAGATCCACGTGTCTCAACCTCAAACCCACTCGAGAGGTACATTGCTGATAGCAGACTCGTCCTTAGTGACCCATATGGCGGAAAGGCGTATTGAGCCGGAGATATTTCCGCTGAGAAGTTGAATCAAGACGATGGGCTAAATTGATAGCATTAAGTATACTGTCCCTTTCGAGAGATGGTTTTCCTACCCTATCTGTGGCACCAATGCAGGGTAATCGGGAGCTTTGCGAAACTGAAGGCCAGAATGGACGGCAGCATGATGATCAATGCATACCATCTAATGCGACCAATCATCCGCAGCCCACGAGCGACTCCCACGGACCTTCTCCTCTGCAGGGTCAAACAGGGTCTGTTCAGACTGTTGTTGTTGGTGGTTGCAATCTTTCGTTGATATCAGGGTTGGCTTGGCAGGCACATGGGAATCTCCCAATTGCCGTCTTTTCTATTGGCGATTTGCATTATCTTGACTTTGCCATGTTTCTCGCGTGCATCTCCTTTCCTTTGGGCCGGACTATCCCGCCTTCATCCGCAACGCCTTTCTCAAAGTTTAGCTGATTCATCGCGTTGGACCGAATTGCAATTATGAATCGCGATGAGCATGTGGGTCAGAGAGTATCTTAGGACCTTTGCAGGCGATGCAGCCTGCCTGCATGGAAGAGCGAATCTTCAACCTCTGAGCGCCTTTCGAGAGGGAAAATGTTTGATTGGCCAGGCTTGCACGGCCGACATTTCAATCGCCGGCTTTCTTACTAAATCTAGCTTAACGGGCCCTGCTCCGTACAGCGCCTCCCGAAAGAGATTATATGTCAGGGTCCATCCCAAACGCCTGTGGTTGCCCCACACGCAAGGGGCACTGGCGCCAGATATGGTGCATTTGCCGGACTCTGCTCCTGCGACATGCATGTCTAAAAGCGAGAGAGGGGCGAGACGAGACCCTTCGATGCGCCTTAGGAGAAACGATGTGAAATAGTGTGGGTAAGATCAGTGCGGCATGCTCAACGGTTCGACGCCATCAAGCGTCGATCAGCTCACGTAGCCGAGCCTGCTAACAACGATCCTGGTGGGCCGTGGTAGAGATATGGACCCTGACCGGCGTAGATTGGCTCCATGTGTGGATTCCCCTCCTTTGTGAAGCTTTGTCAATGCTCAGATGAAATCCGATCTCAATTGCAGAAATGCATGATTGGGCGAAAGGCCGGAGTGAATTGTCCGCATAATCCGGACAGTCGCCCGCTGCCTTGCCCTGCCGAAAGAGGTATCAAGGTGTGGCATAATCCGTTGATATCAGCCAATACGAAGGAAGAGGGACAGAGGGTCAAAGTGCTGCAGTGTATCCCCTGTCTCCCTTCAAGCCCCTTTTATCTACTTCCTCAACTGGCGCTTTGGCAGAAGCAGGGAAAAGATGTCGAATCGTGGTGCAAAGGAGGAGACCCTTCTTTAGATAGGACCCTTTCCCGATGTCCCCACTGCCAGTAATCACGCCCCCAAGTAGTGAAAAGGCGCAGGGTCCCGCTTCTTCAGATTATCCCACTTGCTTCATTCTGCATCCGTTGCATATATAAGGCGTTGCTGTCGCAGTCGAGATTGACCTGTCGACACGTTTCGGACAGGACACCACCGGACACACGCAAACTCGGACCGACAACGCTTCCTAACATCAAAACTCAGGGTCAAACTAGGAGGAAGATCTTGAGCTCTTGATCTCCCCGTGAAGCAAAACAAGACACACATCGACGTCGTTGCGTCTGGAAATCCAAGCTCTCGTCATCGAGACCCGCCGCTATGTACGGGGAGGACTTCTGCGGGCGGAAGGTGAATCTTCTTTCAACCACCACCAACAACGACACCTTTACACGTCCCAAGGTCCCCGCGCCATCACGACCCTCCACATCATCAATCTCAAGCGGCACCTCAAGAGAAGGGTACACTTCGTCCCGATCCAGCTTATCCGGCTCGCCCCAACATCCCCACTCGCCACCCACGCCACCTCTCGTCCGCCTCGACTCGCAATCATCCATATCGCAATCAACACCATCACCAATGACGCCCCAATACGGCTTCGAGCCGATAGACCAGCAGCTGAAGCGCGAGCAGAACGCGCCTCCGTACTACACACAAAACCAATATCGCATCAATGGCTATCCGTCCATGCAAGACTCGACCCCGCAACCCTACTACAACCTATCGAACCAACACGGCTTGCCGCCCTTGAACGACTTCGACCTCGACCCGACCATCTACGAACCCCAAGGCCGAGCCCTCCAGCCGCTTCAAACCCAACTGCAACAAGCCGCCTCCCTCCACCCCGACGCCCCACTCACCCAGCTGCAGCCACAGGCTTATCAACCCCCACCCTCCGTCGCATCAGTAACAGCCACAACCCTCCCCCCACTCTCATCCGCCGCCGCAACAACACCCATCAAAACCGAAGCAACAACAGCAATCGCAACCCCCAACCCCGCCTCCTCATCCGCGCCCGGTAAACCGCCCGCCTCGAAAAAGAAATACCCCTGTCCCCACGCCTCACGCTACTCCTGCACAGACACCTTCACCACATCCGGCCACGCCGCCCGCCACGGCAAAAAACACACCGGCGAGAAAAACATCCTCTGCCCCACCTGCAACAAAGCCTTCACGCGAAAAGACAACATGAAGCAACACGAGCGCACCCACAAAGGCGGCTCGCGCGCCGGCTCAGCCGCCGCAAGCCCTGTCATCGGCAACAAAGGTGGCGGCAGCAGTGGGAAAGATGCGATGGCGAGCAGCGACGCGATGGACGTGGATGAAGTCGGGGTGGGCATGGGGGATGTGGTGCCGCGGCGACCGAAGATGGCGCGGAGCGAGCTGAGCGAGATTATGGAGGGGATCAGTAAAGGGACTGCGACGGAGGCGGACATGGATGCTGATGGGGAAGGGGAGAGTCCGGGCTTGGACGCTCTGGCCACGGCGGCTTCGGAGATGGCGTAGTTTATATTAGGGAATTTGGGGGGAGGCGCACAAGCGGGGATTTCGATACCCGTGTCTGCGTACACGCTTGGAGGTTTTGGAGGGATTTTATGTTTTGGCATACATCGACCTTTTTTTGGGCATGTTGATGTGATATGGTCATGATGGAGCATTGGGAGGTGTCAGAGGACAGATATAGACGCTTTATGTCGTCACCAGCAATGGAATGAAATTTGATTCAGTGTCGAGCATTTGTCCCTACGGTTTGCTTATGAAGCACGTGAGATATCCCTTGTACATCGTTCGCATGCTACACTCTGCCTTGCTTAATTAAAGGTCCTTGGAATCGCGTTATGGAAGGGGAATCCGGGTGGTGTCCAGCATATCGCTTGCAAAACGGTATCTACTATTGACGACATTCACAACATAACATCGAACTACTTAATTGTTGGCCGGACAGTAGCTTTTCCGGGCGGCGTTAGCCGATCGCTAATGAGCTATAGTCGCTAGATCAGAGTGCTGCTGCCTTGCTTCGTTGAGGGTATCCGGAATCGCGCTCTTGATATCAGAAACAGATGCTTGTCCAGCAAGTCGCTTGCTAGAGAGGTAGCTTCTCGTAGCGGTATTGGCTAGCCGATCGCTGATAAGCTACAGTCGCTGGATCAGAGTGCTGCGACATCGCTTCGTCAAGAGTCGTTAGGAATGTGTTCTGCCTGTCAATCTTGATAGTTGTCGCTTGCTAGACAGCAGAGCTTTGGTGGCATTGGATGACTGATGGATAATCATGACGCTTAGTTTTATCGGGACTGTTAGTATGATGTTTAGTATGTCGCAACGGTAGAGCGTGGAGAGCTTACGACGACGAGAGATGATTGGATTTGCTAGAGAGGATAGAGAGTCTGTTGTGATAGTCTGTTTGAGATCGAAGAGGATGAGAGTGGGTAGCTGTTGATTTTATTGTTCCATGTACCTATTGGTATGATCGATGTTGTCGTGAACATAGCGGAATATCCAGGCGTTTTGTTTGAGGGTATATTTGCGCTTTCCGGGTCAATTATTTCATGTTATGTTTCGTACCAATTGATTCCTGTACATGGTAGCATATCATCCATACATCTTACTAACAGTGATGCGTCTCTCCGCTCTTTCTATCAAGTTTGGCATGCCATTGTCTAGTGATACGTTCTGTAAAGTTCTTCAGAGTTGCCGATTCCCCTATTTATCTCATCTCGCAGATCCTTGTCGTTATTCTCGTAGAAGTCTTCTACTGCTTGGGTGGTAAAGGGATTCTCCCCATTACGCAGGAAGAAGTCTTCAACAAGGCGATGATCAGTGCTGATCATATGTCCCGGCTCCAGCGAAGAGGGTAAAAATGGGCCCGAAAGTTTGGCAAATTCCATTCTTTTCAGCTGAAGTATCGACTTTACCCTAGCCGCCGCCGATTCCCAGGAACCGGCATCGAGATCGAAGAGACAGAGGAAGAGGTTCTCCAAGAGCGGACTAGCTCCCAGGAAATCCAAGAGCTCCTGTTCCTCTGCGTCCATGTTCACTAGAATAAGTGATCTGAGCTTAGGGAATCGGCACCCTTTGAGGATGATGGAGAAAAACGTCGACGCGCCGCCTAATCTTCCATCGATCTTGATGAATAGATTTCTAAGATTGACAGCGGCAGATAGCGCCCGCGACACACTGCTTTCTTCAACATAAGACCTATGAAACTCTGACTGATTGATGTCTTCATCACTCAGGCTCAGTCGTAGCTTAGTCAAGACTTTGAAGCTCATGGTCACATCCTGAATCTGCCTTGGTGTCATGATAAAGCTGCCCATGGGTATGAGACCGCGGTAATGTATAGATTTAGACACAATCTCTGTGATGGGTGGGTCTGCGACCAACAGAGCCTGCATGACGAGTTGCCATGGGTTCGGATCGTGGTTTCCGTAACCCGGGTCAGGGCCAATGTAAAACTCGGCATGGTCTGCTTTGGAAAGAGTGCAAGATTCGAGTGGGCAGAGGTCGTATCTCTTCCAAAAACCATGAGGATCTAAATCACTGGATTCGGAGTTGAAGCCGCACCCGTAGTCTGTGAAAACCAATTTTCGGACGGCTGGTAACCCTACGAGGACTTGGCAGAGCTGCGCAAGAAACTTCCCGCTTCGCATGATGTCTATATGTTCGGCGCGCGCTTTGCAATAGAGAGTATAGGCGTGTTTCTCATGAATCTCAATACACTCACGCCGCCATTCATTGTGCTTGTGCTGTCGGAGTTGGGCGAATCTACTCTTCGTGAAATGGAAGAAGCAGTAAAAAGAAAGTGTGATAGTCTTGATGTGTTGGGCGAAGCGGGTGGTCAGATAGTTCGCGATTTCGATATCAGAGTGTGTTGCCGACATGAAAACTTCATCGAACAAGAAGGGAACTGTTGCTTGCTCTAGAGCTTTGCAGGTCATGCGTACACACTTCAGAGTCTGTTTGCTCATGAGACCACAGATCTGTGAGAGAATCTCGGAAGGAAGAAGCATGATGGCCGAAGGATTCTCTGTTCGGTGTCCTACAGACCGCTTGTATGTGAGCTGTGAAACGCTCTCGAAATCGCACAGATGAACTGTGATTATTGATGCATAGGTTGAGTATGAAAGTTTTAAAAGCCACTTCAGTATTGAGTCAGTCGTAAATCTGGATTGACTCAGCCATCCTGAGTAATGAGGGTGATTTATTACACCTGTGAAAGTCGTGGCGGGTGTTGGTGTTTTGACTTGTCCCGCGTCAATGGCGCCAGCGCTTACCATTCAGAGCATTGGTATTGAGGCAGACAAGCAGACCTTCAGTATGCTTACAGAATAAGCGATGATGTATATGGATGAATGCTCACCTGATGGTCTTATTTATGACAGCTAGGATAGTACGTTCATAGCTTAAGTAGACCTACTCTATTGTATCCTTGTGAGAATGCATGAATAATTCACTATCTTCCAACTTGCACCTGCGACCTCGCCGTCAAAACTGCGGGCAGAAGCAGCTCCGATCGTAAAGCAAAGGTTCCTACCGAGATTGATGAGAGAAAACATGCTGTTTTCCTCCATGTCGATTTCCGGCCGAAAACGACTAGGATTGAGGCTAGAAGAATTCACCCCCTTCTGGTCCAAACTTACTTCTGGTCCACACCCTCCACTTCCATAACGATCGATTTTAGTAACTTATCTTCGCTACAAGGATTGTAGAACGTCTAAAACTAAACAGTTCTTACAGCAAAATATTTCTTATAACTAGCCCAGCTATTGATCTATGGAAGTAACAGTGATCTAGCCCAAGAGAACCCTAGAACATAACCCCGGAGTACGGAAACGAAAAGATCCGGCACGCTAGCCCCTTAGGGCTGGACCAGAAGTAAGTTTGGACCAGAAGGGGGTGAATTCTTCTAGAGTAGGTACCTTATCTTCCTTATCCTATCACCACTAAGGTATTCACTGATGATCTGCGCTAGCAAAGCCTAAAGACGTCGTTCCAAACGTCCAATCTGACGCTTTTTGGAAGATTTCCTCCAATAACGACAACGCTACGAGCAAAGATGGAAGTCTCACGGGGCCCTCCCAGGGTCAAGAACAAGGCTCCAGGTATGCCTTCTGTCCAGTGATTGCAATCATCCACTAACGTTTGGAAAGCTCCGCAGCAGATCTCCGCAGAACAGCTTCTCCGCGAAGCAGTAGACCGACAAGAGCCCGGGCTTCAAGCACCTACACAACGCTTCGCCGACCTCGAGGAGCTTCATGAATTCCAAGGGAGAAAGAGGAAGGAGTTCGAGGACTATGTGCGCCGGAATAGGGTGAACATGAACAATTGGATGAGGTATGCACAGTGGGAGCTGGAGCAAAAGGAGTATCGACGGGCCCGATCAATTTTCGAGAGAGCCCTCGATGTGGACTCCACGTGTGTCATATTATGGATACGGTATTGTGAAGCAGAAATGCGAAATCGTAATATCAACCATGCGCGCAACCTTCTCGACAGAGCGGTCACGATTTTACCAAGAGTGGACAAGCTCTGGTACAAATACGTCTACTTCGAGGAAACTCTTCAAAACATTGCGGGTACACGGCAGGTCTTCGAGCGTTGGATGTCGTGGGAGCCGGATGAAGCAGCCTGGAGTGCATATATCAAGCTAGAAAAGAGATACAATGAGTTCTCTAGAGCAAGATCGATATTCGAAAGGTTCACAATCGTTCACCCAGAGCCTCGGAATTGGATAAAGTGGGCGCGGTTCGGTTTGTTTGCTCTGACGCCTTATTCTAATCAAAAGCTAACTTGAAAACGTAAAGAGGAAGAGAATGGTACGAGTGATCTCGTGCGCGAAGTCTTTGCTCTTGCTATCGACATGCTTGGAGACACCTTCATGGACGAGCGGCTGTTCATTGCGTATGCTCGCTACGAAGCGAAGCTGAAAGAGTACGAGCGTGCTCGAGCAATCTACAAGTACGCCCTGGATCGATTACCTAGGTCAAAGGCCATGACATTACACAAAGCATACTCCACATTCGAAAAGCAATTTGGAGACCGGGAAGGCGTGGAGGATGTCATCCTGTCCAAGCGACGAGTGCAGTACGAGGAGCAGATTAAGGCGAACCCAAAGAATTACGACGTTTGGTTCGATTTTGCTAGATTGGAAGAAACGTACCAGGACCCAGACCGAGTGCGGGATGTCTACGAGCGAGCTATTGCACAAATACCACCGACGCAGGAAAAGCGGCATTGGAGAAGGTTAGTCTTTCTCGATGATGCCCTTGATGTCTGGTCTATCATTGGCGGACGGAGCGCTGACGTTGTTTTATGAAGATACATATACTTATGGGTTTTCTATGCTTTATGGGAAGAAATGGAGAACAAGGATATAGAGCGTACCCGGCAAATATATCAAGAAGCTCTCAAGCTGATACCACACAAGAAATTCACTTTTGCCAAGATATGGATTATGAAGGCCCAATTTGAGATCCGGCAGCAACAGTTACAAGGTAAGATTCCAGGGAATCCGATATCCTCCGTTTGCGATCAGCAGCTGATTTATAACAGCTGCAAGAAAGACATTGGGACAGGCGATCGGCATGTGCCCAAAGGACAAGCTTTTCAAGGGCTACATCGAGCTTGAACTGAAGCTTCTCGAATTCATAAGATGCAGAATGCTTTATGAAAAGCACATAGAGTGGAATCCTGCAAATTGCCAGGCCTGGACCAAGTTTGCCGAGCTAGAGCGTGGCCTGGATGATTTAGAGCGGACAAGAGCGATATTCGAGTTGGCCGTCGATCAGCCGGTGCTGGACATGCCCGAGCTTCTCTGGAAGGCATACATTGACTTTGAGGAAGAAGAGGGCGAGTATGATCGTACAAGAGAGCTGTATGAGCGATTACTCGCCAAGACCGACCACGTCAAGGTATGGATCAGCTATGCACATTTCGAAATCAATGTTCCCGAGGATGGGGAGGAGCAAGACGAGGAACAGGAAGACCAGCCTATCAGCGAGGAAGCCAAGGGGCGTGCTCGTAAGGTCTTCGAGAGGGCCTATAAGAGCATGCGGGAGAAGGAACTCAAGGAGGAGAGAGTTGCTCTGCTAAATGCTTGGAAGTCGTTTGAAAATACGCATGGCTCGCCCGAAGATATCGAAAAGGTCGAGAAGCAGATGCCACGGAAGGTGAAGAAGAGGAGAAAGTTGGACGACGACAGCTTTGAGGAGTATATGGATTATGTTTTCCCGGCAGACGACGAGTCGGCTGCGAAGATGTCGAAGCTGCTGCAGATGGCACATCAATGGAAGCAGACGCAAGGGGAAAACGGGGGTGCTTAGTTTTCTCTGCCTGTCGGTCCAACATATCTATCTCTAGAGAGTCAATGATTAGTACACTCTGCTCTCCAAATGCTGTATATCATCCGCATCGAAATATTCGTAGCTCAATATCAGACACAACCAATAGCGTAACCCTAATTAAGCGATCTCTCATCAACAACAGCAACAACTCTCCCATCCTCCCCCTCCACCCACCCCCAACCAACCACAATGGAAGCATACGCCTACAGCACCGCCGCCTGGCTCACCCTCCAAGCCACACCCCTCTTCCTCTCCCCAAAACTAATAATAACAATGCTCTCCCCCGAAGCCCGAAACCCAACCGGTACTTCCCCTCCCCCCCCTCCCCTCCACTCTAACCCCCTTTCTAACCCCCCGGCCCTACAGATCTAGAAACCTACCTAACCCGCACCCTCTCCCTAACCCTCCTAACCCTCTCCCTCCTCACAATCCTCCTCTCCGGCCTCCTCCCCCTCACCTCCCCCCTCGCC
>JAABUP010005506.1_pt1 | contig 19162 bp, 20 predicted proteins | sample 5559201 | NCBI WGS metagenome assembly JAABUP01 (sample SAMN10711887, study PRJNA513373) | rock metagenome | isolation source: Antarctica rocks | place: Antarctica
CTGCCCGCCGGGCTTGCGGCCGCTGCGGCGCCGCTGCGAGCGCGGCGCCGGCTTCGCGAGCCCGTCCGAGCTCGGCGGCTTCGACGAGTTCTGGGAGTCCTGACCCAGCTGCCGGCGCAACTCCACGGCGGAGGGCGCCTTCCAGACCTGCACCGTCGTGCTCGCCCACATGGCAGCGCCCATCCCCCACACCATGTCCTACGAGGCCGCCGCGGTCCTGCCCCTGGCCCTGTCCACCGGCCTTTTCCAGACAGATCAGCTGGCGCTTCAGTATCCCTCCGCGACCCCGAAGCCCACGGGTCAGACCGTTCTGGTCTGGGGAGGCTCGACGAGCGTGGGCAGCAATGCCATCCAGCTCGCCGTCGCCGCCGGATACGAAGTCATCACGACATCATCCCCGCGGAACTTCGACTACGTCACCAAGTTGGGAGGTAACTGGTCAGGTCCCCTTCGGCGTGGCGAGTAGATCTTGATGCGGTTGGTGTTGATGATCGGGATGAACTCGCCGCCCACGGCCTCGGCCAGCTCGGACCCGAAGAGGGCGCCAGGGGTGTGCGACCCCGGCCGACCTTCGCCCTTGAGCAGTCGTCGGGTGACTTCCGCGGCGACCGCGGCGGTGAAGTCGTGCCCGTCGCCGACGCGGAGCCAGCCCTCGCGGACTCGCCCGGAGGACCACTCCACGCGGGCGTGGCCCCACGAAGAAGGCCGAGGGCGGTCGTGAGCGCGCAGCGGTATCCGCGCGATCCTGGCGGCAGCGAAGCGCCCGACGCCCGGGAGGCGCACGATCGCGGACACGGCCGGCACGACGAACCGCACGAGGGCGCTCGAGGGTGCAGCGGTCGTGGCCGCCACCACGGAGCCGGCGTCACTCGCCCGCCAGGCCGCCATCAACTCGCCGCTCGCGCCGCTCCCCGTGCCGAGAACCTCACCGTCGGGAGTGGTGAGCTGAACGAAATGCGCAGCGGATCGGGAGCGCACCAGGCGTCCGTGCCGCACCTCCCGCCCACCGAACGTCAGAATCTCCACGATGGTTGCCGCCAGGGCCGAGCCGATGACGCCAGCTTCGATGGCCACCGACGCCAGCGCGTCGACCCGCACCCGTGTCGCCGGTGGCTGACCTTCGCACAGCCGCAGCAGCACACTCTCGGTCGCCAGGACACCGAAGCCCGCGCCGGTGACAAACACCTGGTCCGCGGCCGCGGCCTCCCGGTCGAGTCCCAGGATCCGCTCGACGGCCGAGAACTCGTTCGCCACGTCGACGTAGTGGGTCCCCGCAGGGCACGCCCGGGCGACCTCGAGGGCCGTCGTCGTAAACGGACCGACGGTGTTCACCACCACGGCCGGGGCGTCGTGGGCGAGCTCGGCGAGGGTCGAGCCGAGCTCGCCCACCACCAGCCGCGGTGCCCCGCCGAGCTCAGCGACAACACCCTCGAGACGTTCGCGGTCCCGCCCGACCAGCATGAGCGAGACGCCCGCCTCGTGCAGCCGCGTCGCCACCGCCCCCCCCGTCCGCCCGGTCGCGCCCAACACCCAAACCTCGCTGCTCATCGCGTAGCTCCCGTCATCCCTGGTCGGGGTGTCACCACCGCGACGACATCGCGTGTCATGACGGTTAGCGTGCAGGTATGGGTCGATGGCCTCCGGGTGCGCGTGACCGGTTGGAGCGCGCAGCCCTCGAGCTGTTCACCGAACAGGGCTTCGCGGAGATCACCGTCCCTCAGATCACCGCTCGTGCCGGGCTCACGACTCGCACGTTCTTCCGTCACTTCGCCGACAAGCGCGAGGTGCTCTTCGCGGTCGAAGAGGAACTCCCCGCGCTGGTCGCACGACTCGCGGCCGACGCCCCGGCTTCGCTCAGCCCGATGATGGTGATCGCCCACGGACTCGACACCGTCGCGGCGACCAGGTTCGAAGGCCGACACGAGGACCTCAGGACACGCCGCGACGTCATTCAGGCGGACGAAGGGCTTCGCGAGCGCGAGCTGCGGAAACTCTCCATCCTGTCCGAAGCCATCCAGCGGGCGTTCCGGAACAGGGGCGTCGACGAACTGACCGCGATTCTCGCCGCCCAGCTCGCGGTGACCGTCTTCACCGTGGCGCTCGACCGTTGGCTCGACCAAGACGGCGAGCAACCGCTGCCCGAAATCGTCCACGACACGCTTCGTGCCCTCCGATCAGTCACCGCATCTCCTGCCGAGCAACCGGACGACACGTCCCCCAGCATCCCGATGGCAGGTGAGCGCCGGTACGGTACACGTCCCCGTCGCCGCACCACGGGCAACAGGTGATAGATCAGCCCGGGATCGTCCGGCATGGTCAGTAGCCGGCTCGGGCGATGCCGTGGGGTGAACATCTCGACCGGGCAGAGCTCCACCCCGAGGACGTGCGTATCGACGAGTCCGGCCGTGCGGGCGAATGACGCCGCCCAGCGGTTCCTGTCGGATCAGGACCAGATGACCGCGCTGACCGGGCGCATCTTCGCCGGGCACCTGCGCTCGATCATCGGGTCGATGACCGTGGAGCAGATCGTGCGCGAGCGCCAGACCCTGGCCACCGAGGTCCTCGACGGCTCCAAGCAGGAGATGGCCAAGATCGGTCTTGCGGTCGACTCGGTGCAGATCCAGTCGATCGACGACATGGGCAGCGGTTACATCACCGCGATGGCGGCCCCGCACAACGCCGCGATCCAGCGCGAGGCCCAGATCGCCCAGGCCCAGGCCGACCAGGCCGCCGCCGAGGCCCAGCAGGAGTCCGCGCGGCGCCAGGCCGAGTACGCCCGCCAGACCTCGGTGGTGCAGGCCGAGTACAGCGCCGAGGTCGAGCGTGCCCGCGCCCAGGCCGCCCAGGCGGGCCCGCTGGCCGACGCCCAGGCTCAGCGCGAGGTCGTCACCGCCCAGACCGAGCTCGCCGAGCGCGAGGCCGAGCTGCGCCAGAAGCAGCTGATCACCGAGGTCGTCAAGCCGGCCGACGCCGAGGCCGAAGCTGTGTCAGCACGGTGACACTGCCGCGGTGGGGCACACCGTCTCGATCGGGGGGAGCGATCCGGGGTCCCGCTCCCGGGGCGCTGGGTGGGGTCGGGCGAGGAGGGGTGTCAGGGGCGGTCGGCGACGGCGGCGAGCCCGGCCGGGTCGAGGACGTCGATGGTGGCGTAGCTCAGGGCGATCAGCCCGCGGAGTTCGAAGTCTTTGAGGATCTTGTTCAGCGAGGGTCGTTGCACGCCGAGCATGGCGGCGAGGGTGCGTTGGGGCAGGTGGACCTGGCCGTCGCTGACCTCGTCGCGGATCAGCGCGGCGGCTTGTTGGGGCAGGCTGCGGCCGAGCAGGTTGAGGATGCGGGCCTGGCTGGCGGCCAGGCGTTGGGCCACGCTGGAGACCCAGCGGCGGCCGATGGCCGCGCGGGTGGCCAGCAGGTGGTCGAAGGTGGCGGCGTCGAGTTGCAGGCAGGTGGTGTCGTCGAGGGCGCGGGCGGTGTAGGGCGGGGGCATCTCGAGCAGCACCGCGATGTCGCCGTCGACATCGCCGGGGCGCAGTACCCCGACCACGACCCGGCGTCGCCCGCTGCCGATCGAGAGCTCCACCTGGCCAGCGCGCACGATCCACACCGCGCTCGCCTGCTCGCCGCTGGCGAACAGGACTTGGCCTGGGGCCAGCGACCGGATCTGCAGCGAGTCGGCTAACGCGGCGATGTCGGCGGCGGCGAGCGGGGCGCTGGCGCCGCGCCCGACGCAGCGGGCCACCCAGGCGGCCTGGCGGATCTCGTGGTCGCGGGCCTCGCCGCCGAGCCGGGCCAGGGCGTGACGCAGCGACCCTGGCCACCGGGCATCCGCATCCTGCATGCGGCGATCGTGTCATGGCGCTGACAGTGTTCCGACTTCGACGGGGCGAGGGTGGTGTCGTCGCCAGCGGCCCGCCGTCCGGTGGGCGCGGCCGGCGGCCAGGACCGCGACGGTCAGCGGGGCAGTGGTCTCGGGAGAGGTGGGGGATGGCGCGGATCGCGGTGTGTGGTGGCACGTATTCGAACCCGTACGCGCTGCGGGCGTTCGTGGCCGACGCCCGTGCCCGCGGGGCCGAGCGGCTGGTGTGTCTGGGGGACTTCGGGGCCTACGGCGCCGAGCCGGAAGCGATCTTTGGGCTGCTGTGTGAGAACGGGGTGGAGTGCCTGGCCGGGAACTACGAGGTCGCGATCGGCTCAGGGCAGACCGACTGCGGCTGTGGCTACAGCGACGCCGCCGACAACGCCTTCGCCCAGGTTGCCTACGACTACACCTTCGCCCACACCTCGGCGCCGTTCGCGGCGTGGATGCGCACGCTGCCCACCGAGCACCGTGAGACCGTCGACGGGGTCGACCTGCACCTGGTGCACGGCTCGCCGCTGGCGGTCAACGACTTCTGGTGGGAGTCCCTGGACGAGGACGCCCACCGGATGCGGGTAGACACCTCGGGCGCCGACGTTGTGTGCGCCACGCATTCCGGGCTGCCCTGGACCCGCCGGATCGCTCGCTCCGACGGCGGGGAGACCCTGGTGGTCAATGTCGGCGTGCTGGGGCGCCCGGCAAACGACGGCGGCACTCACGTCTGGTACGCGCTGCTCGACGTGGCTGACAGCACGGCCTCGGCGGAGCTGGTGGCGCTGGACTACGACTGGCGGGCCCAAGCCGCGTCAATCCGCGCGGCCGGGCTCCCGGAGGCGTTCGCGGCCACGGTGGAGACCGGCTGGTGGGAGACCTGCCTGGAAATCGTCCCGCCGGTGGAGCGTTCCCGCGGCCGTTTCCAGCTCTACAAGTCCGCCCTGCCCGACTTCAACGCCACGATCTCCGCGGATGCCGACGGTGACGGGTCCGGCGGCGGCGCGGTGGTCGGGGTGCCCGACGACGGCCGGCCGGTCATGTCGCTGTTCGGCTCGGCGCTGTTCCCGCCCCGGTTGTGGATCTACACCAACTTCGACTGCAACCTGGCCTGCAGCTACTGCTCGGTGGCTTCCTCGCCGCGGGCCCGGCCCCGGCGAATCGGCCGGGAACGCTTCACCGAGCTGGTCGCGCAGGCGGTCACCGAGGGGTTCACCGAGCTGTATGTCACCGGCGGGGAGCCCTTCCTCGAACCCGACCTGGTCGACATGCTGCTGCACGCCACCGATCGGATCGACGTGGTCTGCCTGACCAACGCCATGCTCTACCGCGGTACCCGCCGCGCTCAGCTCGCGCGCTTGGCCCAGCCGCGAGCCGCCGGTCACCGGCTGGTGCTGCAGACCTCGCTGGACGGCGCCGAGCCCGCCGCCCACGACCGGCTCCGCGGGCGCGGATCGTGGGCACGGGCGATGGAGGGCCTCGACACGGCGGTGTCGATGGGTCTGCCGGTGCGGGTGGGCATGACCGAGACCGAGCACAACACCGGCGGAGGCGCGGCGCTGCGCGGGTTGCTCGCCGGCCACGGCGTCCCACCCGAGCAGGTGGCGGTGCGGCCGCTGGTGGCCCGCGGCCACTCCACCCGGGGGATCAGCATCGGCACCGACGACACCGTGCCCGAGCTCACCGCCTCCGCCGACGGCTGGCACTGGCACCCCGCCGGCGCGGACGTCGCCACCTCCCCGGACATGCACCTGGGGGGTCCGCAGGTGTCGATGGCCGAGGCCAAACGCCGCGTCGTGGAGCGGTTCCTGACCTACCGCCAGCGCGACGGATCACTGCCGTTGATCTACCAGTGCGCCGTCTGACCCGCCGCGCGAGCGAGGAGAACGTCCGATGACCGCCACACCGACTGCGGCGTCGCTCCGGAGCTGGCCGGCTGATGGGCCGCGGGTCGCGGTGCTGGGGGCCGGGCCGGTGGGGCTCGACGCCGCGCTGGCCATGCTCGACGCCGGATTCACAACCACGGTGTACGAGGCCGGCGGCCGGGTCGGGGCCGCCGTGCGGGCCTGGGGCCACGCACGGAGGTTCACCCCGTGGCCGATGGCGATCTCCCACCGCATGCGCCGCCGTCTCGACGCCGCCGGGGTCAGGGCGCCCGAGGACCCCGACCGGGCCCCGACCGGCGCCGAGTTCGTCGACCGGGTCCTTGATCCCCTGGCCGCACTCCCCGAACTCCTCGACGTGGTCTCCACCGGGGTGCGGGTGCTCGCCGTGGGCCGGCACGGGCGGCTCAAGCACGACGCCATCGGCAACACCCCGCGGCGGGCGGCGACCCCGCTGCGGCTGCTGCTGAGCGACGGGCATCGGGAGTGGAGCGCGCAGGCCGAGGTGGTGCTGGACTGCACCGGCAGCTACGGACGCGCCAACCCGCTCGGCGACGGTGGGTTGCCCGCTCCCGGCGAGACCGGCCTCGGCGACCGGATCGTGCGCCACCTGCCCGACCTCGGCCCCGGCTCGCCCGAGCGGGCCCGCTTCGCCGGCCGCACCACCGTGCTCGTCGGTGCGGGCAAGTCCGCCCAGACCGCGGCCCGCGACCTCGCCGCTCTGGGCGCCGAGGTCCCGGGCACCCGCACGGTGTGGGCGGTACGCGACCCGCACCCCGACTGGGGCGCCATCCCGAACGACACCCTGCCTGAGCGCCAGGCCCTGGTCGCCGCGGCCGAGGCCATGCTCGCCGGTCGCGTCGACGGGGGCCAGGTTCGCCTCGGCGTCACCGTCGACGCCCTACACCCCGAGACCCACCCCGAGACCCTCCACGAGACCGACCGGGCCGAGACCGACCGCGCCGGGGGTGCCCGCGACGGTGTCGCGGTCAGCCTGCGCCAACGGCAACGGGCACCTCGAGCGGGTCCGCGCCGACGAGGTCCTGGGCCTGACCGGGTACCTCGGCGACACCAGTCTCTACCGGGCCCTGCAGGTCCACGAGTGCTACGCCACCGCCGCCCCCATGAACCTCGCCGCGTCGCTGCTCGCCGCGGCCCACAACGGGGACGGGCCGGTGGACTGCTTGACCCAACCGGCGCAGGGCATCGACGCGCTGCGCTGCCCCGAACCGGACTTCTTCATCCTCGGGGTGAAGTCGTACGGGCACACCAGCTCGTTCCTGCTGCGCTCCGGCTACGCCCAAGTCGACCAGGTGGCCCGGGCCTACACCGCCGAGCGCGGCCACCTTGGGGGGGCCGGGACGTGACCGGGCGGCCCGCCCCGACGGTGTCGATCATCGTGCCGGTGCTCGACGAGCAGGACATCATCGTCGAGCACCTCACCCGGCTGCGGGATGGTTTCCCCGACTGCGAGCGGGTCGTGGTCGACGGCGGCAGCAGCGACGACACCGTCGCCCGGGCCGCCGCGTTGGCCACCGTCGTCCACGCCCGGGGCGGGCGCGGACCGCAGGACAACGCCGGCGCCGCCGCGGCCAGCGGGGAGGTGCTCTGGTTCGTCCACGCCGACACCCGCCTCGACCCGGCCGCGCTGGACGCATTGCGCGCGGCGCTGGCCGACCCACGGGTGGCCGGCGGCGGGTTCCGGCTGCGCTTCGATCGCTCCAGCCCGGCGCTGCGGTGGCTGGAGTGGACCACCGCGCTGCGCGCCCGGCGTCTGGGGTGGGTGTTCGGCGACCAGGCGATGTTCCTTCGCCGCGAGGTGTTCGACGCCGTCGGCGGCTTCCCCCCGATCCCGATCATGGAGGATCTCGAGCTGTCGCGGCGGCTTCGCCGGCTGCGGCGCTCTGGGCATTCGATGGTGGTGCTGCCGCAGACCAGCACCGCCTCGGCGCGACGCTTCGTCGCCCACGGCACGGTGCGGATGATCGTGCGGATGCAGTACCTCAAGCTGCTGTACTTCCTCGGCGTCGCCCCCGAGCAGCTCCACCGCCGCTACACCAGCCCCGCGGCCCCGCAGGCCCGCGGCACCGTCCCGGGCCCGCTCGGGCCGGCGGGGGCCCGGTTGCGGGCCCTCGAGCGGCGCACCCGCCCGGTCGACGCGGAGTTCACCACGGCCCTGGCCCGCCGGTGGCAGAGCCTGCCCGAGATCGCGCGCACCCCCGGGCAGCTGTTGGGCCGCCACGCGGTGGGCTGCGAAGGCACCCACGGGGTGTTCCCGCGCTGCAACCTGGCCTGCACCCCGTGCTACCACTCCCGCGACGCCAACCGAGTTCGCGTGGACGGGGCCCACACGCTGCGCGAGGTGGCGGCGCAGATGGCGCTGCTGCGCCGCGAACGCGGCCCGGCCGCACACGCCCAGCTCATCGGCGGCGAAGTCAGCCTGCTCGACCCCGACGACCACGCGGCCGCGTTGGCGATCATGCGCCGCTACGGGCGCGAGCCGATGAGCATGACCCACGGCGACCTCGACCCCGACTACCTCGACCGGTTGGCGGTCGGCCCGGACGGGCGGCGCCGGGTGCGGCGGCTCTCGTTCGCCGTGCACGTCGACTCGCTGATGTTCGGGCGCCGCGGCATTCCCCGCCCCCCGCACGAGGCGGCCCTGCACCCCTACCGGCAGCGTTTCGTCGACCAGGTGGTGCGGTTGCGCCGCGAGCACGGGGTGCGCAGCTTCCTGGCCCACAACATGACCGTCACCCCGGCCAACCTCGCCCAGATCCCCGAGGTGATCACCGGCACCTGGGACATGGCCTTCGGGATGCTCTCGTTCCAGCCCGCGGCGTTCCTCGGCGATGACCGGCGCTGGCACGAGGACTACCGCGCCACCACCTCGGACCAGGTGTGGGCCGAGATCGAGCGCGGCGCCGGCACCGGGCTGGACTACACGGTGCTGGCCAACGGCGACACCCGCTGCAACCGCACCGCCTACGGGGTGCGCGTCGGGTCCCGCTGGGTGCCGCTGCTCGACGGCGACGACCCCCGCGACCTCGCCACCCGCGACGCGTTCTTCCGGTTCTACGGCCCGGTCAGCCTCACCGGCCAGCCGGGCTGGGTCAGCACCGCCCGCCTCGCCCGGGTGGCCGCCGCCCACCCCCGCGTGGTACCGATCGTGGCGGGGTGGCTGGCCCGCGCAGTGCGCCGCGGCGGCGGGCCCGGCGTCGTGGCCCGCGCCGCGCTGCGGGGACGGGTACGGCCGTTGACGTTCGTGATGCACCAGTTCATGGACGCCGCCGACGTCGCTCCGGCCTGGGAAGCCACCCAGCGCGGCGAGCTCTCCGACGACCCTCGGATCCGCGGCACCCAAGAGCGGCTCGCGGCCTGCCACTACGCCATGGCCCACCCCGAGACCGGAACCCTGGTCCCGGCCTGCGTGCAGCACGCCCTGCTCGACCCGGTCGAGAACCAGCACCTCCGCCGGCTGCTGCCGCTCACCCCGCTGGCCCACGACGTCGAGGCACCCGCACGCGCGGACACACCCGAAGGTTCGGGCTAGTGGCGCGCGCTCGGTCATCGCCGCCACCGCGACACCAGTCGCGACACCAGCCCGGACAACGGCCGGGGCGGAGGCTCGGTCTGGTCGTAGAGCTGCGGGGCATACCAGCGCACGTTCTCCTCCACCCGCGCCCGACTCGGGTTGATCAACACCCGGTCGCCGACGAACACCGTGGGCACCGTCTCGTCGCCGCCAGCGGCCTGCCGTACCCGCGCCGCCGCCCCGGCCTCGGTCCAAATGTTGACCTCCCGGACCGGCAGCCCGCTGCGGTGCAGCGCCCCGCGCAGCGACATGCAGAACGGGCACCCCGGCCGCCAGTACAACTCCACCGCCGACACCACCGCACCCTCGGACTGCGTGCTCATCGGTCCTCCCATCCCCTCGACTGCGTCCGCACCCACGAGCAGGCCCGCGCCACCGGTGGCGCGTCGTCGTACGGCGGACCCTGGTGTATGGCCGCCTGGCCGTGGGCCGCGGCCCGCGTGCCCGCCGTCGTCGACTCTCGACCTGCTCCGCGCGGCGCGGTCGGGAACTGTCACGGTGATGACGGTGTCCGTCGCGCCAGGACCGCCCAGGTCGGCCGAGTCGGAGCAGGCGTCGGTGGCCGCGTTCGACCCCGCCGCGGCGCTGCCGTGCTCGTCGAGGGGCTGGGTGAGCGTGATCGTGGCGCCCGATGAACCCCACGCTTCCCGCGCCGACCCGCGTCGTGGGGGCAAGCCGGCGGTTGTCGCCGGGGCCGAGAGCCCGCCTCGCGCCAGTGGCGAGGGGATCACCGGTACCGACGGGAGCGCCGCCGTGCTGCTCGGGGTGCTGCGCTCACCGTGGCCGCGGTTGGCGGTGTTCGTGGTCCTCGGGGTCGGGGCGGGCTGGCTGACCCTGACCCAGGGCGCCGCGGTGGTGGTCGAGACCCGCGGGTGGGTGGCCGGGCTGGGCGCGGCCGGTGTGGTGGCGTTCGTGGTGATCTACGCGGGGGCCACGGTGGCGTTGTTGCCGGTGTCGCTGCTCTCGGCCGCCGCGGGGGTGTTGTTCGGGCCGCTGGTCGGGGTCGGGGCGGTGTGGGCTGGGGCGATGCTGGGAGCGGCGGCGTCATTCGGGCTGGGCCGGGTGCTCTCGCGGGCCGCGGTCGAGGCGCTGGCGGGACCCCGGATCGAGGCCCTCGACCGGTTCCTGGTCCGCAACGGGTTGTGGGCGGTGCTGCTGGTTCGGTTGATCCCGCTGTTCCCGTTCACCCTGATCAACTACGGATCCGCGGCCACCGCGATCCGCCCGCGGCACTACCTCGCCGGGACCGCGGCGGGAATCGTGCCCGGGGTCGTGGTCTACGTCGCGCTGGGCGGCACCGTGGACGACCCCACCTCGCCGGAGTTCCTCGCCGCCGCCGCGGGCTTCGTGGTCCTCACACTCGGGGGGCTGCTGGTCGCCCGCCGCTGGCGACACCGCAACCCCGCCGACCATCCCGCGGACCATCCCGCGGACGACGACCCCGCGGCCGACGACGTGCCCCACGAGGCCCCCACGTCGCCGCGCGAGTGATCAGCCACGACCTTTCGCTCACCACCGACCGATGGGGTGGCGCGCCGGGGGCCTGCCGCGGACGGGTTCATCGTCCCCGATCGTCGTGCTGGTCACCGCCGCGAGGGCACGGACCGCCGGGCGGCCAGGGCGACCCGGGCCAGCCGCGCCGGCAGGGGTCGGGTCATGGCCTCGGCCAGCTCACCGAGTGCGGTGTTCCACGGGCCGTCGGCCCAGCTCGGATAGGGGTGCACGATGCCGGCCAGCTCGCGCAGCCGCCCGCGGCGGGCGACCAGCGCGGTCAGCTCGCTCAGCATCTCCCCGGCCCGCGCCGCGACGACGGTCGCGGCCAGGACCCGGCCCCACCGGTCGAGCACCACGTGGGTGAACCCTCGGGTGTCGGCATCGGTCACCGCCCGATCCACCCGGTCATGGTCCAGGCGCCGGGTGTGCACCCCGGGCCCGTACCGCCGCCGCGCGGCCTGTTCGGTGGGCCCGACGTGGGCGACCTCGGGGTCGGTAAACGTCACCCACGGCACCCGGTCGGGGTCGAGGCGGCGCAGCGGGGCGAGCAGCGCATTCGTCGCAGCGATGCTGCCCTGAGTGCCGGCGACGTGGGTGAACGCCAGCCCACCGGTCACATCACCCGCCGCGTATATCCGGGAGTTGCTGGTGCGCAGCCGGCGGTCCACCTCGACCTGCCCGCCCGACCCGACCCGCACCCCCGCCGCGGCCGGGTCCAGCCCGTCGAGGTCGGGGCGGCGGCCCGCGGCAACCAGCACCCGCTCCGCCTGCACCGTCTCCGAGGCTGCGCCGGACGGCGACTCCAGGTCGACGACCAGCCCGCCGTGGCCGCGTCGTAGCTCGCGTGCCGGGGCGTCGGTGCGGACCTGCACGCCGTCGCGGGTCAGGGCGTCGTGCAGCGCCGCGCTGGCCGCGGGCTCCTCGCCGGGCAGGACCCGCGATGCGGCCTCGATCAGGGTAACCCGCGTGCCGAGCCGGGCGAAGGCCTGTCCGAGCTCGCAGCCGATCGGCCCGGCGCCGAGCACCAGCAGCGAGCCCGGCAGCTCCTCGAGCCCCCAGACGGTCTCGCTGGTCATCACCCCGGCCGCATCGGCGGCGAGCTCGGCCAGCCCGTCCACCGGCGGCAGCGCGGCAGTAGCCCCGGTCGCGATGACCGCCCGCCGGAACCGCACGGCGCGCCCGGCCACCATGACCGTGTCCGGCCCGCAGAACCGGGCCGAGCCCTCCACGACTGTTATCCCGGCGGCGCGCAGGGCCTGCGGGGAATCCGGCGGCTCCAGGGCCGCGCTCGCCGCGTGCACATGCGCCATCACCGCGGCGAAGTCCACCTGCGGGTGCACCGGTTGCAGGCCGAAGCGGGCCGCATCGCGCATCGCGTGCGCCCGGTGCGCCGCGGCCAGCAACGCCTTGCTCGGCACACACCCGGTCCACAGGCAATCCCCCCCGGGACGAGCCTTCTCGACCACCACCACGCTGGCCCCCAGCCGGGCCGCGGTCTTCGCCGCGACCAGCCCCGCCGAACCCGCCCCGATCACCAGCAGATCGACCCGGTCGTCACCCGCCACCGCGCTGCTCACGACCAGAATCCTCCTCGCGACCACGCCCTCCGGCGCCGGCGCTCGGGCACCACCTCACCGTGCGCCGGTCCGCCGACACCGGAACTGTGTCACCGCGGTGACACAGTCGATCCCGCCGCGGCGCGGGTGGGCTGGTCTGACCCCACCGTGCGTCGGCTGCGCGCCACGGCGCAGCACCCCGACGCGTCATCCCCATCGACCCCGTAGGAGCCGCCGCCCGCCCGAGGCGCTCGCACCGCTCGCCGAGCACCTGGGCTGGCACGGGCGATTCCTGTCCGACCCGCACCGCGCCCTGTACCGGCGGCTGGCACCTCGGACGCGCCCCCTGGTGGCGGATCTACAACCCCGGCACCCTGGCCATCTACGCCCGCGCCCTCGCCCGCAGGCCCCGCGGCAGGAGAACCAGCAGTCCGGGCGGGGTGACGGCGCCGGTCGAGGACACCCGCCAGCTCGGCGGGGACGCCGTCGTCCGCGACGGCGTGGCCCACATCCTCTGGCGCCCCCGCAGCCCCGACGACCGGGTCGACCCCGACACCCTCGCCGAGACCGCGCACCACCTCAGCGTCGACCCACCATCGACGGGCAACACCGAACGCCGCCGCCGATGACCGGGCACGCCGCGTACCAGCGGCCCCGAGCCGAACCCCCTGCACCGGCTGTCCACCGGAGCTGTGTCACGGTGAGGTCGTGGTGACCCGACCGACGTTCCCCCAGATCGAGGAAGCCGACGCCGACGGTGATCTCGCCGCGGCCTACACCGAGATGCGGGCGACCCTGCGGGTGCCGTGGGTGATGTTCGCCGCCCGGGCGCTGGCCGTGTTCGGCGGGTTCGTCCCCGCAGCCTGGCAGTCGGCCCAGCCCGTGTTCGCCACCCGCGGTCTGGAAGCCGCGGCCGACGAGATCCGTGCCGCCGCGCTCATGTCCGACCCGGCGCCCCCGGACCCACGCCCGTCACTGGCCCGGGCGGGGATCTACGAGGACACCTCGCTGCCGGCGATCCGCTCGGCGCTCGACGCGTTGAACTACGGCAACCCCAAGTACCTGCTGTTGATCACCGCGTGGTGCGAAGGCATCCAGGGCCGCTCCAGCGGCGGCACCCACCCCACCGTCGGCACCCGCCCCGGCACCGGCACCGGCACCGGCACCGGACCGCACGCCGGGTTCGACACCGCGCCGCTGCCGAGCGGGACACCGGCCGGCATGCCCGTCCTGCACCTGGTGGACCCCGCCGCGGCGAGCGAGACGGTGGCCGGGCTCCTCGCCGAGATCACCGACGCCCACTTCCACCACGGGCCCGCCAGCGACTTCCGGGTGCTGGCGAACTGGCCGGACGCGCTGTCGGTGCTGCACCGCGAGGTACTCGCCCCCGTCGTGCGCACCGAGGCTTACGACCGGACCGCCCGGGCGCTGCTGGATTTGGCCCGGGCCCGGGTCGCCGCCTTCCCGGCCCCGGCCGGGCTCTCCGCCGAGCAAGTGGCCGCGGTGTGCAGCGACACCGAGCGGGCGGCCGTCACCGCCATGCTGGCGATGTTCCAGCGCTTCATCCCCGACGTCACCATCGACGCGGTCCGTCTCGCGCACGCTCTCGACGGAGCCGAGCACGCCGCGGCCCCCGCGTTCCCGCCCCCGAACGGGTGTCCCGATTAGCCCTCGCCTGGGGCGGGGGGCTCCGCCGCGGCAGCGGGCTCGGCGGGCCAGACCTCGACGGCCTCGGCGAACGCGAACCGGCCCTCGATCCGCCGCGCCAACGGCAGCGGATAGGCGTAGGACCAGGCCGCGTCACGGACCTCGATCCCGTCCACGTTCAGCGTGTAGTAGCGGGCGACGCCCTTCCACGGACACAGCGTGCGAGTGTCACCGGGACTGAGCACGCCCGCCCGCACCGCGCTCGGCGGGAAGTAGGCGTTGCCCTCCACCACGACCACATCCTCGGACACGGCGACCCGGGTCGGGCCGTGCCACGCCGTCCACGCCGTCGGGCGGCGTCGCTGGGCGCGGGCCCCGCCGAGCAGCAGCGCCAACACCGAGGCGACGCCCGCGAAGGTGAACGCTTCGATCGCCGGGCCGGGAAAGCCCAGCACGGTCGGGCCGGCCAGCAGGCCCCCCGACCACAGCGCCCACGTGACCAGGGCCGACACCGCCGCGCCGGCGACCGCGGCCGCCACCACGCGCGGAATCGCCGAGCGATCACCGCCTCGCAGATCCTGGCCCACCACCCACGGGGCGGCTCCGGCGAGCAGCACCGGCGCGAGATGCCACGTCGTCGACGGTCGCCACGCCGCCAGCAGCACCCAGACCAGGGCGACCAACACCGTCCACCCCGCCGCGGTCAGCGTCGAGCGCCGCGCCGTCGGCGTCGAGCGCAGCGCCCGGCCGACTTCGCCAGACGAGCGCCCGATGGCGGCACCGCCCATGGTTCCCCGTTTCATCGTTTCGTCGTTCTGTGGTGGCCTCCGGGCTTACGGGCTTACCTGATCGTGGCCCCCGGCCTCGTGCTGTGTCTCGTGCCAGGTCACGGGCTCGGTAGGTCCAGCAGGGCGTCGACGACCGCGACGAGGTCCGTGCCGACCACGTCGGCGGGGGTGAACACCTCGGCGTAGCGACCCTCGAGTCGCGACGCCCAGCCGGTGGTCAACCCGACCTTGCCGGCGCCGTGACAGTCGAAGGCGTGCACGGCGACCAGCGCCACCTCCGGCGCCGCTCGCCCCACCCGGTGCAGGGCGTGCCGGTAGACCTCGGGCGCCGGTTTCCACCGGCCGACCTCCTCGACGCTGATGACCTCGTCGACGAACCGGTCCAGGCCGCTGCGATCCAGGAACGCCTCGGTGCCCGCCCGCGGCCCGTTGCTCAGACACGCCACCGACACCCCGGCCGCGGCCAGCCGCTCCATCCCCGGGTTGGCGTCGGGCTGGGCCGGGAGCTTCGTGAAGGCGTCGAGCACCCGCTGTCTGGTCGCCTGGTCCAGGTTCGGGCCCACGACCTGCAGCGACCCGGCGGCTACCGCCGCGAACGGCCGGTAGTCACCGGCCAGGCTCAGCGCGACCGCGTCACGCAGCATCCGGTCGAACCAGCGCGGCACCGCTTCCGGCGCCAGACCGGCGTCGGCGAACACGGCACGCAGCGGCTCGAGCGACATCAACGTCTCGACCACGTCGAAGGCGACCACGCCCGGTCGCTGCCGGCTCACCACGCGTCCTCGCGGCCCGCGCCCCCACGACCCGAGCCGCCATCATGTGAGCCGCCAGGATCTCGCCGGGCACGGTCGAGCGCGTCGAGCACCCACGCCTGCGGCGGGCGCCCGGACACCCCCTGCGAGCTGCGGTAGAGCCGGCAGGTCATCGCGGCCGGTCCGCCCGCCTGCGGGTCGACGTCCACCCCGTCGACCCGCACCGTGGGCGAGCCGGTGAACCCGACCGCGCGAGCCTGCGCCTCGTCGGCGACCACGCGCAGCCTCACCACGCCACCTGCTGACGCGGCCAACTGCCGCAGCCGCGGCAGGTAGGGCTCCCCGTTCGGGCATCCCGGCACCACGAGCAACTCGACCAGCGGTCGCGACGACGGCTCTGCCCTGCCGCCCTGCGCCGACCCGCTGCCCTGCACGCGTGCTCCCTTCGACGAATCCACCGCACCCGATCTGGGCCGAGGGTAAGAACCGCTGCCCGCCCCGCGGCGGGGACTGTCGGGCTGCTGACAGTCCTGTCATCACCCGGCCCGTCACCGGGCATGACCCCCTCGTGCGCCGGGCCGGCCCGCCGGAGGGCTGGCGGCGCCGAGGACACCCACCTCATCGATGGAGGACGTTCCCATGCCCCGCGTGCCTGTGCACACCCTTGATGACGCGCCCGACGCCGCCCAGCCCAGCCTGCGCACGCTCGCCCGGACCATGGGCAAGCTGCTCAACATCCACGCCGAGATGGCGCACTCCCCGGTCGTGCTCGCTGCCTACACCGGCATCCAGGACGCCATCGCCGAACACGGCTCCTTCGACGCCGCGACCCGCGAAGCCATCGCGCTGGCCGTGGGCGCCGTGGACGACTGCGGCTACTGCCAGTCCGCCCACACCTTGGGCGGGAGAGCCGCCGGCCTCGACCCCGACACCATGATCGCCGTCCGGGCCGGACGCCCCACCGGCAACACCAAGCTCGACACGCTGCTCGCGGTCGTACGCGCCGCCGCCACCCACGTCGGCTCCGTCGAGGACACCACTTGGAGCCAGGCCCGCGAGACAGGCTGGAGCGACGCCGAGCTCAGCGAAGCCTTCGCGCACCTGTCGGTGAACCTGTTCACCAACTACTTCAACCACTACGTCGGCACCGAGCTCGACGTCCCCGCCGCCCCGGCCATCACCTCCTGACCGACACCTCCCGATCCGCGCAGGTGAAGCGCCCCGCGACACGACACCCCCGACGAAGGTGCCCACGAAATGGCCACGCTGCGGCGGCGACATCAGCATCGACCGTCCGGGCGAACAGGTGTGGTCGGGTGGTCAGCGACTCGGCAACATCTCCTGAGGTTGACCCAAGAGGGCCGGACACGTCACCCGAGGTGGACCCGGTCCGCCACCCGCCGGAGTTCCGGCGTCGCGCCGTCGACCTTGCTCGTCTCGGCGAGGCCGCTAAGGAGGAGATCGTCACCAACGACGCCAGGCTGCGCCGGCTCCAGTACCGCATCGCCGGCGCCGGGGTGCCCGGCGAGCGCACCCCGGCGCCGTGGACGTGATCGACGACGGCCGGTCCAGGCTCGTCGTCGACAGCACCGAGGTCAGCCCCGACGAGGCCCCGCCGACACCTTCGGCCCCGCGATCGAGGACGGCCTGCGCGGCCTGAAGAGCCACTGCGAATGCCGCTGACACGACAGGTCCGCTGACCCCACGCGAACCTGGGGCGTCACCCTCGGCTGCGGTGGGTTCCGACCAGCAAACCGATGTTGGCGACGCAGAAGGGCACCAGATAGGTGATTCCCGTCTTCACCCAGGTGGCGGTGGTGGCTTGCCCGCCCAGCACCGTGTCCAGTTGGTTGATCGCGAACAGGACGGTGCCGACGACGGCGGCCGTGAGCAGGGTGCCCTTGAGGTGCTCGAGGTGCAGCACGACACGCAGTGCCTCTGTGGGATTCCGCCAGCTCGCCGGCGGGTCGGTGGTCATCCACGCGTTGTACCCGACCGGCGCACGCCACGGGGGGCACACCGCGGGCGGGCCGGCCGATCTTGAAGGGCGTTTGCCCGGGGGCGGCCTCTTACTTGTGCTGGCGGCGGCTGCGGCCGTGCCAGTCGTCGGCGACACCCACCCGGCCCGCTCGCACCCGGCCTGCTTGGCGGTTCGCGCCGGGACTCCGAGCGAGCGGGGGAAAGGTCACCACTGGCGCCCGGGGCACCGTCGCCACACCTGCGGCCCGGATGATGTCATTCGCGGCCGGGAACCTCGGTCGGGCGCTCGGCGCCGTAGCGTCCGGGCTCGGCCCGGAACGCTTCGCGGCAGCCATCGGAGCAGAAGTAGTAGCGCTGGTCGTGCTGGACAGCGCTCGCGGGGGCATTCGCGGTTTCGACCTGCATCCCGCAGACCGGGTCCTGGGCGTAGCCCGCGCCGCCGCCGTGGCGGTGCCGGGTGCGGTAGAGCCAATAGAGGACGTGAACCCGGCCACGGCAACGGTGTTGAGCCAGGTGGTGTAGTCCCAGGAATGCCCACTCATCACCGGCATTGCGGTCTCGACCGTCTCGACCGTCTCGACGGCCTCCCTGGCCCCGCTGCCCTCGCGGCTGTCGTCGCCGGTGTCCTGCTCGAGTCGCGCCCGGGCGTCGTCGATCCACCGACCGGGCAGGACCCGGGGGACCACGAGCGCGAGCAGCACGATCATGATCACGCCGCCGACCAGCTCGGCCAGGGCGAACGGCCACCCCAGCAGCAGCCACAGCACGGCACCCAGCTCGATCACCAGGTTGGTGGAGGCGAACATGAACACCATCGAGGAGGTGAAGTCCGCGCCGCGGGCGAACAGCGTCTTGGCCAGGGCCGCGGCGGCGTAGGAGCACGAGGACGACACCATGCCCAGCAGCCCGGCTTTGCCCACTGTGGCCGGCCGGTGATCCCCGAGGAGCTGCTGCATGCGACCGCGGGAGACGAACGCCTGCACCGCCCCCGAGAGCGCGAAGCCGAGCACTAGCGCCCACAGGGTCGCCCAGAACATCGAGAACGCCTCGTACAGGCTGCGTCCGATCGCGCCGGCGACCGCCTCGAACACCGTCACCGCATCGACCTTCCGTTGCTGGCTCCGCGGCGCTCGCTCCCGTCGGGGGCGTGGCGGGTGCCGCGTCCGCGCAGCTCGCGCCAGAGATCAGCCAGCTCCCGCCCGACGAACCGGCCCCGGGTCAGGGGCCCGTCTCCGCAGCCCGGCTCGCCCGCCTCGTCGGGGCCCAGGTTCTCCCCCCGCGAGGACGCCGGCTCACAAAGCCCACGGCGCGGAGCCCCGAACGTCTCAGCTCCGGGCACCTCAGCTATTACCGTTCTCACCTCGACCGGCCATGGCCATGCCCTCCCGCGCGCCCTCCACCCGATCGGGCCCGTCCTGACCGGGCGCGCCTGCGGCGGGTAGGTCGGGTTCGGTGACCTGCGGGGTGCGGAACACGTGTTTGTCGAACTTCAAGGTCTCCATCAGCTCGTCCACGATCTCCGCGGTCCGCCCCTGCTGCATCGCGGTGGCCACGCACGTCTCCAGGTGGCGCCGCAGCATGATCCGGCTCGCGCCCTCCAGCAGCCCCTGCACCGCCGAGAGC
>JAABUP010005507.1_pt1 | contig 19159 bp, 14 predicted proteins | sample 5559201 | NCBI WGS metagenome assembly JAABUP01 (sample SAMN10711887, study PRJNA513373) | rock metagenome | isolation source: Antarctica rocks | place: Antarctica
GATGTCAGAGACGACAGGAATCAAGGACGTCGTCATGGTGGACGACGACAGCGAGGTATGTGTGGGTAGGTAGGTAGGTAGGTAGGTAGGTAGATAGGTAGGTAATGGACACGCGATTTCTATGACGCGTCAGTGTTTATTTACTATGTAATCTACACTAAAACTGGATACAACTAATTACTAGGTGCAGATGTTAGTGTTGCCAGATTAATCGAGGCCGTCAAAACTTAGTTCCCGCCAATTCCAATGCTTATTTCGACGGTCAATGAACATGAGAGGGTTCCACATCGACCTCCTAACATTTCAGCTGCTATCCTTCCTATGCGTGCGAGATCTGCAGTTTGCTCCATGTTACGCACGATGACCTTCATCATAATCATGGACTGTGCTGTTTGTCTTTCGTTCTAACTCTGTGCTAACCATGGCCCTACTGCATGCTGGGAGACGACCATATTGCGAACTGTGGTCAAACTAAGCCAAAGAGTATGCAAGATTGGTACTCGCGCGGTACGTTTGGGCTATGATCTTGCGGAAGGATTTTGGTACGAGTAAGCTGCAAGCCTGAGCCTATTGGAAGCTACAGTGACTGTGGTCTTGGGCTAGGTCCACTGGTCTCGCCAAAGTCATGGCGTATAATACCCATAGTATATAATAACGGTTAGATAGAGATATCATCATCCGTATCTACAAAGTCCGCCCTGTAGGCCTCAACGCTCTTTCCTCCTCTTCGTTTAGCGTGTGATCTTCCTCTTCCCAAAAATCCTCTTCTTGATTCGCAATCTCCTCTTCACCCATCACGCTCTTCCACAACCCCTCCCAAAGCCCTTTTTTATGCACCATCGCCAGCACCATAATTACAGGCAGATGCCATACGCTGGCCCAGAACAGGCCCCTCGCACTTCCCTTCTGGCCCTCCCTCCTCCAGAACTTCCAAGCTTCCCTGACAATCCAGGCGTTGACCACACTGCTCGTGACCAGGAAGCCTTGGTCCGTAACACCAACCCACCACATACACACACAGATTGGGAAGAGCAGCAATGAGTACCTCACTGCTACTCGGCCGTTCATCCTAGGGTTTGTCCACGCGAGCATGCGGTAGCCTGCGTTTTTATACTCTTCCCGTATCGGCCAAGACAGTGCGTTGAAATGAGGAAACTGCCACGCAAAAAGTAGTCCTGCGAGCAGCCAACCACCAACACTTCCTTCGCCGAATAGGAGCTCCTGCCATCCTCCATTGCCTGTCGCGCTTTGCCCCGCTGCGGCGGCCCATCCCATAAGTGGTGGTATGCCTCCCACAATCGCTCCAACCCAGGTATTGACCACAGAGAGGCGTTTCATAGGGGTGTATACGCCGGCATAGAGGAAAATGTTGAGACCGGAGAGGAATGCTACTGTAGGGTTTACACCGTAATATAGCGACCCTAATCCCGCAGCACCCGTCAATCCTGCGAATGCCAGTGCACCCCTCTTTCCTATCAGGCCCCTAACTATCGGCCGGTTCCTTGTCCTGCTCATCTTGCCATCGTGTTCAGGCTCCAGCAGCATGTTTAACGCATTCGCCGACGCGCATGATAACGCTGTGCCCGTCGTGAGAAAGAGGAGCGTGAGCGTAGAGAGGGACGGGGAGGCGGTCGTCGAAGGGAGTAGGAGTGCAGGGACCGGGTAGAGGGAGTAGGCTGTTGTTGTTGTAAGGACAATGAGGAAGGAGAGACGTGGTTTCGAAAGGGCGAGATATGTTGTGAACAGGCGACGGAGGGATCGAGGAGGGAGCGATGAGGACAGGGTTGAGAGGCGCGAGGAAGCGTCTGCGGGGATCAACGGCTCAGGTAGCGCCGATGTTGCTGCGGGGGTAGTCTCGAGAATCTCCTGCTTCAGGCGTTTCCGTCGACGATGTGGCAGTTCTTCTGTCATGATCTCGGTAGACGGCGCATATTCTGGCGCTCCTCGGGCCCGGTGTTCTCCTACATCGGCGGCGTCGATATTCGCGCGAGATAGCCATGGTATTCTGGCTATCCTAGCTCTTGAGATATTAATGGAGCCATTGGCGCTGAAATACTCCCTCCTGAACAGTCCTCCTCGAGGTACCCTTCCAACGACAACATCCTTGCATGCTGGTGATGCCGCAAATGCTCGTCTGGGAATACGTAGGGTTGGTCTCGATAACCTTAGCAAACATCGTAGGCATATGCTCTCGGAATCAAAGAGCTTGAACGACTGCGCTCGCCGAGACCAGGGCAACATACTTGTAGATAGCCACCGTCTCGACAGTAAAGTAGTATAACTATCTAACGATTGGGGGTGGCTAGCACAGTACGGCGGGTGTGGCGGTCTTGTGGTGCAAGTTGATCGACCACTGCGTCCTGGGACGGACCTCCAAGTTTATATAAAGAGCAAAACGTCAACAGACTGAAGCTGCTCGTTGCGACCACGAGGAAGCGCGTGAGGTACTTGGTTTTCCAACAAAAATGGAGTAGATCAGATCCACAATTACCTTCGGAAGCGTGTTTGTATGCCTGCCATACGATATGGTTTCTACTTGGACTATAACTTTGCCGTGATTGTTTCATTGACAGGGTTTTCTAATTGCTTCATGTTCAGCTCCAGTGCAAAGCAACAATAACAAATCAAGCGATTCTCTAGACGATGTGTCTGAATGGTATTGTAGGCAAGCAAAGAAGAAACTTGTTGTGTTAACCTCAATAACCGTTCACTCGACTTGTGATGGATTAATCCTACGCCCTTGTGGGCTATCAACCACTCAGCTTCTTTTAGACCGCAACTGGCTCTTCAATTGCATCTTCCTGAATCGCTCCAACTATTTCGTTCCAATCAGTGATCGCAATGTCGAGCTTCATTGTGCAAACGTCCTCTAACGGCTCTCACTGCACGAAGGTCAGCTTAGGCGACCACGTTCTCGTTCTGGCACAGACCGTGATCCACAGGAGAAATATCAGCACATTTGGAAATTTCCTGATGCCAATCAGACTTGACCAGTGCGGTTTCACAGACTCTCATGGAGATAGGCTATACAATTTCAAACCTCACCGCCAACACCTCTTTCGGGTCCATCTCAAGCTGCTAGAAGGCAATCACGTTTCGATCCGGACAGGTCAGACTTGGGTGGCCTTGGAAAAGTACCTCGACATTTACTCCTCAAGGAAGCGGACAGGCTCCGGAAATTATTTCTGCTCCTCGCCACCGTCAAGGTCCGAGATGAGCGCTTCTCTCCAGAAGTTCTGGGCTGTCAATGGCAAGAGCTTCCGCTTTTTGGACCTCCCTGCGGAGTTGAGAAACAATGTCTACCGCTTTGCCATGGGTCCTCAAGCCTATCCTTATAGGTACAAGACAGATTCCAGACACACTAAGTACTTCGATGTCGAGGAGGCACCAAATACTAGTCTTCTCCGGATCAACAAGCAAACTCGACGAGAGGCCACGAGGGTTCTTTTCAGCGAAACGATCTTTTGCTTTTTCGACAACTTCAGCCCCTTGTGTTTTACCCTAGACGTTGCTTCTATTGACGTAAAGGCTCTTCGCCACCTCGAGCTTAGCTTCAGCCATGTTGGCTTTCTTAACTTCTTTGGAGCAGATCTCGGATCTCACAACAAGATTGAAGAACACGAGGCAGCGATGGTTCTTCGAAGACTGGCGCTGGATGGGATCTGCTTGTGTTTCCCTCATCCAAGCGAGCTCAGGCGGTGCAGATGGCTAAGGAGTGGATGTCAGACGACGATCTGTTGTTGGATACTGGAGGCCGCTCAGCCATACATCAAACACATTCGGATCATAGAGCTGGAAGGTTCAATCAAGACCAGGCAGAAGGCGGACTTCTTGGCCGAGTTGGAGCGCGAGAGGCGGGGAGATTCAGGCTCTGGAGAAGAATCGACGCAGACTCGACAGGGTCAGCTAAGGGCGCTGTAAGTACCAGCTTTGTGTTTTACCCAGGGTTGCCCAGGAACTTATGGAAAGCCTAGACCTCCGCCTTGCTACTGCAAATCGCGCTGCTCCAGCAAAGGCAGCTTCTCACTAGATGATTAGATCGAATCACCATCATCCATGTCCAGACTTGGGAATTACCTAGGAGCACAGGACAAGTCTGAGATCTTACAGCTTCGCTCTGCGGTGGATAGCGCATTGAGGTTAGCGGAGCTCTACCAAGTGATCTAGAACCCACAGTTCCTAGTCTTTCATCTCAGAGAGTATGACATAGAATCCTTTGCGAATCATCTCAACCATGAGAGCGATAGTACACACCCTCTCCGCTGTGAGACTCTTGCCTAATTTCCGTCAACATTACGCCCACACGATGCCGCTCCTACTACTCCAAGGATGTCTGGAAAACATTTGTCGAACGTCTACAGGAAACTCCATCATCGTTATATCATGATGAGTAAAGATTAGTTCTCTCAATCCTCGTTGAACGTCTAAAAACAAATCAGCCATCAATCTGTCAAAAGGATATCAGACAGCGGCGGTGATGCTGTAGCCTGTTTCCGGATACTTTATCGAACGTCTGTAGCTTCTACCACCGTCAACAAGTCACAACGGCCAACAAGGCGGAGTGGAGTTCTGTGGCTGACTCTCATTGAAGGCCCACATGAAGAGAACACCACCATAAGTGGATGACTGATAATTCAGTGAGGGTCTTTAAGATGATCATTGAACGTCTACTCTGAAAATCCACTGTCATAATATGATGACTTATTCTGAGTATTGATGATGAGATTCAAAAGCGTTTCCTGAGATGGTCATTGAACGTCTTTTTGAAAACCCTAATCATAATTCCATGACTGATGTTGGACACCGATAGTGAGACTCAGCAGGGCTAACATGTTTGGATCTTGTAGTCAGTCTTTCAAATGTCTCACTTTCCTCCACGATGCAAGTTCCTGGAACTCAAGTTTTGAGACGTTCCACAAAGATTGCTTGAAACCCATCTTTGTTGAACGTCTATCTTAAAACCCCATTATCATAGCATGATGACCAACCACAAGCACTGATGATGAACTCAGTAGGGGTTTCAAAAAATATCATTGAACGTCTAGGGCAATGTACTTCATGAATACAATTCAAGCAGCAAGGCATGGGTAATGTGAATGAAAAGAAGACCAAGGATTCCTGAACTTTTTTATTGAACTTCTATAGGAAAGATGCAGTGACCTTCACTGTGTCTGAGGACATAGCATTTGATTTCTTGTTGGATGTCTTTTGGCAGAACAGATTCAGAGACTGTTTTGACCTCTTCATATGGATTCTCTGCAGAAGTAGTCAGATTCTTTCACCTTGCATGTTTTGGACCTTGACCTTTGAGAAGTTCCATGAAGATGTGTACAAACCCAATTTCGTTGAATGTCTATGTTAGACATCACCGCCGTCCTCCTCTGATGGTGACTGCCAAAGTCTGATGATGGGATTTCTACTTGATACTTCATTGAAGCTCGCTGTCTGCATTCGGGCAACTCCACTAGAGCTACCAGTTGATCGTGGTCCATTTCTAGACAAAGTCCGAGGATTTTCTTTAGTGAGCAAATACTCTTCGTTGCATGCTGGAGGTCACTAAGTTTGGGTAGAGCTGCACTGGGGACAACGCGATTGTTTATGGATCCGAGTAAAAGGTGTCCTCATTGCCAGAGTTATAAAAAGGTAAGCAAAACAAAGGGGGGTATATGGTAAGTGCGCTATCAGAAGCTGAAGAGAAATCAGTAAAACCCAAGCCTTCACTCCACGTCCTAATTTCGAGATTACGCAAAGAACTCAGCAATGCCGCGCCAGTACTCTAACATTATCTACAAAACCCCTGATCAAGTCCTCGTACTGGGAGACCTGGTGGGCCTTAACTAACAAGCCCTGCCTACGGACTTCGGCGGAAGACACTTCAATCTCAAGTTCGTGCTCCTTGTCCGCTTTAGAGGTTGACTATGGTTCTGTGAGCTGTCATGCGTAGAGAATTGGGAGCAGTAGAAGCGTACATCAAAAGGTGTCACCTGAGTCAAGTCGATCTGATATGCGAGATGTCGGTAGCTCATACGATCTTTATTTCTATCCGCCCTTTTGCCTCCCTCTGTCGTCTCCACGAGATCTTTCATATCACCATCGTAGTTCATCTCGAGGTTGACACTGACACGCCAATCGAACGCGGTTCGAGGGCTGTATATGTCCAAGTCCGCAACTCTTGCCTTGATGATCTTGGCAAGCTCTCTCCCCGTCTTCTGATCAGTAGTGATGCGGACTTTAGCTCGATGGCGAGGATTGAGCTGTGCGCGGATGGAAGGAGGCAGACCGAGATGGCCGGCTTGTGAGAGTTCGTAGAACGCGTCGCATTCTTTGGTATGGACATAAGACATTGGGATACGAGGCTTCGATGGCATCACTCCTTTCGCAGGAGGCTGCTTAGGGGGTTGCGAGTCCACGAGAGCTTTGTTCAAGAATCCATTCAAGGAACGATGTTGAGACTGTAAAAAGGCAGAGCTATGAGTGACCTACTCATGACATTCTTGAAGGATAGATTACTGACCTCTGTCATTGAGCTCTTGAAGTTGACCCGGACGTTCGGATCATCTTTGCTCACTACGCACTCGGACATGACAGGCAGCTTAAGCCGATCATTTGTGTTCTTGTCGATGAGCTGGCCAATTTTGGCCTCGATCTCCAGGATAGCTCCTTGTCCTGGTCCACCACCAGCTGGCCCAGCGCCGACATCATCTCTCAATACGACTTGTGTGAAGAGAAAGTCCGATATGATGCGTGTGACTTCTTCTGAAGGAATGAGGTTAAGAATGCTAGGTTCCCATGGCCCAAGTGGTCCCTGACCTGCAAGCTCTGGTTGGGCTTTAGGGAGAGCAACTACATTGTTTGGTGGGGGTGGCGGGTGTCCATTAGATTCTTCCTTGATAGTCGCTGGGACAGACGTCTGGGATAAGCCTGACTTCACATCTTGAGGTTCTTGCTTGATTGAGGCACCGCTTCTGGGGCCAGTTTGGCGCTTATTCGGCAGTAGAGGGCTGTTACTGGTACTCCGGCTCGCCTTCCTTGCGAAGATGGGAGGCTCATCATGTCGGGGTCTCTTCCTTGTGGGTTGCTGTGGTGAGCCGGAAGCACCAAGGGCAGCATCCGAATCTCGCTTTGAGCCGGAGATCTGGGTTACTAGATTTGATGGAGGTGAGGGACCAGATGTTGTTGCTGATACTGCAGCTAATTGCTGAGATGCGAGATTGACAGGGGATGATTGCGAAGTCGGAGTCTGGCGATTTGAGGATGGCTGTGGTGTTGTAGGGTGTTGTAGCGACGGGGTCACGCTTGATGACGTAGAGATTGGTTGCTCTCGTGAACCTGGACGACTCAAGTCCTTCCTGAAGTGGGTGTCTACCGCGTCAGATGCCGATGTAGGCGATAAGGTGTTGATACGCTGTTGCTCCTGCGACTGAGCCAGATCTTGTAAGCCTTGGTTTATAGAACCTATCGTTGGAGCGCCGTAGCCCGCCGTGGGCGCGTTGTGACTTCCATTCACACGGTCTTGGTGATTGAGCAAAGAGCGAGTTTGACTGCCGTTAGTATCCATTCTGTGGTCGACAACCCCAGTTGTTAACCCATGATGAACAGGGCGAATATCTGCTGCGAGGACCAAGTCCTCCATTTGCCTCTGCTTCGCCGGCATGATCTGTTCAGCCCATGTGTTATAACCCCCGTGCCTGCCTTCCATCGACTCTTGCCTTGTCTGGCTTGGCAACCTCGTCTTCGGGCTGACACTCAGACTTCTTTCCCTCTCTCGGTCAGCCAGATACTCCTGACCGGCTAAAGGAGGCTGTGACGGGTGATAACTAGTGGGGGAAGCGAGAACTCCTCCCAGTGCCTCTACAGTCGGCGATTGCGTCTGAGATTGGTGAGCGTTGAGTGAGCCCCCTGATTGGCTACGCTGGTGTTCGAGAGAACCGGAGTGTTCTTGGTGGAGACTTTGTCTTGACCTGTGGTTTGAGGACGGAGGCCCGAGAGGCGTGCCAGGTTGAGAGTGATGCTGGTGAGAGTAGATGTGATATGGATGATGTTGAGAGCTTGCAGACAGTGGACTTTCACGATGAGTACGAGGTGGTTGGCTTTGCGCCGAGGTAGGGGTAGTAGCTGAGTGAGTGGAGTGTGAGCGTTGGTTTGGGCTATATCCGTGCGAGCTTCCAGAAGTTGTAGCAGATGGTGTATAAACTGAAGGTGAAGGCTGGCCGTAAGGAAGGTGACCAGATTTCGTGTTTGGCGTGTAGCTATCGCGCTGTGGCTGATGCAGCTGTTGGCTCTGAGCAGGGCTTTGCGCCGCATTCTGCGGAAATGGGTATTGAGTGCCGCTCAAAGACGATGTGGGAGAATGAGAATATGGCGATTGTGCTGTGATGTACGATGAGAGACCTCCAGGTGAGCGGAATTCACCGTGGGCTGGTGGTTGGAGGGGTGGTGGTTGCGCTGGTCTTGTTTGGAAGCCTCCATGATAGCCCGTTGGTGGCACGTGGCCGCTTTGATTGATCTCGTACTCATGTGGTGATTGTTTGACCGGAGAGGAGTGCGACGGAGGTGCTCTTGATTGGGATGCGCCGGAAGCATCGGCGTTGATGATCGATCTTAAATCCATTCCTGCTGTCTCCAGGAGAATTTGCTGGTCGTACCAACGTTCACGATCCAGTAATAGCCAGTTTGATGGAGTACCCCGTTAGATATCAACCTAGCTTGTACGTGCTCGAGGTAAAGGGAAAGCAGCTCGTTAGGGGCAATTATTGTAGATAACGTCTTCTTTGCTAGGGATCCGGAAGCTCGCCAAGCCCCTGCTGCACAAAGAATGCTCGGGGACACGCAGAGCTCGGCCTTGGGGCGCCCAAAAACTTTCTATGAAGGAGTCTTGGTAGCCCTGGGCATGTATTGCTCAATGAGCAGTCACAAAGTTCATAGCATCCATATCTTGGAATTATCTACATCAAGTTACACAGAGTCGCGTACTCCTTAGGGTGCCGCATTCCGTTAGAGAAGACGCCTCTGTCCCGAGTCACGGCCTCTGCAACGACCGTATGGATCCACGGGCAAATTGAGGGACTGTCCTTTCCCGAAGTTTGTGAGAACGGACATCAACTCATGTAATTGAAGGATAAATCTATAGGGAGAAAAGGGTCTGTCACGTGTCGTTTGAGCCTTTGGAGGCTCTTTCGGGATCACTAGCTGCATGCATCATTAAGCGCGTCAGCAAGTTGAAGTGCCAGAAGAGCTCCGATGACTTAACTTTATCTTCACTTACACCTTCTTTCTCGTTCCTTCAGATCTCTTTGATTTCCTCAAATTAAACTGGTGATCTGGTAGCCGTGGACCAAGCCTGTGTAATACTCATCCGCCATCCTACCTTCCGCGCCTCACGAAGCTTAGAGCCATCCTCACTACCCACCTATTTGCCTCGACTAGTACTGCATCGGCAACCAAGAAAGTCAACATGGTAGGATTGACTTCAGCTGCGGGGCTGGTCGGCTTCCTCTCAGAGCCTGATCCGGAGCTGAGGGTCTATGCTTTGAAGAAGCTGGATGAAGAGATTGATCTGCTGTGGACTGAGGTTGCAGGATCCGTTGGACAGATGTGAGAGCGCCATCAACCCCACCATCAGCACTTTTCACGTGGATAGACCCTGACTTTCCCCGGCTGCGCAGTGAAGCCCTGTACGAGGACGATACCTTTCCAGAGCGCGAGCTGGCTGCTCTTGTTGCTGCCAAGGTCTACTACAATCTACAAGAATACAACGAGAGCATGTTTTTTGCGCTTGGAGCAGGGAAGTTGTTCAACTTGGACCATGACGGAGAATTTGAGGAAACAATAATATGTATGCCCATCTTTTATTACCGTTGTTTTGTATCCGTGGAACCCTGCTTACAAAGTCTGGCATTATAGCGAAATGCGTTGACACGTACATCGCCCTATCTGCCATGCACAATCCTGCAACCCCTGCAAGCAATGCAAATCAGCCACCACCGCAGCTTACTACTTCTTTTCCTTCAACAGCGAATGGCGCATCAAGCACGTCTGCAAGCCTCACATCTCCTACCACTCCATTTTCCCAGTCTACTTTGCCTTCCAAGTCTCTCTTGTCTCGCCAAGCTGTCTCTTCGACATTTGACCCGTCTCTACCGGGCGGCGGCAACGCCGGGGTTGTGGGTGCACATCCGGCTCCACTAGCCCTGGAGCGAGGTATACAGAAGCAACTACAAGCGGTCATTGAGCAGTTATTCGAAAGATGCTTTCAGGAGGGCCGGTATCGCCAAGTGGTCGGTATCGCAGTGGAAGCTAGGAATCTGGATGTTCTTCGGAGGGTCATACGGAGAGCTAGCGAGGATGAGAGTAAACAAGGCAAGAAGCACGAGGAGGGGACCACGGGTCAAGGGGAAGAGTTGTTAGAGTACGTTTTGGAAATATGCATGGGCGTAGTTCAGGAGCGGGGATTGAGAGATGAGGTAAAAATTCCCGAATCAGTACTAGCCATGTTTGGAAGACTGACTTATCTGCCATCTCTAGATTTTGAAGCTCATTCTTGACTTGCTCAATGAAATACCCTCGCCAGACTACTTCTCCATTGCAAAGTGCATTGTCTATCTCGACCAGCATTCCATGGCAACGGATATTCTCCGTCAACTTGTTGAGAAAGGCGACCCGAGATCTCTTGCAATAGCTTACCAAATCTCGTTCGATTTGTATGACAATAGCACGCAGGAATTCCTCAAGAAGGTCAGAGAAGAGCTGCCGAAGACTGAGGAGCCTCCAAATGCTCCAGAAAGCGAGAAGCGTGAAGACCGGATGGAGGACGATAATGTTCAACAGCCAAAAGAGACGGACCAACTCTTGAACGAACTGAACAACAGCTCAGGGGCGCCGGCTCCTACATCAGGAGGCTCCCACGAGAAGCAGGAACCGATGGCCGAAGAACGCAAGAAAGCCTATAATGCTATACGGCAGATTCTGATCGGTACGAATACCATTGAGCTGAATCTGGAGTTTCTCTACCGGAACAATCACACGGATATGAACATCCTGAACAAGATCAAGGATAGCCTGGAAGCGAGAAACTCCATTTTTCACACAGCCGTTACACTCTCGAACGCCTTTATGCATGCGGGCACCACAAACGACAAGTTCTTCCGAGATAATCTTGAGTGGCTTGGTAAGGCGGTCAACTGGTCCAAATTCACAGCGACAGCTGCTCTTGGAGTAATCCATCGTGGAAACCTTGGACAAGGTCAAAAACTCCTGGAGCCTTATCTTCCGAAAGAACAAGTCGCCGGTGTGAATGCAGGTTCCGCGTACAGCCAAGGAGGTTCACTGTATGCTCTGGGCCTGATTTATGCCAACCATGAAACGCTCGCATTGGAGATCATCCGTGAGCATTTCAAGAAAGCGACCGAGGAAGTCGTGCAACACGGTGGTGCCCTCGGTCTTGGTGTCGCTGGCATGGCTACCGGAGATGAAGGTATCTATAACGACCTCAGAGGTGTCCTCTACACCGACTCTGCGCTCAACGGAGAGGCAGTAGGCTTGGCGATGGGCTTGGTGATGTTAGGGACGGGCAACATCAAAGCTTTAGAGGATATGATCCAATATGCACACGAAACGCAGCATGAGAAGATTGTCCGAGGACTGGCCATCGGAATGGCTCTTATAATGTACGGCCGACAAGAGGCAGCAGACGAGCTCATCAATGGCCTGTTAGACGATCCCGATCCAACGCTGAGGTACGGAGGCATCATGACCCTTGCATTAGCATATTGTGGTACGGGGAGCAACAAAGCTGTCAGAAAGCTTCTACACGTTGCTGTGAGTGACGTTAGCGACGATGTTCGAAGGGTTGCGGTCATGAGTCTGGGTTTCATCCTCTTCAGGAAACCAAGCAGTGTACCCCGCATGGTTGAGTTGCTCTCTGAATCCTACAACCCACACGTTCGTTACGGCGCAGCAATGGCTCTAGGTATCTCGTGCGCTGGAACCGGTCTTGACGAAGCTATCGACTTACTAGAGCCAATGATCAAAGATCCTACTGATTTTGTGCGCCAAGGTGCCCTGATCTCCCTGGCCATGATAATGGTGCAGCAAAATGAGGCAATGAACCCCAAAGTTGGAACAATCCGGAAGACACTACAAAAGGCGATTGGCGACAGACACGAGGATGCTATGACAAAATTCGGGTCTGCGATTGCGTTGGGTATCATTGATGCTGGTGGCCGCAATTGCACCATAAGCTTACAAACACAAACCGGTAATTTGAACATGGCAGGCATCGTTGGAATGGCCGTCTTTACGCAGTACTGGTACTGGTTTCCCCTGACGCATTTCTTATCCCTAAGCTTCACGCCTACATCTATTATCGCAGTGGATCAGGACCTAGAAGCGCCGTCGTTCAAGTTTCACAGCGCTACTAGACCAAGCTTGTTTGATTACCCGCCGGAACAAGAAGCGAAGGCGGATGAGGCGCCGGAGAAGGTCAAGACCGCAGTCCTCTCAACCACTGCCCAGGCGAAACGAAGAGCGCAGAAAAAGGAGAAGCAACAGAGACGTGAGAGTATGGATATCGATCAGACACCGACTACGCCCAAAATCGCCAATGCCGGCGACAAGATGGACACAGATGAAGTCGCTGTCAAAGAAGAAGACAAGAAGGGACCCGAGAAGGAGGACGGTAAGGAGAGCGAGAAAGAGGGCGCTGCACCTGCAGAAGGGCTCAAAAAGAGAATGGAGAAGGAGAAGGTCGGCTACGAGCTTGAGAACATGTCCAGGGTGCTCCCAGCTCAATTGAAATTCATCAGCTTCCCTGACGGGAGATATGAGCCTGTCAAGAAGGTATTTAAACACCTTTGTGAAATCTCACCGGAGAGATGCTGACTACTCACGTCCAGCCTACTGGTGGTGTCATAATGGTCATCGACACCAACCCATCCGAGCCGAAGACCCTAATCGAGCTCAAAGCCAAGAAAACCATCAAAGCCGCCGCTGCCCCAGAGACGCTGGAAGATCGCATTAACGCTGCCTATGACGTACGAGAAGGTCGACCCGAGAGCGAACGAACACGGTATTTACGCGAACAGGGCGTTGGAGCAGCCGAGCTCAGCACGGGCGCGGCGGCAGCGGCTGGTGTCTTGACCGCCGTGGACGAAGACGAGGAAGGTGCCGAAGAGGCGGAGCTACCGAGGGAGTTTGATTATCGTTCTGACGATGATAATGGGGAAGGAGAGTGAGAAGATCGTGGGGAGGGAGAGAGATTTGTATTATTATACCAAGAGTTTCTTGTCTCTGAGAGCACAGTTGCGCGATTAAGCATGATGGGATCAGAGCGTCGGCAGTGCGTACTATAGATCTGCATAGCATTGTATCATAGTCTACCGGGTCGTATCGAGATAATAATATGCACTTACCCGTTAGCGATTCGGTCAAGGCCTCGGATGTGGATTGACCTACTTAGAGACTATAAGCACAGTCGGGAACGGCAGATTTGAGTGGGTCCGGCCTGATGTCTTGCAATGGAAAGCTGTGTCCTGTGGTATAAACCGTATCTAGAACTTGATACGGGATGCATGATGAGGCCGAGGAGGCTTTCCTAATAGACGATCAGTGGAATATCTTAGGGCAGCCTTGGAAGACTCCGATCTTCCTAGTGAGCTGGGAAGGATGATGATGGTGATGGCGATTAAGCAGCCAGCCTGTTAGTGCTTTCATAAGTATTCGAGAGGGTGTGTTTACTTGTGGAGAGGAGTTTGAATTCGAAGGTCTTTATATCACTGGTTCCTCTTCTCTGAGCAGGGAGGTGGTTGGTGCGCACAGGTTTCGGATACAAGACGTCACCGGATATCTAAAGTCCACAATAAGACTAGGTAGGTTCAACACCTGACACCTGACACCATGAACGGGGTCAACATAGCTAGAAAACAACGACAGTCCAAACATACGTGTGTTTCTTACATACTATGAGGAAGCAGGCCTCATCTTCCTTGACAAGAGAGGTTAGACTCGGATGAGAGGATGTATGTCAAGCTAGCTGTGACTTCGCCCGAATCGCAGTTCTGAAGAGATTTACCCACGTCATGCCTACCGGAAGAAAAGCATAATGAGATCAAATCGGAAAGGATGTGAAGAAGCTGAAGATAGAGATAGGTGGTGCGGCTTTCTCATGGTTTCGAAATGCCTTTAGTCTGAGGATCTCGGCTTCCCAATAACCAAACGCTGCTGAGGCGTCTGGACGCCTGCGTGCTTCTTTTAGTGACTTACTTCGGGATGCGTTGACAGAGGCCTCGGGACTTAGCACTGTGAGCGAAAAACCGACATTGCAGTGAAGAGTTTCCGCCATCCGTAGGTTGGCCGGGCTTATGCGAAGCGTCGGCAAGGCTGTAGACAGTTGCAATTGGGTGGACTGGTGCTCCTCAGCGGTGAGTGTGTCACCGGATGTGAGAGTCTTACAGATTAAGCGTCCCATCGGACAGCTCCTCGTAAGATATTTCGCCAACTCTGGTTGCCTCTTCTTCTATGGCGTTGTCTTGCTCTCTGTTCTCTACATAGCCAGTAAAGGTGATTCTTTGCACATGCCCCATTGTGTCTCGCACTGCCATCACGATCCACTTGCAGACCACGAAGTGACATCCACCGACCCAACCCAGTACCCACATCCTCCAAGGACGCGGGAACTTGATCGTCAACTCCTCGAAAAAGGTCGAAAACCAGTAGTAGTCAAATTGAAGCTCGACTTTACGGATCAACGAGCAACCCAACGCGCTCACATAACGGTTGAATCGCTCGAGGTCCATGCAGCGAAAGAACCAGAAGACAGGCGGAGAGTACCAAAGATTGGCTGTTTCGCCCCGTACTTGCTAATTAGCGTGAGTTAAGGCCATGGTAGTTGGTGCGTGCGAGGCCCGGAAGGAATCGATGTCGGTGTGGAACGACATAATCACAGTACTTGTAGGGGTATGCGACAGCAATGTCGTTCATAGCAAGACAGTAGATCTTGTTGCGAAGTTCTGCGCGGAGCTTGAGAAATAGCCGGAATGAATCGGTGCTCGAGTCGAATTTTGTCTGCAAGACTGTTTAGCCTCTTGTTTCTCTTCGACTTCCTTCATTTTCGATTGTTTCTCCCATTCAGCATGACGTTCCGTATTCTCTCCGCGAAGTGTGGCTGCGTCCTTGGACAACACCGCCTTCGTCTCCGTAACACCAGCCTCTCGCTCAGCTTCCCTCCGGGCTGTGTAGGCGGCGGATGGCTTGGGTCTGCGAAGCTGTGAAGCTGTTGAGCCTTTGCGAGATGGGCAAAATAGAACTCCACACGTTCCCATCCTCCACCGACGCGGACCAGCACGTGGTCACCGTCCTTTCCACGTGCGCAAGCCATTAGCTGAGGAACGACAACCGCCACAATCTCAAACGATAGATGAAATGGATTTTCAAATAAAGTGTATGACACAACGACAGTGATACTGTCGTTCCACGTCAAAGGGCAAGAGAATGAGCTTGAAAAGGGTCGTTGCGCTCTAATTACTCTGAACAACGAATGGGGGCTGATAAGAAAGCTGACAAGCGTAGAGTCCTTGTTAGATATATAGAACCATGACCAAAAGAGTGAATGTTGAAGACCTTTAATATCCGGTCGAAGTGTTATATCCAGTAACACAACGTGCCATTGCTCCAAGACTCTCTCGGCCATCCTCAACTCCTGAGAGCCTGTGCTTGAATAGAGTCATCCTCAGTAGATTCGTAGGTGCCTAAATCATATAGTAGTGCGTAAGTCAGGATTTTGCGGAAGACATGCAGGCAGCTTGTAGTCACTGCTTCAGCAGCTACAAACATGATGAATTGCCTCCTGTAATGATTTGTAAATCAGTCAACTCATGGCAGTTGAAGATATGTCCTGCTGGCTTGGTGTCATAAGGGAGGGAGCGTGGTTAATCGCTTATAGCTGCCCAGCATGTTTTCAGCCCTACATATCGGCAAACTCCGCTGAAGCAGAAAGCATGATCCGATCCTTGGGACATTCAAGACTTCAGGGGTAGTTGTGGCTGGGCACTATCGGACTGGCTTGATCACTTTGCGAATGTCGAGATACAAGTGGTGAAGGACAACCTCGTGGTTGACGGCAAGGAGATATGTCTTGAACCTTGACTAGGACTGATGCGTGCGCCATCGAGGCCACCTTGTAGAGATTCAAAAGGTACGAACACATGTCATGTCAGAGCTTGATAGATACTCCTAATGAGCTACCACGAGAAGTGCTTCGACTTTGCCAGAACATAAAGAGTGTCCAATTAGAGAGACGTTTCGCTTCCTTAAGACCCACCCATCTGATCCTCACCCTCATTCTCTTGGAAGATCCCAATCCCACCATCGCCATTCATCCTGCTCATCTTCTGTCTTTTCCCACTGCTCGTGACCTCCACATCCGTGAACCTGACCACATTCATCGGCGTCAACGGCCCTCCAACTTCCGTGCCTTGGACCTCCAATTCCGCCCCCACCAATCCCCCATTCACCGTCCTAGTCTTCGTCTGCCTCACGTACGAATTCTTGACCTCCGACACTCTAGCAAGCGAGCGCATCATCTCGGCTTGCATAATCTCCACCGCCTTTATGCCGTGTTCTCTTTCTTCAATGACACGTGCTTCGAGAGCTGTGTTAGCCACCTGAAGAGTCGCGATCGTGACGTTGGTCTCAGTAAGCGCTGAGGTCAAGTTACTGATGTCTAGGTTCAGGGCATCCATCTGCCGATCTTTGGACTCCAGCGCCACGTCATGTAGCTGGTCCTTCTCGAGAGCAGCCTGCTGCAACGCCACAACCTCGCCCTCTTTATTGGCAAACAGAGCCTGCATCTCAACTTTGACGTCCTCGGTGTACTTCTGCGTAGCAGCGAGCTTCTCCTCGAGCTGGGCGATGACCTCTGTTTTCTCCTTGATATTAGCCTTAGCGGCTTGTCGCGCTTTAGTCGCCTTAGCAACCTCACGCTCTCTATCAACTAATCGTGCCTGTAGCTCGGCTGTCATATCCTCGGTGTACTTCTGGGCGGCAATGAGTTTTTCCTCGAGCTGAGCGACGGCTTCATTCCTCTCCACAGCCACAGCCTCTGCGACGTGGCGTCCTTCAATCTCCTCAGCAAGCCTGTACTCTTTATCGACTAGCAGAGCCTGCATCTCAGTTCTGGCATCCTCGTTGTACGCCTTCGCAGCAATAAGTTCTTCCTCAAGCTCAGCAATGACCTCGATCCTCTGCGCCGTCGCAGCCTCAGCGGTTTGTCGTCCTTGAGTCTCCACGGCAACCTCGTTCTCTTTCAAGATTAGCAAAGCTTCCATCTCAGCTCTGACATCTTCGGTGTACGCCTGCGCAGCAATAAGTTTTCCCTCAAGTTCAGCGACGACCTTGTTCCTCTCCACCACCACAGCCTCGGCGGCTTGTCGACCTTTGGTCTCTGCTGCAACTTTGCACTCGAGATCCGTAATCGCTTCCCCCTTCTCCCGGTGCAGCTGCGTTATCGCAACACGGTGGTCCGTCTCAAGCTGCGTGATAAGCTTCTCGAGGTTGGCCACTTCGGTGCGGTAGCCCTCGAGTGCCTGCTGGAGCATTGAGGCGCTTCGCTCTTTTTCACCTACATCTGCCTCGAGTCCGCTGATCTTCTTCTCCACGGTAACCAACAACGAGGTTTTACTTTCGACCTGACTCTTGAGGTCTTTGACGTTGTCGCACGTAGCCCCAAGTGTCTGCAACGTGACGTTGAACTGCCCTCTCAACGCAGCCTGCTCGTGCCGTTGTGTTTGGAGATTGCTCTCGTTCTCTTTGACCTGCTCCACTAGCATTCGAACCCTGTCCACCAGGGCTTGCAGAAGCTTACTGTTGTCGAAGCCATAGACAGTCTCTCCGGGAGCAAGATACTCAAGAGCCAGCCTGGTCTGGCGAAATTGCTCACCCATGGTTTTGAGAATTTCTTCGACTCCTTCGCCCTCGAAGCCTAGATCTCTCATCTCGTCACCGAGGGCACGCAACGCAGCCTCAGCATCACTGGCACGAATCTCAGTCAGAGCAAGACGAGACAGAACCCCGTCAACAGCATGATCCATTTTGTCTTCGGCACTAGTGGTAGTGGGCGGTAGAGTGTATGGCTGGAGCTTCAGAAGCCAGCTTTGGTAGGCAAGCAGCCAGTGCTGGACTTTCGCGTCCAAATCTATAATCTGATGTTCCAGACCTTTGATTGTAGCCTCATGGTCAAGGTCTAGGAGAGCGACATGATTGATGGGTTCTGCGGAAACGAGTTTAGGACTCTCAACTGGCATCGTCCTCACGCCCGGTTGTTGGGGGGTATCATTGTCGAAATTGACAATCATGACGTCGTCGTCAGTGCCATCAACTATCATACCAAGATTGCTGTTCTCGAGATTGGGGTAACCAGGGGATACCGTGCGCTCCATGACCTCTTCGTTGACCCTGAGTAATTGCTCCTCCAACACCCTGACCCTTCCAACAGCTGACTCTCCATCCTTATGATCGGCTCCGACTTCGCTGCCGAGCTGCTTCGCCAACTCGAGCTCGTCTCTGAGCTCCCTCACCTTTCTTTCCCGATCATCCACATCATGCTTCAACTCTTCGATCTCATGCTTACGCCGCGCGTCGTCGCTCTTTTCAGCATCAATGTCATTGATCTCTTCGCTCAGGTGGTTCCTCCTCAAACGCCTCTTAGCCCGACCGTCAACTACGTCCCGCAATGGTTCAAACTGAAGCTCAACGGACTGTGGTGCTGTGGAAGATGGCGTGACTGGGAGTGATACACGCTGGCTTGCGTTCTTCGCAAGCAAACCGGGAGATGTAGGCGAGGTGGGGTCTGAAGATGGGGCAAGCGACGTCTGATGAGTCGCCTGTGTTAAGCTTGTTGAAGAAGTCGACGCGATGATTTCAGGTTCTGGATGTGAGAACCGGACGTGCTTCTCGGCGTTAGAAGGTGTCTCACTTGTAACAACCGACGACACTTCAGCCGTGGTATTCGATTCGTGTTTTCTCGTGTGTGTTTTCTTCTTGGGCGGATCAACTGGACCGGGGCTGCTCCGTCTTTTGCGTCGAAGTGCCGCGGGTCCGTCATTTCCAGTCTCCATCAGCGCTGGCTGATCGACAATCCTACGCTTCGGCATATTCGTTCCAGTTT
>JAABUP010005508.1_pt1 | contig 19157 bp, 18 predicted proteins | sample 5559201 | NCBI WGS metagenome assembly JAABUP01 (sample SAMN10711887, study PRJNA513373) | rock metagenome | isolation source: Antarctica rocks | place: Antarctica
AAGCCTGTCACGCAACTATCTAAAAGGAATACCGATCTGAGCGCAATTCCACTATGTTTCCAAGCGAACGCGAGACATAATATTCCAAAAAATCCCGATTTTTGCTTAAGTCCGACAGGCTGCTAGTCGCCCTCGAAGCGACAACCGAAATCCTCGCGAAGAAACTCTTGTACCGGGCGGACACCTTCAAGGCGCGGGACGTCTTCGACATGTCGGCAGCGCTCACCTTGGATCGCCAGGCAGCGCTCCATGCGCTCAGGGCAACGGAGCGCACGAGGCCAGCGTTGCTGAAACGGCTTGCGGCACTTGCAAAGGCGCCCCAGGCTGCGCTCACTGAAGACATCATTTTGACGGAGGCCGGCAAACCATACGCCGAGGACATGGTCTCCAAGCTTCTGCAAGCGGTGTCGCGCCTTGACGAAGCCGCGGGGGCCTGAGTGCCAAAACGTCGCCGCGCAGCCGTGTCGCAACAAGCGGGAGCTTTGAATGACCAAGGCGGTTGTGCCCGGCATGCTGGCGATCAAGCACGCGGTCGAGAACGCCAGCAACCAGCCTATCACCGAGGCTGAGATCATCGCCGTCCTGCAAGGGGCTGGCGGACATCCCTCGCACGTCCGGGCCATCTTTGGCGACGTGTCGCTGCAGGCGATCGCGAGCGTGGGCGCGTCGGCCGGCACCGACCTCGCCACGATCCTCGATGCGTACCGGGCCGCGAGAGAGGCCGTCGCAGTCGCCAACCCAGAACTCGACGCGGCGCTGGCCGAGCGTTGGTAGGGCGCTAGGTTTGGTCCGCCGGAATATAGGGGATCATGCCCTTCTCATAGGCGATCTCCTGCACCTCGCGCGGCATGTCGCGCAGGTCGACCAGCAAGCCGTTGACCTCCGCCATCCAGATCAGCGGGTTCCGGTCGACGAAGCTGGCCAGCATCCAGGTTGGGTCCATGCGGGACGGGTTCAGCGCGTCAAAGATGACGCGGGCCTTGGCGCTCGCCGTGCTCTGGCCGACGCCGAACGCGGCGCAGAGGTCGCGCGTCGCCATGGTGGGCTGGGTCGACTTGTCCGCCAGGAAGTTGAGCTGCCCCAGCACGTAGACGATGCCGCAGGCCCAGGTGCGCGGCTGCCCGGAGGCGAGCGGGCTGGGGCGCTTGCGGCACAGGGCGGCTGCCATGGCGCGGGCGAGGTCGCGGTACTCGTCGTTCAGGTAGTCGCGGCAAACCGCGTCCGTCAGCGTGGTGACGGCGTCGTAGGTGGCCTGCATGGCCTTGGGGACGGATGTCGAACGGGAAGGCTTCATCGCATCAAGTCTCGGTTGCTGAGGGGGCCGCGGCCAGGGTGCGCCACCGCCGGGCCGCCTGCAACGATGGGCGGCGCTGTGCGGCGCCCGGCATTATCGCTCCGCAACGAGCGGATATAACCGTTCCCAGTCACTCCCGACGCCGGCTAAGGTTTCATCCTGCAACCCTCCAAGGCAGGTTTCAATGGTGAGAACAGCGGCGGTGAGAACAGCGGGCAACCAGGATGCGGACACCTTCGACTACGTGATCGTCGGCAGCGGCGCAGCCGGTTCGGTGCTCGCGGCGCGGCTGGTGGAGGACCCCGGCGTGACGGTGTGCGTGCTGGAGGCCGGGCCGCCCGACCGGCACCCCCACATCCACGTGCCCGGCGGCTTCATCAAGATCATGTTCAACCCCGCCTACACCTGGCAGTTCAAAACGGAGCCGAGCGAACTCACCAACGGCCGTGCCGTCGCCGTGCCGGTCGGCCGCACCCTCGGCGGCTCCGGCTCGATCAACGGCATGGTCTACAACCGCGGCCAGAGCGACGACTTCAACGCCTGGGCGCAGCGGGGCAACCATGGCTGGGGCTACGCCGACATCCTGCCGTACTTCAAGCGCAGCGAGCGCCGCATCGGAGCAGAGGACGCCGACGATGACGGCTACCACGGGCGCGACGGCGAGGTGCCGATCACCGACATGGACTGGCGCCATCCGCTCTCCGAGGCGTTCATAGCGGGCGCGGTCGGGCTGGGCGTGCCGCGCAACCCCGACTACAACGGCCGCTCGCAGGTCGGCGTCGGCTACTTCCAGCGCGCGATCCACCGCGGCCTGCGCCGCAGCGTCGCGCGCATGTTCCTCCACCCGGCGCGCAAGTCCGGCCGGGTCGAGGTCCGCACCCACGCCCGCGCGTCCGCCATCCTGTTCGAGGGCACCTGCGCCGTCGGCGTGCGCTACGTCTCTGACCGCGACCGCACGACGACGCGGCAGGTGCGCGCCCGGCGCGAGGTCATCGTGTCGTGCGGTACCGTCAACACCGCCCGCCTCCTGCAAATCTCCGGCGTCGGCCCGGCCGCATTGCTGCAAAGCATCGGCGTCCCGGTCGTGCGCGACCTGCCCGGCGTCGGCAGCAACTTCCGCGACCACTACTCGGTGCGCGTCGTGGCCCGCGCCAAGGGCATCACGACCATGAACGAGCTTTCGCGCGGGGTCCGGCTCGCCGGCCAGGTCGCGCGCTGGGCGGCCGGCCGTCCAAGCATCCTGGCGCTCAGCCCCTCGCACGTCCACGTGTTCTGGAAGTCGGCGCCGAACATCTCCGGCGCCGACTTGCAGGTCGTGTTCTCCCCGGCCAGCTACAAGGAGGGCTTCGTCGGCCTGCTCGACGGCTTCCCCGGCATGAGCTGCGGCGTCTGGCAGCACCGGCCCGAGAGCACCGGCACCGTCCATGCCCGCTCGGCTGACCCCTTCGTCGACCCCATCATCCAGCCGAACTACCTCAAGCATCCCGAAGACCAGCGGGTGATGGTCGGCGGCATCCGCCTGGCCCGGCGCCTGCTGCAAACGCCCGAGCTCGCGCCCTACTTCGACCGCGAGACCCTTCCTGGCCCGGCGCTCGACAGCGACGACGAGCTGCTGGGCTTCGCGCGCCAGTACGGCGGGACCGTGTGGCACCTGATCGGCACCGCCCGCATGGGGCCGGCGACTGACCCGACCGCGGTGGTGGACGACCAGTTGCGCGTACACGGCTTGCAGGGCCTGCGCGTGGTGGACGCCTCCGTCATGCCGAGCATGCCGTCAGCCAATACCTATGCCTCGACCATCATGATCGCCGAGAAGGCATCGGATATGATCCGCGGCCGGGTGCCGCCGGAGCCGGCGAAGCTCGCCGCCGACTGAACCATGGTTGCAAACGACTCGCGCAAGCGGCTCGTCAAGAACAAAAAATAGGGATGGAACGCCATGAGCATACTTCGCCGCACTGTATTGGGCTCCGCCGCCGCTGCCGCGCTGCTGCGGCCGGGCCGCGTCGGGGCGCAGGCGCCGACCTTGCGCATCGGCGTACTGAACGACCTGTCCGGCCCATATCGCGACATCGCCGGGCCGACGTCGGTGGCCTGCGTCCGCCAGGCGGTCGAGGATTTCGGGGTGCCCGGCAAGGCCATGCAGGTCGAGGTCATCAGCGGCGACCACCAGAACAAGGCGGACGTCGGCGCCAACATCGCCCGGCAATGGTTCGACCACAACGGCGTCGACATGATCACCGACGTGCCGAACTCCTCCGTCGCGCTGGCGGTGGCGCAGGTCGCCAAGGAGAAGAACAAGGCCTACGTCAATTCGAGCATGGGCGTCGAGTTCGCCAGCAGCCCCCAGTGCAACGCCAACACCATACAATGGACCTACGACGTCTACATGGTGTCGAAGCTGACGGGCGGCGCGCTGGTGCGGGCGGGCGGCGACAGTTGGTTCTTCATCACCGCCGACTACGCCTTCGGCCAGCAGCTTGAGCAGACCGCGAGCAAGTTCGTCGAGCTGAACGGCGGCAAGGTGCTGGGCCGCATCGCCTACCCGTTCCCCGGCACGACCGACTTCTCCTCGTTCCTGATCCAGGCGAAGTCGAGCGGCGCCCGTGTGCTCGGCCTCGCCAACGCCGGCAGCGACACGATCAACTGCATCAAGCAGGCCCACGAGTTCGGCCTGCCGAGGGGCGGCATGCGGCTGGCCGCGATGCTGATGTTCATCTCGGACGTTCACGCGCTCGGGCTGGAGGTGGCGCAGGACCTGACCTTGAGCAACAGCTACTATTGGGACCTGAACGACCGCACACGGGCGTTCAACGCGCGGGTGCGGCCGAAGACCCCCAACAACTGGCCGGGCATGCTGCACGCCGGCTGCTACGCGGGGACGCTGCACTACCTGAAGGCTGTGGCCGACATGGGTGTCCTGGCCGCGAAGGCAGACGGCGCGGCGGCGATCACGCGGATGAAGGCGATGCCGACGGACGACGACTGCTTCGGCGTGGGCTCGATCCGGGCCGATGGGCGGAAGCTCCATCCCGGCTATTTGTTCGAGGTCAAGAAGCCGTCCGAGAGCAAGGGGCCATGGGACTACTACCGCCTATTGGCGAGCACGCCGGCGGCGGAGGCGTTCCGCCCGGTGAGCGAAAGCAGTTGCCCGCTCGACCACGTTTGAATTCCGGGCACGTTTGAGTTCCGGCAGAGGCAACATGCTGTTTTAGCAAGGTATTCACACGCCTCGTAGACATGCGGTTCGTGGGCACGCGAGCACGATACAAGTAAAAACGACACACGGAGTGCTTCGGCAGGAAACCTTACGGCTTGCTTATGTTGTCGGCAACGGAACTTATTAGGCCCTGCCGCGATACCATCCACTCGGTAAGGCTGGACCGGGTTCAGAGTTTAATTTTGCTTGGAGACATTATGATGCTTAGGTTGGTTGCTGTTCTGTCGCTTACGGTTCTGACGCTCGCGGCGTGTTCGCAGGAGTCGAAGGCCCCGCCGGTCTCGACCGACGCTGGTGGGTTATCTGGTGGGTCATCGTCGCAAATGCCGCAAGCGCCCAACAGCCTGCCGCTCGGCTCCGCCGTGAACGCGCCGCTTGACCCAGGTGCGGGCAACGTTGGGACGACCAGGGTAGGCCCGTCCCGCCCGGCCATACGCTAAATGCACTAGGCGGCCACCTTCGTCGCAGCCCCAAACGCCGGGGTGGCCGCCTCCATGTTCCATGCACATGAGCTTGTTGCGCTGCCATCAGCGGCCTTGAGACAGCCATGCACGATCTGCCCAGCCCCCTCCCTAGCACGGCCACCGCAAGGGCGGCCCGCGCGGAGGCGAGCTGGGCTTCGGTGCTGCTGAGTGCCGCCGCCGCCGTTGCAGCGTCCGAGGAGGCAGCTAGTGCGTCGCTTTGCGACGACTCGCCGGCCTGGAAGCGGTAGGCGAGGTCGCCGGCCAAGGATTGGGCGGTCGCGAGCCGCCGCGCCATCACGTCCCGCGCGTTCGCGGCCAGCGCCGCCTGGGTTGCGAGGTCGAGCACCTTGCCGGACCGCACGGCCCATCTCGGGCTGAACGGCCCGGCGCCGGACGGCAACCTGCGGGAAAAGTCCGGCCGCGTCATCAAGGGCCTGGTCGCCTCCGGCCTCGCCGCGGCCGACCGCAAGTGGTGGATAAGCTGTTCAGCCGGTTCGATGCAGCCCTGCGAAGCGCGCCACTCCGAGGCCGGAGAAGACGGGCCAAGTGCGATGGCCCTAGGTTGAGCCCGGTGGTCGTGCCGAACGACGGGCGTTGGCCTTGCGCTAACCCTGAGCAGGTTTTTGCCTGCTCAGGCTGCTGCGCCCCGAAAGAACGGGAGCAGCCTTTCCACCAGCTCCCGCGGGCGTTCCTCCGGCCCGTAATGGCCGCAGCGGGAGGCGATCCAGCCCTGGGGGTCAACCGCGACCCGCTGCATGGTCGCCAGCGCACTGCCGCCGTAGCCGTGGTCCGCGCCGACCGCCAGAACCGGAAGCGTCAATTTCCGGGCGCCGAAAGCCAGGTTGTCGGCCTGGTCGGGTGCGAGGAGCGTCCGGTAGTAGGCGAACATGCCGCGCAAGGCGCCGGGTGCCGCAGCGGCTGCGGCGTAGGCCGCGATGTCCTGCTCCGGAACGGCGGTCGGATCGAACAGGCCGATGTTCACGCGGTGGAGCATGTGGCGGATGAACAAGTGCTCCCGGCCCTGGACCAACGCCTCGGCGATGTCGCCCGCGCCGTTGAAGCCGAAGTGCCAGCTTCCGCCGGCCGCGACATCCATGGCCTTTTCCTGTCCGAAGCCGGGCAGCCCAGACTCTATGAAAACGAGTCCCCTCGCCCGTTCCGGCCATTGCGCCACGAAGGGGTAGGCAACTTGGCCGCCCATGTCGTGGCCGACCACCCAGCACCGTTCGACCTGCAAGGCGTCCAGGAGGCCGAGCAGGTCGCGGGCCACGGTCTTCTTGTCGTAGCCCCGCTCCGGTTTCGCGCTGTGGCCGAAGCCGCGCAGGTCCGGCGCGACCGCGCGGTAGCCCGCAGCCGCGAGCAGCGGCGACACGTGCCGCCATGCATGGGACGTTTCCGGCCAGCCGTGCAGCAGCAGGACCACCTCCGCCCCCTCCGCACCATGCTGGACGACGTGCAGGCGCATGCCACCAGGCAGGAAAACGCTGCCGTGCCGGGCTCCGCGCTGGCCGGTGCTGTCCATGAGGTTGGTCCTTTCCGTCCGGTGGCGCCGGAGACACCATGCCGTTAACTCGCGAAAATCCAACCCTGAGGAAGTTAGGGGTGGAACCGACTATCATACCCAAGTAGGCTCGCTATCAATCTAGCTTTGAACGGAAGCCTATGATGCGAACGGTTGGCGCGTTCGAGGCCAAGAACGGGCTTACGGCTTTATTGGACGAAGTGGAGGAGGGCGGCGAGGTCCTTGTCACCCGCCGGGGCAAGCCTGTCGCCAGGCTGGTTCCTGCCGAGCCTGGGCTTGACCGCGCCAGGGCGCGCTGTGCGGCCGAGGGCCTGCGCAGCGCCAGCAAGGGCCAGACACTTAGCGGCCTGCCGCTGAAGGAGCTGATCAGCGAGGGCCGGCATTGAGCTTTGTCCTCGACAATTCCGTTGCCCTCGCTTGGTGCTTCGAGGACGAGCAGACCAAAGCCGTCATGGAGCTGCTGGACCGTGTCGCCGAGACTGGAGGCTTGGCGCCGCAGTTCTGACCCATCGAGGCGCTCAACGGCCTGCTGACGGCCGAGCGCCGTGGCCGGATCAGCGGCGCTGTGCGGCAGCGCCTGGCCGGCTCCCTGCGGGAATTGCTGATCGCTATCGACGACGAGACGGCAAGCCACGTGTGAACCGTGACTGCGCAGCCTGCCGAACAGCACAAATTGACGGCCTACGACGCCACCTACCTTGAGCTTGCCCTGCGTCGCGGCCTGCCGCTGGCGACCCGCGACAAACCACTGGCCGCGGCAGCGCAGAAAGCGGGCGTCGAGCTGTTGCCGCCGCCCTGATCCCGCAAGCTGCGTCAGAAAAACGAGAGCAGCGCGATGCCCGCGACCATCAGCGCGCCGCCGGCGATGCGCCCGATGTTGAGGCTGTGCTGTTCCATGCCGAACATGCCGAACTGGTCGACCGCCAGCGACATCAGGATGTTCGCCGTGATGGTCAACCCGCCGAACACGGCGGCGCCGACCTTGTTCACGAACAGCAGCCCGCAAATGACCGCGAACGCGCCCGCCAAGCCGCCCAGCGGCGCCCACCAGGGCATGGCGGCGATGCCGTCCGCCGTCGGCAGCGGGCGCGGCAGGCAGAAGAACAGCACGGCTAGGAAGAAAACGATCGGCAGGAACGACACGATGCTGGCGAGCCACGGGTTGGCCAGCGCGCTGCGCAGCGCCCCGTTCATCGGCGGTCCCCAGGCTTGCAGCGCGCCCGCGACGAGGATGATGGGGTAGAGCCAGGCTGAGCTGATGTTCTCCACGACTTCGTTCTCCAAGCAAGTTGAGGCCAGACGCGGAGCGTCCGTCCGGGTCAGCCGAACGCGAACGCGCCAGCAATTGCGAGCGCCAGCGCCGGCGGCATCACGAGCGCGCCAAGCTTCAGGAAGGTCCAGGCGCCCACGCTGTGCCCCTCGCGCCGCAGCGCGCTCAGCCATAGGATGGTCGCGAGCGACCCCGTGACCGACAGGTTCGGCCCCAGGTCCACCCCGATCAGCACCGCGCTGCGCACCGCGTCCGGCACTTGGGCGATCTCAACCACCCGGCCCGCGACCAGCCCGGCCGGCAGGTTGTTCACCAGGTTGCAGTCCACCGCGAGCGCCACGCCCGACGTCCAGGCCGCAAGCGTCGCCGACCGCTGCACCAGGTCGTGCAGCAGCCCGGCCAGGTCGTTCGTTACCCCAATCTTCTCCAACGCCTCCACCAGCACGAACAGCCCGGCGACCAGGGGCAGCACGCCCCATGAGACGTTCTTCAGCACCGTCACCAGCCCGGACTTCGACCGGAGCAGCACCAGCAGCGCCGTGGCGACGCCGGCCAGGAAGGTCGGCAGCCCCAGTTGGATGTCGAACGCCGACGAGGCCAGCAGCACGGCCGCAGTCCCCATGATGCCGAACGCGGCCATCTTGCCCGCGGCGGACAGCTCGGGCACCTCGATTTCGGACGAGATGCCGCCCTGCAACTGCTTCCGCTGCGTCCAGCGCAGCACAACGTAGGTGGCGACGATCGAGAGCAGCGACGGCAGGGCGTAGCGCGGCAGCCAGGCGAGCAGCGGTGGCATGTGGCTGCCATAGATAACGAGGTTGGCCGGGTTGGAGATGGGCAGCACGAAGCTCGCCGCATTGGCGATGAAGGCGCAGATAAACAGGTACGGCAGCGGCTCCTTGGCGTCCGCCGTCTTGACCACGGCGGCGACGGCGGGGGTCAGCACCACGGCGGTCGCGTCGTTGGACAGGAACGTGGTCACGACCGTGCCGACGGCGAAGACCAGGGTGAACAGCCGCATGGCTGACCCCTTGGCCAGCCGTGCGGCCCGCGCGGCGAGCCAGTCGAACAGCCCCTCCTGCCGCGCCAGCTCGGCCAGCAGCATCATGCCCGTGAGGAAAAGGTAGACGTCGACGCCCTTCATGACGCCGGTGAGCGCGTCGGGCACTGACAGCAGGCCGAGCAGCACCAGCAGCACGGCGCCACCGGCCGCCCAGACGAACTCGGGCGAGGAGAACGGCCGGGTGATGACGCCGGCCGTGGCGATGGCGGCGATGGCCCAGGTCGTCCAGGGCGAGGCGGCGAGCGTGCCCATCATGCCGCCGCCTCGGACGGACGCTCCGCGTCTGGCCTCGTTTCCGGCATGAGCGCGGCAAAGAACGCCAGCGCGCAGGCGGCGATCCCTGCGAGGTACAGGAACCCCGACGGGTAGCCGAACCACTGCACGACGTAGCCCGCCGTCAGGTTGCTCAGCGCCGCACCGACGCCCACGGCGAGCGCCGCCAAGCCCTGCGCCAGGTTGAACCGCCCGGTGCCGCGCATGAGGTCGGACGCGATCAACACCGATATCACCCCGAAGATGCCCGCCGCCAGCCCGTCTAGGAGTTGGATCGCCACGACGGCGTAGGGGCTGGTGGTGAGGGAGAACAGCACGCCGCGCACCGGCAGCACCGCGAGCGCCACGAGGAAGATCGGCTTGCGCCCGACGCCCTTCGCCGACGCGCGCCCGACCGCCCAGGCCACGCCGACCATGACGAGCTGGGCCGCGATGATGCAAGCCGAGAGGGCGATGGTGTCACTGCCGGGGTGCGTTTGCGCCAGCACCTGCCCGGCCATCGGCAGCATCGCCGCGTTGCCGAAGTGGAACAGCGCCACGGAGGCCAGGAAAATGCGCAGGTCGCGCCGCCGCAGGAGTTCGCTGAAGGTGAGCGGCTTGCCGCCTTCTGCTGCGTCCTCGTTGCCCCGTGCCCGCTCGTGGTCGATCTCAGCGGGGTTGACGAGCGTGACCACCACGGCGCTCGCGACCGCGAAGCCGCAGACAAGGTAGAAAATCCAGTGATAGCCAATATACTGGCCCAGCACCCCCGCCAGCCCGGCCGCGACGAAGTTGCCGCCGTGGTTGAAGCTCTCGTTGCGGCTGATCCGCGCGTCGAGCAGCCGCCGCCCGACCAGGCCGAGCGAGAGCGCCGCGATGGCCGGCGGGATCACCGCCGAGGCCGCCCCCAGCACCGCCTGTGCCGCCACCACGGCGAGGAACTGCGGGAACAGCACGATCAGCAGGCAGCCGCCGGCGACCATCAGCCCCGAGGCGGCGATCAGCGGCAGCTTGGCCCGCATGCCGTCCACCAGCAGTCCGGCCGGGATCTGGCAGACCGCCGCGGCGATGGAGGAGGCCGCCATCGCGACGCCGATTGCGCCGGAATCCCAGTGCTCGCCGCCCTTGAGGAACACGGACAAATAGGGACCCACCCCGTCCCGCACGTCGGCCATGAGGAAGTTGATGCCGTCCAGCCCGCGCAGCGACCGTGTCGAGGGCTGCGCCTCCGCCTGGCTGCCCTCGGCTGCTGCGGCGCTCACCACTTCTTCCCGTTGCGGTTCGGGCCGAGCTGGGTGTCGAAGATGCCCCGCTCCGGCCAGGACCCAACCCGGTCCCGGTCGCTCCCGTCCGCGGCGCGCTCAGGCGCCGTCCATCCCGGCGGCGCCGGCTGCGCCATGTCCTCGTCCCAACGCCCCTGCGCATCCCGGGCGCGCACCCGAATTTGCTCGCCTGTGGCCGGAACGTGCGCCTGCCAAACCGCCGCCTTGCCCGGCGCCGGAGCCATCGGCAGCCAATCGCCATCGACCTGCATTTCCACCGCCTCAACTGGCGCATCCCCCAAAACCTTCGCGCGGACCATGAGCGGACCCGGCGCAGCCTGGCTCGGCCCATCAGACGGGCCGATCAGCAAGCGCCGGTCCGCCGGCTGCGTCACCAGCACGAACGGCCACGCCTCGTCGAGCGCCTTGAAGCGCCAGCTCACCACGCGCCCGTCGATGACGGCGATGGAAAAGCCCGGCGGACCCTCCTCGACCTGCCCGGTCGAGCGCGTCGCCATGAACACCGTGCCGCCGTCGTTGGCCAGCTCGTTGTAGTGGGTGTGCCCCATGTCCACGCACAACACCTGCGGCCGGGCCAGCAGCGCGCCGAGCCGCTCCGCGCCCTCGCGCAGGTCGGCCGGGTAGGTGTGCATGCTGCGGAGCAGCGCTCCCAGCGTGAACACGGCCGCGCCCTCGCGCGCCGCCTCGGCCGCCTCCAACTCGCGTTCGGCCCAGGCGAGCTGGCCCTCGCCGAGCCGGAAGTCGGGGCCGCCCGTGCCAGCGGAGACCACGTCCAGGAACAGGCAGCGGTGGCCCTTCGCGCTGAGGGCGCACGGCAGCCGTTCCGCTCCGAGCACGGCGTAGTACGCATCGAGGCTGCGCGGCTTGAAGTCGTGGTCACCGGGTAGGATGTGCAGCGGCAGGCGCAGGGGCGCCACCGCGTCGCGCACAAGCTGGAACTGTTCAGCCGTCCCGTCGTCGGCGTTGTCGCCGGGCAGCACGGCGAAATCGAGGCCGCCCGGCGGCAGGGCGTTCGCCAGGGCGACGATCCGCCCAAGGTCGCGGTGGTTCTCCGCCCCCGCCTCGGTGATGTGCAGGTCGCCGATGTGCAGCTACGCCAGCGCGCCGCCCGGCTTCTGACTGGAAGGCATCACTTCTTCTCCTTCGGGATAATGGAAATCGTGCCGTCCCGCTCGATGATGGCGTAGCGCATGGCTTCCATCTCGATCATGCCCTGCTGGCGCATCGCGGTGCGTATGTCCGCCTCCTGCATCCGCAGCTTGCGCATCTGGTCCTCGGACCAGCGCCCCTCCTCGAACACGACGATGGGCGTGCCGTCGACGATCCGCTCGAACAGCACCGACTTCAGCTTCAGCCACGATACCAGGATGTGCATGAGGCCCACGGTGAAGATGCCGGTCATCGCCGCGGTGCCAGACGCGGAGCGTCCGTCCGAGAACGAGCGGTCCTCGCCAAGGATGGCGGTTGTGGTCATGCCGCCGAACAAGAACAGCACCACCATGTCGAACGGCGCCTGCTGGCTGGCGGTGCGCCGCCCGATCAGCCGCATGGCGAACAGCACGACGAGATAGGCCGCGGCGGCCTTCCAAACCGTCGTCACGCTACGGCAGCACGAGCTGCGACCAGCCGACCGCCGGCCCGTCGCCGAGCCGGGCCGACAGGTGCATTCGCCCGCCGCCCACCGGCATGCCGCCGACCTGGATGGCCGCCTCGTGCGCGCCGGGCTGGACCGGGAACAGCATGCGGATGCCGCCGCCCTCGTTTGCCGCCCACTCCAGCGGCTGTGGGAACACGCTTTGCAGCCCGTACTTCTTCACGATGTCGCCTGGGAGCGTGACCGCCACCCGCTCCTGCCCCGGCGTGGCCGCCACCCGGATGGTGAGACCCGTCGGCGTGCCGAACCGGACCACCGGCGAGTATTCGACCTCCAGCGGCCCGGCCCCGGCCTTCTGCGTCCACAGGCTGACCGGCCCGCCGCCCAGCAGCCCGGCCAAGGTCGCGCCGACCGCCAGCAGCATGACCGTGCGGCCGACCAGCTCCGCCTTGCGCCAGCCGCGCTCGAAATCGGGGTAGAAGCCGGCCTTGATCTCGTCCGGCATCGGCGGCGAAGGGTGCATCGAACGAAATCCTGTTTGGTGCGAAAACAAATGGGCTTGGTCCCGCTGCGCCGGTTCGCCGCCAGGGGTTGTTCCGGCTGGGCCAACGCCGAAGGGCAGCAGCCGTTCTAGAGCAGGACAGGCAGCCCCTTGCGAGCGGCCACTCTCCGGCGGCCTCGAAATCAGGGGAAGGGAGTTGTGCTTGGGGCAGGCAGTGCGTCAGGACCGCCGGGCGGAGGCGGCGCTTGGATCGGGGTCATTTGCCCGCGCGAGGCGCCGATGGCCCGCACGTCCACCATGCGGCCCAGGTTGTTCGCAATGCCCGGACCCCGCGCCACGACCGTCTGCCCAGGCGTCAGCATGGCGTTGAGCCGGGCGGCCTCGGGCGGTGGCAGCCGAAGCACCGTGCCGTCTTCCAGCACGGCGCCGTTCGCCTCGCCCCGCGGCCCGTGCAGCATGGCCAGCACCTTGCCCGACACCTCGGGCGAACCGGCAGCGGGGCCGGCAGGCGGCGGTCGCGGCGCTCCAGGGCCATGGTCGGATTTGCCGTGCGGGCCGCGGCCGGGTCCGCCGGGCGGCCCCGTGTCAACCACCGTTTGCCCGCTCGCGTCGCCGGTCACGGACAGCGCAGCGACCATAGGGATCGCGGCGGCGCGTAGGCCGCGCACCGTGACGGGGTCGCCGAGCCTGACGGCCGCCGCGAGCTGGGTGGAGAGGTGCGGCGGGACGTGGACCTGCGTGCCGTCGGCGAGAATGAAGCCGTCCACGTCGCCCCGTGGCGTCAGCGTGAAGTACCTCACGGTGCCGCGTGTCGTCGGCAGTTGGCTCAGGTCGAACGCTGGCTGCCCCGGTGTTGCCGATGCAGCCATAGGCGACGGCGCAGTGCGGGCAGCGGGCGGCGCCTGGGCAAGAACGCGGCCTGCGAAAGCACCCAGCGCAGCGGTCGCGAGCAGGAGCGCCTTCAGCTTGGTTTGCATGTGACAAAGCCCCAGAGTTCACCTCATCGAACGAGGCGCACCCAAGCACAGCAAGCAACGTGCCATATTGGCACAGGATGGAATCGTCGGCGCGTCGCTGTTTTACTTCGCTGGCTGTCAGGAAATATGACGGGCGACTGTCCGGTTAGCTGACAGGCCGCTTGGCCTTCTCGGTCGCCTCATGCACGCGGAAATCCAGGCTATAGCGCTTTATCTTCTCATAAAGCAACTGCCGGTTGATCCCAAGCCTGCGTGCCGCCTCCGCCCGGCTCCCGCCCCCTTCGGCCAAGGCGCGGCGGATCATCGCCTGCTCCAGCTCGGCGACAGCCTCGGGCAGCGTCAAATCGGTCCCGGCCGCGATGCCTGCCGCACCCGCAACGTCGGCCCGCCGCAGGAAATCGAGATCGGCCGTGTCGATGGCCGGCCCGCGGGCGAGCGCCGCGGCGCGCTCGGCCGCGTTGCGCAGCTCGCGGACGTTGCCCAGCCAAGCGCAACCCTCCAGCAGCCTGGCCGCCTCCACCGACAGGCGCTTGGGCGCCGCCGGGTTGGCGAGGCGAAGGAAATGCTGGGCCAGCGGCACGATGTCCGCCACGCGCTCCCGCAACGGCGGCAGGGCGATCGGGATGACGTGCAGGCGGTAGTAGAGGTCCGCCCGGAACCCCCCGGCGCCGACCAACTGCAACAGGTCGCGGTGCGTCGCGGCCACGATGCGCACGTCGACCGGCTCCGGCCGGCCGCCGACCGGGGTGACGACCCGCTCCTGCAACGCCCGCAGGATCTTGGCCTGCATCGCGGCGTCCATGTCGCCGATCTCGTCCAGCAGCAGGGTGCCGCCCTGCGCCTCGCGGAACCGCCCGGCCTGGGCCTTGACCGCCCCGGTGAACGCCCCGGCCACATGGCCGAACAGCTCGCTCTCCAGCAGCTCCGCCGGGATCGCGGCGCAGTTCACGCTGACGAACGGCCCCGCGGCGCGCGGGCCATGGTCGTGCAGCGCCCGCGCCACCAGCTCCTTCCCGGTGCCCGTCTCTCCCGTCACCAGCACGGTCGCGTCCGAGGCGGCGGCCATGCCGACCATCTTCTGCACCGCCCGCATCGCCGGGCTGGACCCGACCAGCGGCCCCTCCATCGGCTCGGCGACCGCAGCGGCCGAGCCGGCGGCCCGGCTGAACGCGCGGTCCAGCACATCGCTCACCTCGTCCCGGCCGAGCGGCTTGGTCAGGTGGTCGAACGCGCCCTGCCGCATGGCGTCGATGGTGTTCGCCCCCGACGCGAACGCGGTCAGCACGACGACGGGCACCGGCGGCTCTGCCGCGTCGCCCCGGAGGCGCTTCAGCACGGCCAGGCCGTCCATGCCGGGCATGCGCAGGTCGAGGAACACCAGGTCGGGCCGGGCCGCGTCGAACCGTGCCAGCCCGTCCTCGCCGTCAGCGGCCTCGACCACGTGGTGGCCGAGGTCGCGCAGCGTCTCCGCCAGGCTGTCCCGGAACGCCGGGTCGTCGTCTATCACGAGCAGCTTGCGCACGAACCCTCCCGGTGCGGCAGCATAAGCTCAAAGGTGCTGCCTGGGTTCTCCGGCCGGTAGCTCACGGTGCCGCCATGCGCGAGCGCGATCTCCTGCACGATGGACAGGCCCAGCCCGGTCCCGTTCGCCCGTTCGGTCACGAACGGCTCGAACAAATGCCGGCGCACCGCCGCCGGCAGCCCCGGCCCGTTGTCCGTCACCCTAAGGCGGAGCGCGCCGCCCGCGTCGTCGGCGGCGATGGTGACGGCGCCGCCTCCTGGCATGCCCTGGACCGCGTTCAGGACGAGGTTGTCGAGCGCCCGCCGGATGCGGTCGGGGTCAAGCTCCCACTGCATGGCCGGGGCCGCCACGCGCAGCTCGACGCGGCTGCGGCCCGCCACGTCGCGGTGCAGCTCGGCCACCGCCGCGAGGAGGGCGGGGATGTCGGCGCGCTGCCAACGCGGCCGGCTCCGGTGCGTCAACGCCAGCAGGTCCTGCAACAGGATGTCCAGGCGGCCGATCTGCCCCAGCATCATCTCCAGGGCCGCGCGGCGCCGGGCGTCGTCGCTCAGCAGCGCGTTCTCCGCCTTCAGCCGCATCGCCGCGATCGGGTTGCGGATTTCGTGGGCGATGCCGGCCGCGACCCGGCCCAGTGCTGCGAGCCGCTCGGACGCGGCAACCTGCGCTGACAGCGCCTCCGCCTCCTGCCGCATCCCGCGGACCTTCAGCGCGGCCGAGTTGAAGCTGGCGATGATGCGGTCCAGCTCGCGCTCGCCGGTCGGGTCCAGCAACGGCGGGTCCAGCCCCTCGTGCCGCCCGACGGTCGCCTCGACCTTGCCGAGCTTGCGCGACCAGGTCAGCAGCAGGTGCGTCATCCAGCCCGCGGAGGCCAGGACGGACGCGAGCAGGACGCCCATGCCGCCGAGCAGGCGCGTGTAGCCGGCGCCCTGGCCGGTGAACACGCGCGTCATCGTCCAGGCTGTGACGCCCTCTATCGGCCCTGGCAACGGGCAGGCGTGCAGCAGCAAGGTCTGCAAGCGCCCGGCCTGGCGCGCGTCGACCGCCCGCTCCTCTGCCAGCGCCTCCGCATTGACCGTCCGGATGCTGTCCGCCTCCGCCTGCGGCAGGTCGGTCTTTGGGCCGCTGCCCTCGTAGGTCGGGAACGCATAGGCGAGCGACCCGTAGGCGCGCTGCCATATGCCGCCCTCGGTGCCGGGGCTGTGGACGAGCGCCATGGTCAGCACCGCCGCCAGCCCGCGGCGCAGGCCCTCGTCGCGCAGGTCCTCGGGCGGGGAGGCCCAGCCGGTGGTGTAGAACCGGTAGCGGTTGGTGATCTCGTCGCACGAGCGGCTGGTGACGGCCTCCGCCCTGGCGACCTGGTCGATGGAGGACTGCCGGTAGAGCTGGACCAGCACGGTCCCGGCTGCGACCGCCGACACCAGCGATATCGCCCACAGGATCAGCAAACGGCCGCGCAGGGACCAGCCTGGCGCTTCTCGCTGCTTGACCACGCTGCGCCCTCCAAAGCCATAGTTCTAATCAAGCCACGTTGTCTGAGAAACACTGCCGCGCGAGGGCTGGCTGCGCGTGACAGACAACCGTTATGACGCGGTTGCCGGCGCAGGATGGGCCGCTTAGCTGGTGGGGTAGGCGCTTTCTGTTCTATGAGGTTGGGGGAGCATTATGACTACGTTGGCTGTCCTACGGGCATCGATGATCATGCATCGCCGAGTGCCAAATTTGCGGCGTTGCCTCTTCGGGAGATGCCGACGAGGGCCGCCCTGTGGAAGTTGACTTGGCTCAGGTTTGATTGGTGGCCATCATTGTTTGCTGACAATACGAAGGCTGAAAGCATCAAAAATGAATGAGTATGCGCGCAATGTCTCAGGTGTTTGCCCTCGAAGGGCGCGCTTGGCCGAGAAGCAAAGGTTTTTCAGAGTTTCTTCCATTGCTGCAACCCTATTTTCTTGGAGTGGCTGGAACGATATGCGCTCCACGTTTTGAGTAGTGGATTATACCTCGGGTTTTGGAGCTGAAATACCGTCCCTCGGTCGATAGATGCCAATCACCTCCTCGCCGGTGTCGAATGCCTCTTTGGAGCCTGGTTGGCCGACAGGCAGATGTCCTCGCTTCTCGCCTCGACCGGCAAACCTGTTGAGAAGCTCTTGTGGATCTGCGGTCAATGTGCTGCGTGTTGGATCATTGTTGTTCTTCGATCCTTCAATATGCTTTCCTTGCTGACCCGCATGCAGCCGAACGGGCTGATCTCTTGGCATCGGCTCGGCCTGCTTACCGACGTTGCCCGCTGCGCTTTCCGGCTTCGCGGCATTTGCAGCCGCATCCCTAGCCGGTGGTCGGCTCTCGGGCAAAGCCTGCTTCGCGCTCGCGCCAACAATGGCACGGAACACGGCGGCGCCTCCTCCCACGATGCCTGCACCGACAATGCCAAGCGCCGTTTCAATGGGATAGACGCGCCGGATCGCATCGCTGCCAGGCTCAGGGGGCCGCTTGCTCTGCTCGACCGCTGCCAGGGGACCGTCACAAGATTGGGGGTGCGGCGGCCAGTTGGCTATCTTCGCGTTTGTTCTCTGGCCGAGGGTGGATGCGTGGCTTGGATGGTGAGGTTGGTGAAAGTCGGGGCTGAGGGCGAGGGGCCATGCGCGGACGTCATGGAGATCAGAAGGCCCGATGATCTCGTCGATATCGCCAATTTGAGTCTGACCCTGGCCGAAGTGAAGCGGTTGCTGGCGGGCGTTCAACGGGAGATCGTCGCCGCGCAGGCCAGGGGGCACGCCGTTCGGCGACCGAGCTGCGCATGCTGTGGCGATGTTTGCCGCCTGAAGGACTACCGGGACCATGCGGTGTCGACGCTCTTCGGCCCGTTCACGCTACGGCTTCCCGCTTTCGTTGTGCCGCGTGTGGCGGGATCGAGGCTGGCGTTGGCTGGCCATCGCACTGCCGGTCGACACCGGAGCTGGACCGGCTTCAGGCGCATCTCTCGGCCCTGATGACCTACAAGACGGCGGCGGACGTTTTGAGGCAGATGTTCCCGGTCGACGCGGGAGCGCATCATGAGACCTTGCGCCGCCATACCTTGAAGGTCGGCGAGGCTCTGGGTGAGGGCGCTGCGATCAGGCCGGAAACAGCAGCGTCGGCGATTGTGGTGACCTTGGATTCGACGTTCATCCGCAGTTGTGAAAGCGGGGAGCGGCATTTGGAGGTGCGGGTCGGCAATGTTGAGACGAATGCAGGGGGCCGTCAGGTCTTCGGCGCCGTCGCCAAATCCAGCACTCCCATCGCCGAGCTGATCCGCCGCAATCTCGACGCTGTCGGACGAACCGGGGACACGGCGCTGACCGTCTTCACCGATGGTTGTCCCGGGCTCCGGCGTATTTTGGCCGACGCCGGCGTCACCACGCCGCCGATGCTCGACTGGTTTCACGTCGCCATGCGGCTGCAGCACCTGAAGCAAATCGCCGACGGCCTGTCGGCGGATAACCCGGCGCGGGTGGCGGCGAAGGCGGTGATCGTCGAGGAAGTTGAGCGCCTGCACTGGCGCATTTGGAACGGCAAGGCCAAGGATGCCCAAGTCAGCATCGATCGTATCCGCGCGGTCATGCACCATTTCCAGGGCGAGCCGGATCAGCGAAGGTCCACAGCGCCCTCACGGAAGCTGTGGACCGCGTTGCACGCGCTGGATCGCTACTTGACCGGCCAGAGCGCCTGGCTGGTCAACTACGCCGAGCGGCACCGCGCCGGCTTGCGGGTTGGCACCGCGATCACCGAAGGGACGGCCAACTTCCTGGTGAGCCGCCGGATGAACAAGTCACAGCAGATGCGCTGGTCGCGACGCGGCGCCGATCTTCTGCTGCATGTTCGTTGCGCTGTCTATAATGGCACGCTCGGTTCCGGCTTCGGACAGAAGTTCTACCCAGCCAACGATCCATGCTCACCAATGGCGATCGCCGCCTGCCCCCCAAACTTGCGACGGTCCCCAGTCCATCACCGCCGCCAGATAGAGAAAGCCACGCCGCATAGGTATGTAGGTGAGACACTGTCGGCGAATTCAGGCGGCCTGGGCCAGGGCGGCGAAACGCGTCACGCGCGTTCTGGCCCGCGGCCGGCCATCCAGCCAGTTCACGATCCGCGAGACGTTCATCGCAGCGGCCGTGCAGACCTGCTGCAGCCCGGTCTTGGCCAAGCCGATGTATCGGC
>JAABUP010005509.1_pt1 | contig 19155 bp, 25 predicted proteins | sample 5559201 | NCBI WGS metagenome assembly JAABUP01 (sample SAMN10711887, study PRJNA513373) | rock metagenome | isolation source: Antarctica rocks | place: Antarctica
AGTGTGTGAGTGAGTGAGTGAGTGAGTGAGTGAGTGAGTGAGTGAGTGAGTGAGTGAGTGAGTGAGTGAGTGAGTGAGTGAGTGAGTGAGTGAGTGAGTGAGTGAGTGAGTGAGTGAGTGAGTGAGTCAGCGAGTGCTTGAGTCAGCGAGTGCTTGAGTCAGTGAGTGCTTGAGTCAGTCCAGTTGCTGTAAGACATGCAAGGGACATCTGCTGCACAGGTTGTAATCCTGCCAGACAGACTCTCTCAAAAATGGTGTGATGTGTGGTGCAGGCGCATGAGTCGCCTGTGAGGTCCATGCAGTATGCTCACAATGAAAACTGGCTGCTGACAGGCGAGGATGACGGCAAGCTCAAGTACTGGAAGCCTAACTTGGAGTGTGTCAAGGTATTCATACAGCCATCAGATGTCTATTTAGATGTAGCCATCAGATGTCTATCCAGATGTAGAATGGCTGTAAACATTTTCTGCAGCTTTTATGAGAAAGCGACTCTTGCTCCAGCCTTATGCATACGGGGTACATGAACACATACAAAGACACAGAAGCTGACACATCCATGACTGCCTACATTTGTGTGTATGTACATGTATATGTACATGTAGACAATGTATATATAGACACATATGTTGCTGAGAGGTGAACTGCAGGCGGCAAGCCTGTCTTGGCCAAAATGTCTTGAGAAACGACCTGCAAAGTCAGTTTGCTGCAGGCAGAGCCCGCGCACAAGGAGGCTGTGCGAGGAATTGCCTTCAGCCCCTCTGACCTCAAGTTTGCCACCTGCTCTGATGACTCCACCATCAAGGCAAGTACTGGCCACCTGTTTGTATGCAGTTGCTTTCAACAACAGGAACAAGAAATGAGTTGAACAGAATCGTGCCGTGAGCAAGCATTGCAACATTGTACGAGACCCTGTACTTGAGAGATTACATGAGTCTGGTCAGCGCCAGTGCTGCTTCCTTGTTTCACCAGTATGTTCTGCAAACATGTACATGCACGCTGTCACAATTGCTGCTGGCACACTTGTGCTTGGCAGTCTGCTCAAGCGCTTCACACACCATGCATGCCAGGTATTTTGTAATGACATCCACCCTCTGCATGATGTGGTTGCCCATCTTGCATTTTAAAGCATGCCTTGCGGCGTAGCTTTTCTGATACGCCGCAAAGTATGCTTCAAAATGCAAGATGGGCAACCTCATCATGCAGAGGGCAGATGGCATTGCACACTTTATCACAGCTGCAGTGGTTGCCCACTGCAGCTGAGTATCATGTACCACCTTACAGTCTGGGGTATGGTGCCAGTTGTGGCTCATCAGACATCCTGGCTTGAAAGCTCAGATGTACGTGGTGTGCAACAAAACCAAGCTGGTGCGCATTTTGCTTGAAAGGAGCTCAAGGTCCCATATAGTCTGCAGAGATGCCAGACTTGCTGCAGATAGATGCCACATGATCACTCTTGTTGTGTGCAACAGTCAGCTTGCTTGAGTAAAGCCCACCTGACAGATATGCAGCCCCCCTTATAGCTTGTGGTGGGCATCTTGCTCAAAAGAAGCCTCAGGTCCTGTATAGCCTGCAGAGATCAACATTGCTCTTGGCTGAGCCATGTGGCACAGTCAGGGCTACAGCCCTTGTGCTGTGATTAATGCCCCTGAATCAAACATGCCCCTGATGGCTTGTGGTGGCTTGTGCAGCACAGTCGGAGCTACAGCCCTTGTGCTGTGATCAATGCCCCTGCATCAAAAATGCCCCTGAATCAAAAACGCCTTTGAATCAGAAATGCCCCTGATGGCTTGTGGTGGCTTCTGCAGCACAGGTCTGGGACTTCCCAACCTGCAAGTCGGAGGTCACAATGACCGGTCACGGAGGTGACGTCAAAAGCTGCGACTGGCACCCCACGAAAGCTGTGCTAGCTAGTGGCAGCAAGGATGGCCTGGTGAAGGTGTGGGATGCCAAGACCGGGCGCAACATTGCCACGCTGCATGGGCACCGCAACACGGTGATGCAGACTCTGTGGAACGCAAATGGCAACTGGCTGCTGTCTGCCTGCAGAGACCAGTCCCTCAAGGTCAGGCCTGCCACCTGTTGCTGTGGGGACGAGTTGGATGCTGCCAGCTGTGACATGCTTGTCTTTGTTCCTCTTAGCCATCCAAATTTATGGTATCACGATATCACAGGTTATCACACTTTTTTTGCAGACTTTATCACAAGCTGTTTCCCCCTGTATCATTCCTTCATTCCCAGAAGAGCTAATCTGCGATGCTTCACTGGACTGCATTCAATTGCACACAGTTAAGCATGCTGTCACGGCTTTGTTGCAGTAATGCTGTGCATTTGGGAGGTGTAGGTGTTGTTGGGTGACTGCTCTGAATCACTGTACGTATGTGCGGACATTCCTTCATTCATTACAAACGTGTCTTCCCCTGGAAGAGCCTACTGCATGAGGTCTTCTTTTGCATGTACCTAGCCTATCATGAGCTGGAAAGCTTACAGTAGCTGACAAAGCTTATTACTAATATTGACTATTATTACTATCATTATTTTTGGCAGGCAGCATACCTACAGTGCCATGTGTGATTGCTCATGCAACTGTGTTCACCCTGCAGAGGCTGTCGAGCATCAGCAGCTCTTCAGGACACAGAAGCATCACTGGTTTCTATGAAATGCACGTTTCTCACATCTCACATCTGAACCTTGGAAGCGCCTATCAGGCATGTGTATGCTGTCAAGATATGTCAGGCATCACAAAACACATTTGTACGCTGTTGAGGTATGTCAAGCATCACAACAAGCATTGGTCCGGCTGCAGGTAACAGACATGCGCACGCAGAAGGAGATAGCCACATACAGGGGCCACAACAGGGATGTGACCTGTGCTGCTTGGCACCCCCTCCATGAGGAGCTCTTTGCCAGTGGGGGCTATGACGGCTCCCTTATGTACTGGCTCGTCTCCAACCCAGAGCCTCAGGTGCTGCTGCCTTTCATTGCCTTTGAGCACAGCTCCTCGCTGCCTTTCGATCTGCTGGGCAGCTGCCTTTCGTGGCAGCCCTTGGCACCCTCTCCCCGAGGAGCATGCTGGCAGCGGCCGGAAGCTATTGTGTACTGTCCTGTTGCTGATGCTGAGCCACAGCAACTACTGCGTTTGGACACAGCTGTCCATTTGCTGGAGTGATGCCTATCAAAGGGGGCCATTGCGCCTGCTGCAGGCCATGGTATCTGTCAACTTGGAGGGCCTAGTTCACTTCCTTTACATGAATGTATGTTATACATGTAAGATGCATGTAAGATACATGATGTTTACATGCTAGGGAGTGAATGCCATATCACCTGATGCAGGCAGAGAAGCGTGGCGCACATGACTCAGTGATCTGGACCCTTGCCTGGCACCCAGCCGGTCACATGCTGGCCACCGGCAGTGGGGACACATGCACAAAATTCTGGGGACGCGCACGTCCCGGGGACCCGTGGAGGGACCGGGAGCAGCGAGAACAAGAGGAGAATGCTGCAACTGAAGGTAGTTCTCATCCTGGACTGATGGTGCAGGAGCAAGAATGGACAGTGTGGTCAGCCTGCAAAAGCTTTGCTCATGTCAAGCATGACAAAGCAGCAGATGGCACAACTGCACATAGAAATTGTGCTCTGTGTTGAGAAACTGTGGGGATGAAGAAGTCACCAAGCAACATGAGACTGAAAGATAGCTTGACCTGGCTTCTTGAGGCAAGAGCAACTGTAGCTGATGCCGCAGCATAGCCAAACGCACAGGTTGCATGCACAGCTTGCATGCACAGGTTGCATGCACAGATCACAAAAGCAGGACCCACTTTCATGAGACCAATGCATCTCAGCATGTCTCGGACACATTACAGCAGGCATGCTCTCTTGCAACTCTGAAGCTACAGATGAGGCTGTACAGCTGTTACCACTGTCACAGACAACTGAGACCGACTGACAGACTACTTGCCTACAGACTCTGCCCAATGGAATTCAGATGCAGTCTGTGGATTTCAGTAGACAGTAGACATTAGTGAATGACATTAGACTGTAGAGTGTAGTGAGAGGCAGTCTTCCAGTGAACGTGTGTGAGTGTGTGCAGGGGAGGTGGCTACAGGCAAGAATCGCCAGCTGGCGTCTGTAGATGCTGCGGTTGCTCGGGACAGCATGGGTGCCATCCCTGGGATTGGGGAGGCTGTCACCAACCCCCCACCCGGCACCTTCAGCGCCTCACGCCCCCCAGGTCAGCCAGTAAACTTTAATAATTTCATAAAAGTTTGAAAGTGCTGTTGCATTGGCTGCATTCCAGCAGAATTGTACAAGTTGCAAGACTCAAAAAGGGAGCGATAACTCATACAGACGATGACCAGTCCTGAAATTGACAGATGATGCGCTGTTCACTTGACATGTCTATTGCTGGTTTTGTGCAGCTGTCAATGACTTTCATTAGGCTTGTGGCAATGCTTTGGCTTGCAGAGCACTGTATTTGTACTGCACATACAGATTTACATAGCTGCTGCTCTGGAATGACGAACCAGGGTGCTCAACACAGCACCTCACCACCTTGTCAACTTAGCCATCAGCTCTGTGATACTATCTGTGGTCGACATACCTGTCAGCTGACAGTGTTCAGCTACAGCTCAACCAGAAGCACAGCCAGACACATACATATCCGTTGTGATCCTGTCATACACTGCCTCTTATGCACTCCACTGCACCCATAGGCATGCTTCACTAGCTCCTGTTTGGGCTCATCCCTTGGAATTGCGCTCAAGTCTGTTCACAAACCAGCTGCATGATGCATTTGTGCCGACGGGCTGCTGCAACAGCACAATGTTTGTGGAAACGCTCTGAGGACATTTCTGGAATGTATGCAGATCTGCCACCAGGCATTGACACAGGAGATCTGCTTCCCCCTCCACTGCCGGGGGGTCCCACCAGCCATCCCCCCGGCCCCCCTAGACCCCCAGCCCAGGCGCCCTCCCAACACCAGCAGCGCCTGAGACCCCAAATGAGTGGCTGGGGTCCTTCTGCAGGCCCCCCTGGGCCTGAGGGCTCCAGCAGAAAGAGGGAGTATGGATCAGCCTTTCCAGATCAAGGTATGGCATCAAACCATCAATTATGCAGTATATCATGCAGTGCTGTACACATGTGGTTCCCAGACAAACAGCAAAAAATGGATTGACCTGATACACACTGTGAATGGCTGCGATGCTGAAGCTGTAATATCATGGTCTGTTGTTGTAGGGTGTCGTCAGGTACTACGAGTTCTAAGTACCCTGATCTTAGACCCTGCCTAATGTTGCCTGAATTGTCAATTGCTGTTGGCAGTTGTCTACAGCACAGTAAGGGAGCTTTGTGCATCAAGTCTGGAATTTTGTGTGCTGCATCAGGCATTCAGGAGCATGGCAGGGGCAGGCTGGCACGGCCCTTAGGGGAGCCTGCAGGACATGGTGCCCAGCACCCCACATACCCCAATGCACATCCAGGTGACAGACTGACTTTCAACACGGGCAACAAAGAAAATACAAAATCATTAAGAACAGTCAAAAATAAAGATCTGACATTTGCACTTGCTCAATGCAGCCAATGCAATGACTGCAACCTGGTACAGCACTTTGTCTTTTTTTGTGCAGTAGCAATGCACAGCCGTGTTTGTAATGCAGTGGAGCAATCAGACATAACTCAAGCTTGCTGCATCACAACCTCTGAGACCCTCATCTGGTTGCTCACAACTCAACGTCAACATCAATCTTCAGCTCGAAGCTGTTTGGTCCACAATTCTCAGAATATCTGCATCCCCATTCATCTCACATCATTACTGTACCCTGAATACACCACTGCTGCTGTGATTTTGCACAAAGTTCCAAGCAGTCAGCAATCATTGTTCAAGCAGGGCAGTACAAGCACCCCCCCACAAGGTCCCAGAGCACTGGCCCCAGTCCCCAGCATCGCATGGGGGTCTCACCCCAACATCAGATGCAGGATAGTCCCCAGAGGCAACCCCAGGGCCGGCACCAATCCCGAGATAGGGCTGGTGCTATCATGCGGCCTCAGCTGACAGGTCAGCCATCTAATCATGGGGATATGAAATGCTCAGCTGCATAATCTTGGTGTTCTGTGCTACTGAACTTCTTGTGGTGCTTTTCAGGATACATGAGTCATCAGCAAACCAAGTTGATTCCCAATCGTGACATTTGTAAACATTGCAGCCTTTTGTTGCTCCCACACCAGCCTGCACAAGCCATGTCAACCCTCAATTCACCCTTGTTGGCACGTTGGAAAATGTCTTTACATGAGCCTGTTGCTGTCTGTGTGCTCAGCTCTGCAGTAGCCTGTGTTCTGACTTACAGGAGCTTTGTTGCGGCCACAGTATGCTGCTGGACCCCCACCAGTCCAGCACCAGTCTCCACTCAATGATCACATGCTGTCCCCACCCCATGGCCCTGGGGGCCAGTCTCAGATCAACAGCCCTCCCCAGGACCCGAGGAGTAGAGGGGGTCAAGGTCAGACCCAAGGTCAGGGGTACAACCCTGGATACAGGCAGAATCAAGGGCAGACCTCAGGGGACCAGGGTCCACTGGCTAGGCAGGGGCCTCAAGCTGCTGCTCAGTATCCTCCTCAAGGCCAGGGCTATGCCAACAGCCCTGAGGATGATGATGATCAGAGTCATCAGCAAGGCCACCAGCAGTCAGACGGTCAGGGGCAGGGATCAGGTGCTGGGCCGACCCCTGTCAGATTTGGCAGGGGTGGTGGCCACGTAAGTGGGGCGAAAGCAATTCTGCTTCCAGGACCGCCCTTTGGGGGTCAGGGAAACAGAGGCAGGGGTCGGGGTCGATCAGATGGGACGTATATCAATCCACGAGGCCGAGGGAGAAGCACAAAAGGCAGAGGATGAATTATAGCATGACTTGCAATTAACGCCTGTTTATGTAACATACACAAGCAGGAGAGTCTGTCTTGTGTAGACCATAAGCCAAGTTGCTGAGCATTATATTTTTCTCATTGGTATGCAATCGTTCTTACACACAGCTGGAAGCAATCTCACGCTAATGTCAGACTGCATTGCACCTAATCAGCACCAGTCAAGCGAACATTGCGCATATCAGGCATGCTCTGGAGTGATGAACCAAGCTTAGCTGCTAGCAGATTTCGCCATGTTGAGCTACATCCAGCATGCTGACAAAGCAACAACACGCTTTAGGCAGAAGTCAGACAGCATGCAGCTGCGAGTTTTGCAGACGTGCTTGGGTAACGGCTTTGGTCGCACATGTGCATGCATTGCTCAGACGAGTTGCATCATTCACAGCACTCAGGTGTCTTCAGATCAGGCCACAGCATAACAAAAGAAGAACAAGCAGGAGCAATCATCAGTAGCCAAAAAAGAAACAGGGAAACTGTGTCAAAACCTCATTGTCAGAACTGCTAGAAGTTGTGTATGTGTCCTATGATGCGGCATCAAAAGAAAATACTACTTTTTACTACTTAACCAGACACGCAACTGTTGGTTGCAAGCACACGCAGAAAATAATGGCTACGCACTGCAGTGTGACAGGCAGCAGCAATTTGGTCAGAAGCAATGACCATGGACTTGCAGTCAAAGAATATGCATCACAGTAGGAGCTTCCATCCTGCTCCAACTTGCTTGCAACAGGCTTGCCATGCCACTCACACTCACAGCAGGACTGACACTTGTCTGATTTGAAATTCAGCTGGAAGTCTTGCACGACACATGCAATGACAGCTGGCAACAGGTCAGTCGTGCTTGGCTGATGCAGTCTTCTTCAGCTGTGGTCCTGGTGCCCGAGAAGCAGCTTCCCAATGCTTGTAGTTAGCCAGCACTCCATCTAGCACTGGCTGCACAAAGAACACACAGAGCTTAGCAGCAATACGTGCAGTTCCCTTCCTGTTCAGCTGGTCTGCAGACCATGTGCTGCTGGTCTTAGCATGATCCAACTGTGCAGCGTGGAACATCACAGTTTCAAGCATGCGCGTTGATGCCTGGATTAACGCCAGCTTCAAAACATGCAGCGAAAGCACATGGTAGCAGTGGCTGATGCCAGCATTCCTGGGTTTCCACAAAGCGAGGCCACAATTGCATTTTGTATCACAACGCAGAGTGCCTGTCTCATGTGCTGTGCCCTGATCATGCAGAACCAAGAAGCAAAGCAAGATGGCCAACCTGTGCATCTTTGAAGAGATCTGTCAAAGCTTGGAAGAGAGGAATGCCCACAATGCTGAAGAAGCCCATCTGCAGCAACACATAAATGCATTCTTGTGACAATACGCTTCCAGGTCTGACCAAACAGAGACACAAAAAGGGTGTCGACCACTCTCAGAGGGGTGCACAGGTGACGTGGGGTTTTATGCATATAGCTTTTGATTGCCATGTACCACACGCAACATCAAGACGTCATGTCTAGACTGGTAGAGCCAACAAACAAAGGAGTGTAAAGCATGGGTTGTACTGATGCAGTGCAAGATCACGGTGGTCAAATGGTCTTTGTAACAACAATTTGAGGCAGCTTGCATGGCATGGATGCTGTGCTTTGGAAGAGGCAGGAGCTTTTGGCAAAGCAGACAGCACCTGGGATCGCGTCATCGCCCCAGCTTGGTCCCTGTCCATCAAAGGGCTGATTGGCAGGCCCAAAGCCCGCTCCCTATCACCCTGCATGCCATGCGTCATGCTGAACCACCGTTCACCCCTCATCAGATTTTACAGCTCAAGGCCATTGAGCTGCACATTAGCTGTGGCTCAGTTGAGTTTGGCACATGCTAGGGCATACAGCAAACAGTAAGCACAGATGTGCTGCTGTGCACAGCACTTGTCAGTGGATGCATGAGTTGCATGAGTTGCATGAATTGACCACATATTCAGCAGACATGCGCCACTGCAGACAGCCAGCAAGCAGAGAAGATGGTCGGCACTGGGCACCACAGAGCAGGTGTAGGTTCTTCATGAAGAAAGTGCTAGGAAGAGTGAGTGGGTTTTGGTTGCTGCACCTGGCGAAAGAACTCTTCTTCCAGCTTGTAGGACCAGCGCTTGTGGGTGTTGTGATCAGCCGCCAGGTGGCCAATGTCTGCACACTTTATCACCATCTGCACACCACACGTGGGTGCTGAGTGGCAATTACTTGCTCAGGCATTGAGCAAGGTTGAGCGTTCACTCAGACATGCACTAGATTGTCAACCATCGTGTCGATGAGAAATGGCATGTCCTGTTGTCTGTGAGCAGGGCTATCAGGATTCTCTCAGAAGTGAAGAGGTGCATTGCATCAGCTTTAGAAGACAGTTGGTCAATGTATAAGTTGCACACGCTGTTGGGCAGTTACATGCGTCATGCATGTCCAACCTGGCCAGCTTAGCACCCAGCTGATGACAACAGCTGTGGATGATATGTGTCTCCTGTTCTGACAGTGCACCGTTAATGACTGCATGAAGAGCTGAGCACTCAACCGATGATGATGGTAGTGGTTGCAACATGTCTTTTGCTCTCACAGTGCAATGCAAATGGCTGCGGAAACAGTAGCAAAAGATGTCCTGGTCAATGAACCGCACCTGATGTACCAATGTCTTGTCTTCTGGCTTGACCTTGTCCCATTCTAAAGACTGGCGAGGCGTTTGATGAGATTCACTGTGCACTGAGGACCTTTTGAAAGCTGCCTGCAGCATCAGCACAGGCCTTTCTGTCCCCTCTCATTCCAGCGCTCCATGAATGCACATCTGCAGACTCTATCTCCAAGCCAGCACAGCTGTATGCTGCATGCAAGATACCGTAAGCTTACATTGGAATCTGCAGTGCGGCATGCTGGTCCAGCAGAGAGGCACCAATGTATGTGCACATGGGCTCCGTCATCAATGTGCCAATAGAAAAGAAAAGAAGAAAAGGAAAAACTACGCCTTTCGGCGTCGATTTAATGAGAAGCCAAGTATTATACCGGGTTGCCCAGGGCAATGTGCCAATATTGGTACCAGCAAAGTATAATGTGGGTAGCAAGCACCTGGCACCTGGAGAGGATGTCAAAGTGCTTCTTCATGTCCGTGCCCAGGATTTGAGTGATGGCACAAGTGCGAGCAATACCCACTTCCTCTGGCCTCATTGACTGAGGCTGCACAAAAGCACATTTTGCATTGGAAAATGCTGCATGCAAAACCATCGGAAAAGTATTTGACCCTCAAACTGACACGATGTTTTGCTTTGCTGCAAGCACAGCTTGACTGCTCTGAAAGCTTTTGTGACAGTAAGAATAAGCATACATGGCCTTGTGTACATAGAGTGCTCAAGCAGATACATGCTAAGCAACAGTGCATCGCCCACAAGTATACTCAGCAAGGATTTGTACATCCCTGGTAGAGCTGATGCAATGTCTGTCTGGCATCATATTGGTAGCTTGCGCCATGCTGACACTGGGCACACCAGTTATCTCAACATGTGTACAGCCCTCACACAGATGCTGCTGATTCAACAATTCTGGAGTGCAAGGTAGAACATCACTCTGCGCATTGCATGGAGCGGCACACTGGGTGTATGTGGTCTTACTGTGACTGTGAAACACATGCACTGGGTGTGTGTCATGTTGTGACGTACATGCACTGGGTGTGTGTGATCTTACTGTGAAGTACATGCACTCGGGTTCCAGGAACACCCTAGTTGCTGCGGCCACATGATGGTGCTCCAAGGGGGATTGGTCGCTATAGGTGATGGCTAGGGGGTGAGCAGTCTTGATCAAGAAGTCATTGTTCAGGCCGCCATGCTCGTAGTCATGCACAAGGGCTGCCCAGTAGGTGCCCCACATGAGGGGCCTGTCCATGGCTTTGCTCTTGACGATGCCGCCATGGCACAGCAGCATGTGAGTCATCTGAACCACTGATGCCACGTGTGTGCTGCAGCAACACAGTCCTTGGGGTCACTACTGATTATCGGTTGAGTTGTTTTGCGCAGGAGGTGTTGGGCTTCTGCCGTTTTGGCTCACTTTCAGTCATTTGTCAACAGCACACCATTGTCTGCCATCTGTTTTGTATCATTTGAACAGTTTTTCAGTGGTCTATTGGATCCTCTGATGATCCCAAGCACACAAAACATAAGAGATTGCTTGATCGATTGATGGAAAGTGATATGAGATACAAGTATGAAGCGTGAACATTCAATCTGATGCTGCGTCGCGCAATGCTATTCAACCCTTCCCTCAAACAGATCTGCACTTCGATTGCTCACTGCAAAGCAGACTATTCTTGACAGCAGGGACAATAGTCAATGCTAGGCATGTCACCACATCTTCACCTGTTATGGTAAGGAGTCGAAGGGTCATATCCAAGATCCATCTTCTGCAGGAAGATGCACAGCTTGCCTTCATCCAGGTACATGCCGTCCAGGACGCCGCTCTGCTTGACCAGGTAGAAGAAGAGGACTGACAGTGTGTGGCCCGGGGTGGCTTCAGCAAGTGCAAAGACATCAAACTGCCAGCTGCTGTCTGCGCTCTGCAGGTACAGGCCAAACATGAGTAATGATCGTGCCCAAATAGGCTGCTGATGCAAACGCCACTTGGGTTTTTGTGACTGTCTGCAGAGTTCACTTCTTGCAGAGCGCTGAAGATAATAAGCAGTGCAGCTCAGCTTGGTCTGACCAGCTGTGGCGCAGTCACTCTGTGCATTGCAATGATGGCGAGGAAGACCAACATCCTCATCCGACCAACTAGACCGTACAGATAGGCCCAGGGTTGTTGGTATCCTAGTAAGACTTGCCAGTACTCAGTGTTTGTGATGTCTAGGTGAGCCTGCAAGGTTCTGGATCAGGATCTACATCAGATACAGCTCATGGAGTAGAACATCATGGTGCCTGGTGACATAGACTTTCAACAAGATGCAGCTGGAAGAAAGCATGCCAGGAGATGTCACGGAGCACAGCACAAACAGACGCGCGTGTCCTTGTGTCTGTGGCTTACATGCAGGAGGCGCTCCACGTCAGGGATGAGGCTGGCGGGTACTAAAGAGTCCAAGACGGTGGGAACCTCAAAAGCTGTGAGCGCTGCCGCTTCTGCGGTGGCGTGTGCATAGGAGCTCCAGGGTGCAGGCAGCTCATCTGTCTCTACTGTTAGCCTGCGCATCTGTGGCTTGGTCGGGTTGCCCTGCACCATCAGCACAGCTGCTGGCTGTGCCACTCAGGAAGGCCTCTTTGCTGCCGGACTGGGATTCTCAAGTGTGAGGACAGGCAATCATGCAGGCACGCATGACCAGCTACAACTTGACCTGACACACGGGCAGCTTACATGGTTCATGGAGCCCACTGAGGTGATGTTTGTTGTGCTTTGGAAGCGATGGCTTAGCACCTGCTGGTTTCTTGCAATGCTGGTCTAAGTAGCCAAGTGCTTGTGTGCATTGAGCTCAGGCAGGCATGATTCGAGTGCAGGTGGCTCAAGCAAATGCAAGCCATAAGACGACTGCTTGCCATACCCTCCAAGGCATTGGTAGGGCATCCGACTGAGCCGCAAGTGCTATTGGACTGCTAGGGAGGTACGATCAGCAACCTCAAGCAAAAGCAAGCAGAGCAAAGGTAAGTGCCCAAGAAGATGCACTGAAGCCGCAATGATCTTGCCTGCAGCATTTGCAGCATGGACTGGCCGACATCAGAGCCCATGCGCCCCATCAGCAGCTGCTCCTCCAGACCCACAGGCTGTCTCAAGTTGGTGTCAGACTGGCTCAGGATGGTGTGCAGCTCCAGGGCTTGCTGCAGAGGAGGTACGCTACCCTGTACAGCAACACGTATGAATTCATTACTACTGGTTGTGATACAGATGATTAAATTGACACAGATCATTACATTGACACCGAACGGCATAGTCTTTGCTTTTCTTTTCTTTTCGTTGTGACATAGATGACCGGCGTCTGGCATGGGGGTAGGTGATGTGAGGAGTCACACATACAGTGATGCATCTGTTCTGGGATATGTGAACAAATGTGGCAGGCCACATTCTGCCAGCATGGTGGTGTCAAGAAAATAGCATACACTGATAGGTTGATGTCAGGATGGAAGCCAAAGATCAGCATGACATTGACACTTGGAAATGGTTGGCACGTTTTGCGGCTGTACTCCTTGCTTCCTGTCAAGAGGGGAGGAAAGTCTGCGCACAGCCTCTTTTATGTTAGGGCTGAGAGCGCATTGGTGCAAAAACAGTCAGGCTGTCAAGCTCATCTCACCAGAAAGTTCAGTGCAGCCACAACTAACAGCAAGTCAGTGGAATGGTAAGCTTACGCTGATGATGGTTTCCAGGTACCCCAGCGTCTTTTCAATTGGCGTTTCAGCATCAAAGGTGTTTCTTCTCACAAATTTGTCATTCAGGACAGCTTGCAGCTGCTGCGCAAGCTTCTCAGCCTCCTCTTGCAGCTTCAATTTCTCCTCTTGCATGACCACAGAGACCTGCTCCAGATCTTCCTTCTGCCTGCACAGTAGCTTTAATAATAACAGTAATAACAATAACAATAAGTACAATAACAATAGCAAATTCAAGTCCAGCACAATGCTGCCTGCACAATGATGCCACATATCATCAACCCATTGTTAACATGTCTAACTGGCTACAGACAGCGCTTGCAAGCCTGCAAAACAGGGCAGCTGCAAACCAGATGATGCTTCATATGTGTTATTGCATGCACCACACTTACATGCTGCCAAAACATGCATGTATTCTGCAGAAAGAACTGATTTGTTTTTTACCGGGTTTATCCTTTATCCTTTACTTTAGATGACATGTATCACCATACTGTTGGTGGTACGGTGCATCAGAGCATAGTCAGAGCTACAGAGCACCCAGCTTTAAGCCACAGGTCTGGGCTGCTGCGGCTGGTCAGGCAATGGCAGGAAGGCAATATGGCACACAGACTAGATGCTGTTGACCAAACAGCATGTGGTGACCCACAGGTCAGGCCGACATGCCAGGCACACCTTTGCAAGTCGCCGTGCCGCAGGGACAGCTGAGCCTCCAGCTCCTTGTGCTGTGTGATGTTGTACTGCTTGACCAGCACTGCAGGAGTTGCTGTCAAGGGGTCCTGCATGTTTGCTTTAGCGTGTGAGTCAAAGCTGAAGATGGTATGAAACAATCAGTGCTGACTAGTCATACCGGTCCATGCATGCTATACAGCACACATTCACACAAGCTTGCTGCAGCTTAGTTGTTGGTTGTCCAGCAGGCATGTTGCTTGCGGCTTATAGGCAGGCCGCCAGGCTGAGTAGGATGATGTTGTCCTGGTAGGTGATGGTGGGGAGATGGTAGGTGAAGTGTTCTGACTGCTGCAATTGCAAGACACTAGCCTCATTTGCCAGCTATCCATTCCAACCACAAACAGCTCATTTGCCCTGGCTGATGTGACATATGCCAGTTTGCAGGTGCCAAAATGCAGTGTATGTAGCACCACTCACATTCATGGGCCACATTTCAATCATGGACCACTTAGTTTTGCCATCCCGACGGCTCCGGTGGGGCTGCATGTGACGCCATGTCAGCTGCTTGATGAAAACAGCATTCAAGGCTTCCTCATAGGCAGACTGTGCCTCCAGCTCGCCACCTGTGGAACCAGTCAGCAAAGGGCTGAGCATGCAAAGGCAGGCATCTTGCAAGACGCGTCACCAGCAGCATTCAATGCGGCCTGTTACCAAGAGGAACAGTGCATGCAAGAAACAAGACACAGTACATGCAGGAGAGCCATTAAGAATGTGGCAGATACTGTTGAAGCATACGCATGGTTTGATTGGGACCAGCAGTGACATGGCCAGTACACCTTAGAGAGAGAGATAAGGCAGACTGCGCCTCCATGATGTGGTGAACAGCTTTGTGTACTTGATCAAGCATTGCTCAATTTCCTGCGTTGACCTACTCTGTCAAACTACTCTATCACTCTACTCTGTGAGTTCCACAGCATTAGAGGATTTTACATGGCAACCAAGTTTGGTATGATGCAAGCATGTTTGTGTCACCTGGATACATCCCCATGTCAAACAGTGTCTTCAAAGTGACACTCTCCACAGCAGCACCTGCAGCAAAAGCTTTGACCATTTGTGCATGGAGGCACAGAAGTTTGTTGCAGAATTGCAGGAATGCAAAGTGCATGCAGGAAATATGTAGTGCATATGCTGCCATACATTCCGTATCCATGTGCATGTGTGCTTGACCACATTATGTGACATATGAGACCATTCTTCCCCAACAGCCAAACAACATGTACAGTTCTGGGTGAGTCTGGAACACTGTCACTGCTTTCCTACCTGGTGTATGGACACGACACGCCTCCAGTGCAGAGGAATTTGCTCCCAATAGTGCGCCTTTGCTACTGAACATGAGAGTGTGAATTGGCGACCTTATGTACATGGCTGTCATGCGTATGTCCTCTATGCTAGCGTCCATGTCCACAGTGTGCATGATAGCAGTGTAAACCTGTCCTGCTGCTGTCTCTACTCTGATTGGCTGCATGACAGAATCAGAAATGGTTTGGCACCAGCAAGGGCATTGTGAAAAGTAGAGACCATTAGTGACAAGAGACATGTCAGAAGTGAATACCACGCAAGGCACTAACGCATGGGTCTGGTGCAAGCGTTGGGCTTGACAGTGCTCAAGCATATGGACAAGTGAGCAGATGTGATGTAAACCTTGCTTTCCACTCTGATGAGGCATTCTGGACGGTCACTGGCTATGCCTTGGAACAAAGGTCTGAGCGCAGAGTAAACATCAAGTCTGGACTGCTGTACCTTCCTCCCCTGTCATGCAACTCAGGTAAGAATCTATCTGCTCTGTGCTGTGTGAAAGAGCAAAGCTAAGCAGCACTGCTATTGGCAGTGCAATATGAACAGTTGCGATGGCACATAGCCAATGCTTGTGCGTTTCAGGACGAGCATCAAATGTGCACATGTACCCGTGTGATGTCCAGCTCCCAGTTTCGAAGTGCTCGACGGCGATCATCTGACATAGACATGACCACATCATAGCAAGCAGAGTAAGATCGGGGCAGACCAAATCGCCTTTGGCAGTCTGCATTTTGGAAGACCACTTGGGGTGTGGCTTGCTCCTTGTTCAAGCTACAACGACAAAATTTGTTGCATAACACACTGCGAGAGCGATCGAAGCCATCACAGCTAGATCAGGTGACCTGTGCGAAACCTCATAGGTCCCTGCTGACACAACGACGACTGGCTTTTGTAACTCATGCAGAATGCTGAAGTCGCTGACACTCCATACTTTTACAGAAGCGTCAGCCAAAGGTACTGACACTAGAGGCACTATCGGAACCTGTTGCACACTATCTTTGACCACGCCGAAATCATCTGCAACGTTGCCTTTCGACCTCTTGCTGACGTGCCGTAAGCATGACATGCTGGGCCCAGCCAACCTGTGTCGGCAGGGTATCGCCTGACACCGCTTTGCTGAGCAATGCTGACACCGTAACTGTGAGTGATGATGCTGTCATGACGATGTAACCGCAATGTAATGTAAAATCTGGTACATCTGGATTGGTGGACGGCCACGACACTTCCAAAACACGTAAAAAAATGCACGTGTCAATAGAGTAATAGAGTAATCGTTCATGAAAGGCCCCCTATATCAAATCGTGTCCTGGCTTGGCCTATCGCAACACGACCAACTCACTTCGTTAGACCTTTGCCATTGTTGCTTGCTGGTGCTGCAGTCGACATCGAGTTGACTATCGTGAAATAGACACGGCATGCTTCTAAGTATAATTTGGGCTTGAACATGCAGGTATGTAATGGATTGACGGCCTTGCAGTTTGTGATGGTGTGGGCTTGTCTCATTGCTTTTCTGTCTGCAGAGCTGCGGCAAGGGAGCCAAACGTACGTGGGTGTTCAACAAGAAATACCCCATCAGAACTCAGACTCGCTGATTTTATAGCTTTACCTTCCCTAGCCGACTTTACAGAACGATAGCGAACATGTCCCTGCTGTGCCCGACGGGTACCCCCATCGCCCAGCACCGTCATCATTCGGCAAAACATGCGTGTGCAAGCGTTTCGAGATTATCAGCCGACTCTAGCTCGCTCAGCAGCAAGGCCCCTCGTGTTGCTTCGACCTCAGTCCAGAGGATTAGTACAGCAGCTGCCAAGTCAACTAGGTGCCAAGCTTCGCCATACAGTCTCAATCCCAGCATAGCTTCATTCCAGTACCATCCTGCTGAGCTACCAACATCGTTGGTCCAGTCATATGATTTTCTGGTACTTGGTAGCGGAATTGCTGGGCTGACCTATGCACTAAAGGTATGTCAGTAACACTGAGCAGCCTGTGCTGTATGCCCCATGTCAGCACTGTGCCAAGCATCAGCAATAGCTATGCCGTGACTCAATGTCTGCAATGATACTGGTGACGTGAAATGCCAAAATGCTGCGATAGCATTGTCATTGTCACTTTTGCTACAGCGCCATGACAGTAAGCACAACAGCTGTGCACATCTTTGTGGTTCTGTGTTCAGGTGGCTGAGTTTGGCCGAGTAGCTGTGATCACCAAGGCCACAGCAGATGAAGGCTGCACTACATACGCTCAGGGCGGTGTGTGCGCAGTCTTGGATCCTTTGGACAGCGTGGAGAAGCATGTGCATGACACCATAGTGGCTGGAGCCCACCTCAACAACCCAGGGTATTTCCTCTTCTACTCACATTGCCTGCGCAGTTGATCCCTTTTTGGAGCCCAAGTGCACCTCATACTGCTCGTCACCGTGTGTTTGCTGCAAGTGCGCGATGGCAAATCTGGGTCCCAGGCATAGGTGTACTTCTTCATGTGATGTCTTACACTGCACCTGGCTTTTGTGTGTCTGTAATGTGTCCTTGTATACACAGCCTTTCAACAATGTGACCAGTCTTTCGGGTTGATAGCCCAACTGTGCTGACAGGACTTGGCTTGGCTACCATACACTGCAACACTACTGCAAACGGACCCAACATCAATCATGCGCTGACATTCTAGTCTGTTTCACATACTTGCTGACAATATTTCCACACATGTTCCACACATGTTGCAGAGCTGTGGACGCAGTTTGTCGTGAAGGGCCTAAAGCAGTGCTAGAGCTGGTGCAACTGGGGGCGCAGTTCACCACCAACTCGGATGGCAGTCTGCACCTCACCAAAGAGGGCGGTCACAGCGACAGACGCATTGTCCATGCAGCAGACATCACAGGCCGTGAGATTGAGCGCACCCTGGTGCAAGCAGCCAAGTCTCACTCCAACATCACGTTCTTTGAGCATCACCTGGCGCAAGACTTGCTCCATGATGAAGTCAATGGTGCAAGCCACTGCCTGGGGGCTGATGTGCTGGATCAAGAGACTCACACCATGACCAGATTCGTCGCCCCAGTGACCCTACTAGCCACAGGGGGTGGGGGTCAAGCCTACCCAAACACCACTAACCCCTCTGTCAGCACTGGAGATGGCATGGCCATGGCATACAGAGCAAAAGCTTCAATGGCAAACATGGAGTTTGTGCAGTTCCACCCCACTGCCTTCTACTCAAATGCAGCGCCTGCTGCTAGCGGGAGAACTTTTCTCATCTCAGAGGCGCTGAGGGGCGAAGGTGGCCTGCTCTACAATCAATCCATGGAGAGATTCATGCCTCAGTATGACGCCAGGCTGGAGCTTGCACCTAGGGATGTTGTAGCACGCAGCATTCAGGATCAGATGATGAAGCGTGGGGAGTCTCACGTTCTTCTGGATGTCAGTCATGAGTCTGCCAGCAAGGTATGTCGTGATCTCATATGATTAATCTATTATGATCAGAGGTTGTTGTATTGCCTTTAATCGTGTGTTCAAGTCTGAGCTGAACCTCTCTGTATTGCTTGTGATGCTTCTGCATTTTCCATTTGCAGCTACGGCATGCTTGTGTTGCCTATGCCTTCAGATTTTGTCAATTTTGCTGTGTGCGACAGCTGTGTTAGGCTGTACAACTTGTCGTATGTTTTGCATGTGAATTGACTCAGACCTGACCAGCACCTTGCCTCCCCCCTCAAATTTCCAGCATTAGGCAGGCGTCAGGCCATTTTTTTAGTGTTGCCACTTAGAATATTTTGATGGTGCCCTGCAGATCATGAAGCACTTCCCCAACATTGCAGCCCAGTGCCAGCAGAGCGGCATTGACATCACCAGGCAACCAATCCCAGTGGTTCCTGCACAGCACTACATGTGTGG
>JAABUP010005511.1_pt1 | contig 19144 bp, 21 predicted proteins | sample 5559201 | NCBI WGS metagenome assembly JAABUP01 (sample SAMN10711887, study PRJNA513373) | rock metagenome | isolation source: Antarctica rocks | place: Antarctica
ACCATGCGTGCCGGATGGGCGCAATTCGCCGCCATGGCCGCCGGCTTCGCCCTCGCGGCCCAGTCAGCCGCCCAGTCAAATGTGTGAATCCCGTAGCTGTGGAAGGACGGTGTCGGCTTCTTCGCCGCCGCCTCGCCGCTGGCCAGCAACGCCGGGGTGTCGGTGCTGGGAGGCAAGCGCGACATGGCCCGCGTGAAGGCGGACCTCGCCGCCGCCGGCTACAAGGGCGAGCGCGCGGTAGTTATGGTCGCGACCGACCTGCCGGCCCTGCAGGCGCTGGGCGAGGTGGGCGCCGACATGCTGAAGCAGGCGGGCGTCAACGTGGACGTGCAGAGCACGGATTGGGGCACGGTGATCCAGCGCCGGACCAGCAAGACCCCAGTCGACAAGGGCGGGTGGAGCGTGTTCTTCACCAGCTTCTTCGGCGTGGACCAGTTCACTCCGGCGACGCACCTCGGCCTGCGTGGCAACGGCGAGGCCGGGTGGTTCGGCTGGTGCAACTCTCCCGAGCTTGAGCAGTTGCGGGATTCCTGGTTCCAGGCGCCGGACATGGCGGCACAGAAGGCGATCGCGGTGCAGATCCAGGAGCAGGCGTTCCGGGACGTGCCTTACCTGCCGACGGGGGAGTACTATCAGCCGACTGCCTACCGCAAGACGGTGAGCGGCGTGTTGAAAAGCCTGCCGCTGATGTGGAACGTGAAGAAGGAGGCGTGACCACGGCCGGCCCGGTGCCGCTTGAACTCGGCCGTGCCAGACGCGAAGCAGCCGACGAGGGCGCGGACCCCGATGTCCGGTTTCTCCCAATCCCGATCAACAAGGCCATCAGGTAACTCCCAGCATGTCCGCAGGCGACCAATGCGGCGCCCCGCGGCCATTCGGTTGCTCGATCTACGGCAGCGGCTTCACCAGGAAAACACTGAGTGGATCACATCGGTAGGCTGCAAAAGGTTCGCACTCGATAAAACCCAAACGCCTGTAGAGCCGGAGAGCCTCGAACGATTTGATCCCTGTTTCCAGGAACAATGTCCGGACACCCTCCCCGGCGGCGGCATGTTCAATTGCTTGAACGATGGCGCCGCCAACTCCTTGACTTCGCGCAGCCGGATCGACGAACAGGCGCTTCATCTCTGCCGCTTGCTCTGGAAGGAGCATGTAGCCACCGCACCCCAGGGCACGGCCGTCCTGCCGGGCAACGAAGAAGCGCACATTGGCTGAGAGAAGGGCCGACAAAGCCAAGCCGTGCCTGCTTTTCGCAGGGTAGAGCGATGTCGAGCGTTCATCCGCTTTCCCCAAAAAGACCAGTACTTCCGATTGATCCGGTGTCTCACGTTGCACGACTGGCACGGACCCGACCTCCTACGGCAGTTCGCAACCCAACGCTGATACTCGCGACGCAAAGCAGTGTACGGCTGCTCACGAAAGAGCCGTTAAGCCTCGGTCGTGAAAGATTTGGAAAAGCATTGATCGCTGCTGCCGAGCAAGCTCCGCCAACTCGCCGCACCAGGCTTGAGCCGCCAGGCGAGTGCGGTCGCACCCCGCGGCTCCACCCAGAGATGGTCGCTGCCAGCCGGCGCGGTGTCCGCACGGTGGATCTCCAGCTCGAACGCGCCCGTTCCCGGCAGGCCGAACTCCGCCCAGCGGGCGTAGGCGTGCGCCAGACGGACGGCTGCGGCACGGCCGCCGTAGCCGACCAGCTCGCCCGCATCCCACAGCGCCACCGACCGATCCGCCTCGTCCACCAAGCCGAACGGCGGTATTAGCCGGCTGGATGGCAGTGCCGGCCGCCAGGGTGTCCATCCGGCGTCTGTTCCTGCCGTGAATACCGCCATGCCCGGCTCAGTCCGACCCAGGAAGTCCCGGAACTGCGCGGCGGTGGGCGCCAGGCCGCTGCCCGGCAACGCGCCGAGCGGCAAGCCGCAGCGCACGCTCGGCTCCCCGCACACCTCATTCCAGAACGGCAGACTTTCGAGCGGGCGATACGCCCCGCCGCGGTCCTGGCCAGGACCGAGCAGCGGCACGAACCAGCCCGGCACCGACTGTTCCGCGACCAGCACGGCCCCTTGCCGGCGCAGCACCGTCACCTCGCAGCCGCTGCCTTCGCGCAGTTCAACGGGCACCAGGATGCGGCCCCCGTCCATGACCTGGTCGAACAGCACCGCCGGCAGATCCCATGTCCCGGCAGTGATCATCGCGCGGTCGTAGGGAGCGCCGGCGGCATGCCCCTGCGCGCCGTCCCCGACGACGATCTCGACGTTCCCAACACCGAGGCCTTCCAGGTCCGTCCGGCTCTGCTGCGCCAGAGCGGGGATCAGCTCGATCCCGATCACCTTTCCGGCCGGGCCGACCAGCCGGCCCATGACCGCTGCCAGCCAGCCGGAGCCGGAGCCGATCTCCAGCACGGCCTGCCCAGGTTCCAAGCCGAGCAGGTGCAGCAGCCACAGCACGTAGCTCGGCTGCGAGTTGGACGACGGCAGCAGCTCGCCCGCAGCGTCCACGTGACGCATGACCTGGTCGCTGTAGACGGCCGGAAGGGTGTGGTCCGGCTCGGCGTCGAGATCCTGCAAGGGACCGTCGCCGACGCGGAAACGGTGGACAAAGCGATGCCGCGGCGTAGCCGCCACGGCGTCCCGCATCCGCGGCGGCAGGCCCTCCGGCACGCCGAAGCGCCGGAAGGCGTCGTCCAGCATCTCAATAAACCGGGCGGTGTGGGTCGCGACGTCGTTCTCGGACAGTGTTGGCATCACGTTTCTCCAACCTGGCGGGTCTACCAGGCTTGTGCCGAGCCATGCGCCTGGTGGCGCGGGACGCGGACAGACAAAAGAAATTTCGCTGCCATGTCCGCATTGTGCTCTGGCAAGCGCATAGGACCGCAATGACGCAACCAGTGCAGCGTTGGAGAGAACGGGCCGGAGGCGTGGCCGCGCCTCCGCCAAGAGACGTCGGCGCGGCGCTGCAAGCGCTGTCCGACGACGACCTGTTGCAGCTGCGTGCGCTCGCCCGGCTGCGCGCCCGCGGCCTGCCGGGCGGCGTGGCCTGGTCCGATCTGCTGCACGAAGCGGTGCTGCGCGCCCTCGAAGGGACACGGCGCTGGCCGCCAGGCGTGCCCCTGCTGGCGTTCCTGGCCGGGATCATGCGCAGCCTCTGCAACGAGCAATGGCGCCGGCGTCGGCGCGAAGGCCCGGCGCCGCAGCCGGAGGACACGGCGGCGGCGACGCTGGCCGGCATGACTCCCGATGCTGATCCGGAACGGGTCTATGCGGCGGTGGAGGCGCTTGCTGCCGTGGACCGGCTGTTCGCGTCCGACACGGTGGCGCTGAAGGTGATTGCCGGCCTGACGAACGGCTTGGGCGCGGAGGAGATCCAGCGCCATTACGGCTTGAGCGCGGTCGAGTACGACACGGCACGCCGGCGGATGCGGCGAGCCCTGCTGCGCCACGGGCTGGCATGGGCGGCCTGGCCATGACCGTGCGTTGGGATGCCCCCTCTGCGTTGGCTGCGCTGCTGGACGCCTTGGAGGCAAACCTGCTCGGCGCACCCTCGGAGGAGGTGCAGGCTGCCCTCCGCGAGACTGGCCGGGCACGGGAAAGCGCCGTCCGCGAAGTCAGGTCGCTGCTGCGCGAAGCCGAGGCTGAAGGCCATGACCGCTGTCCGCTCGCCACGCCCTCTGATGAGCGTGACGAGATGGACACGCAGCGGCACTGACCCAAGGCCGCAGGTCCGCTGCCTGCCATCTCCGGACATCCTGGGCAGGATTTTCAACAAGGAAACTATCGTCTGGCCGTCCGTTCGGGTTCCCTGAACGGACATGGCAGGCGTGCATGGCCGAGAGCAACGTCGAGGTGTTCGATGCAGCCTTGGACAATCTGGGGCTGGCCGGCGTGGAACTACGTTACTACGTGCGTACCGACCTACTCGGCGCTGCGGAGCGTGCTGGCGGGCTGACGCCGGCAATCACCGCACAAACGGCCGAAGCGCTGCGCGGGTTGTGCGACGGGGCAGATGCGGTCCCCCTTACCTGTTCGACTTTGGGACCGGTTGCTGAGGCTGCCACGGGAACCACGTCCATTCCGGTCATGCGGGTTGATGCTGCCCTGGCCCGTGAAGCCGTCAAAAACGGAGGAAAGATCGCTGTTTCATGTGCCGTCGAGACGACGGTCGAGCCTACAAAGTTCTTGTTGCATAGGTCTGCCGGTACATGCTGGCCAGGTGCTCCGAGACCGTTGTGGGCGGGTAGCGCGGCACCTCTCCCGCCGGCACGCAGCCCGGCAAGGCAATGACGCGGTGGCCCGGATTGCCCTCGAAGAAGAACGGCATCGAGTAGCGGTCGCGTCCCGACACGTTGACCACCCGGTGCAGCGTCGACCGGTAGCGGCCATTGGTCCACCGCGCGAACATATCGGCGATGTTCACGACGAAGGCGCCGGGCATGGGCGGCGCGTCGATCCAGTCCGCCCCGACGCGAACCTGCAGCCCGCCCGCCGCGTCCTGCCAAAGCAACGTCAGGCAGCCCCAGTCGGTATGGGCGCCGCACCCCTTCTCGCCGGGTTGCGGGTTGGGCGGCTGCGGCGGATAGTGCAGCAGGCGCAGCACGGACATCGGATCGTCGCAGAACCCGGCGAAATGGCCGGGCGGCAGTCCCAGCGACCCTGCCATGGCGCGCATCAGCCGAACCGCCAGCCCAGTCAGTGTGCCGAAATACGCCTCCATCGCCGGACGGAAGCCGGGCAGGTCCGGCGGCCACTGGTTCGGCCCTTGGTTGAAATATCCGGCGCGCACGCGCGGATCGTCGTCCGTCAGTTCGTTGCCGATATAGAAGCCTTCTTTGAGGTCCGGCGGCGCCCCCGGCTCCAGGCGCTGGGCCTGCATGGCCTCATAGCCGCGGTTGCAGCGGGAGCGCGCCAGCGACACCGCCATGCGCCGCTCCAGCGGCAGGGCGAAGAACAGCCGCGCCTGTCGTAGGGCCGCGTCGATCAGCGGCGCGGCGATACCGTGGTTCGCGACATAGAAGAACCCGGCGCCCACGCAGGTCTCGTGCAGCGCTGCGATCCCCTGTCCGCGGTCCAGCGCGGCCATGTCGAGGAGCGGCAGCTCCATCCTATGCCTCCACCCCAGGAAACAAGCGGTCCAGCTCGCGGTAGGACGGCGCGGTTGTGTCGATGGCCCGTCCGGCCCGCAGCACGATCCGGTCGGCCTGCGGGCGGGACAGCAGCTCGCTATAGGCGCGTGCGGAGAACAGCACGAGGTCGGCCGCCGCGCCCACCCGCACCCGCCCCGCCGGCACCCCCATCACCGTAGCCGGCAGCGACGTGACGGCAGCCGGCCAGTCGCCGATGGGCAGGTCGAGGTGGCCGATGCGGACCGCCTCGCGGAACACCTCGGCCATGTCCAGGTCGCCAAAGCCGTAGAACGGGTCCCGCGTGTTGTCGCTGGCGATGGCCACGCGCACCCCGGCGGCGCGCAGCTCGTGCAGCAGCGTCACGCCGCGCCATATCGGCGTACTTGGCGCGCGGCGGCCCTGCAAATACAGGTTCACCATCGGCAGGCTGACCACCGAAAGCCCGGCGGCGGCGGCCAGCGCGATCGTCTCGTCCGCCTCGGCCGGATCCTGCACCGCCAGGCTACAGCAGTGCCCGCAGGTCACGCGCCCGGCGTAGTTGCGCTTTATGGCCTCTTGGGCGATCAGGCGCAGGGTATGGGCGGCCGGGTCCCCGGTCTCGTCCACATGCAGGTCGATGTCGAGGTTCCGGTCGACGGCCAGGTCGAAAATGCGGCGGATGTAGGCCGCCGCCTCTGGCTCGAGCGCCCCGGAGCCGCCCAGCAGGCCGCCCGCGTCGGCCACCACATCCGCCAGCCGCTCGCAGAACGGCGTGCCATAGGTTGCCAGCGGGACGATGGAGGCGGCCTGCAAGGCGATGCGCCCGGCCCACTCGGCCCGCAGCGCCTTGAACACCGGCCACGAGACGTCGAGCTGGTCGCCCACGCTGTCGAGGTGGGTGCGCAGCGCCACCGTGCCGTGGGCATAGGCGCAGCGCAGGCTGAACCCGGCCCTGGCCGCGACGTCCTCGGCGCTCCAATTCGCCTCGCGGTCGGCCTTCACGGCGCCCAGCGCCCCGCCGTGGGTGCCGTCCGGGTTGCTGGCGCGCGGCCAGATATGGCCCTTGTCGATGTGGGTGTGCATGTCCACGAAGCCGGGGAACACGATCCCGCCCGCCAGGTCCACCGCCGGGCCGGACGGGGCCAGCGCCGCCCCGACCTCCGCGATCATGCCGTCCGCGATGCGTATGTCGCATAAGGTGAGTTCGGGCGCGTCGTCGGGCGCATCATCCAGCAGGCAGCGCGGCACACGGGCGCGCCGGAGCAGCAGCCCGGACGTTGCGGGCAGGTCCAGAAAGGGTTCAGGCATAGGCGCGCGTCACTTCTTCCTCGCCGTGCTCGCGCAGCAGTTCCAGCAGGCGGCGGCGCATGATCATGCCGGGGCGGTCGGACGGCATGTGCTGCTCGACCCGGCGCCCCACGTCCAGGATGGCGTCGGGGCTGGTGCTCTCCAGCACCTCCCGGTCCTCGGTGATGATGGCGCGGTCCCACTCGACCAGCTTCGCGGCCGGGCAGTCCGCCTCGGTGTCGTTGCGGTACAGCAGTTGCACAAGCTGGATGCGCCCGTCGTCGACCGGCGTGGCGCAGTTGATGATGATGTGGCGGATGCCGCTCGGATACTCCATGTCCAGCCGGCGGCAGAACGGCAAGTACCAATGGTTGCGCATCCGCCGCTCCGTCAGCTCGTCCGTGCTGCCCGTCACCTGGTGCGCCACGGGCGGGTTGAGGATGTCGATGACGGTGGTGGCCTGGAAGCCGTAGTCGGTCTCCTCGATCTCGTATTTCTTCGGCTTCGGCGCGTTGATCATGCCGAACGTCGCCTTGTGGACGAACGAGAAGTGCGCGTTGTCGAACGAGTTCTCCATCAGCCGCAGCGGCGCCGTCTGCCACTCGTCGTAGAACTGGAAGATGCGGCGGTAGGCCGGGTCGGCGTCCTCCGGCACGTCGGGGATCGGCTGCAACGGCTCGTCCAGCGCCACCCAGGCGTAGCCGTAGCGCGCGGCGCAGTGGAACTGCGGCACCCGGTGCTTCGGCAGCACGGTCTCGGGGTCAAACTGCGGGACGCGCACCAGCGCGCCGGTGCGGTCATAGGTCCAGCCGTGGTAGCCGCAGACGATGTTGCCGTCGTCGATCTAGCCCTTCGACAGCTTCGCCGTGCGGTGGCAGCAGCGGTCCGCCAGCGCCGCCGGCTCCCCGTCCGCACTGAGGAACAGCACGATGTCCTCGCCCATCAGGCGGAACGGCAGCGGGCCGGACTGCAAGGCGTCCAGCCGCACCGTCGCGTACCAGAACTTGCGCAGCGTCCTTTGCTGGGTGGTCAGCATGGGTTCCTCCTCCGGTTCATCGTTCGGCCGCCATCGTGCCCTCGTGCCAGCCGCCTAGCAGCAGCCGCTCCAGCCAGACCATCAGGCCGAACAGCACGACGCCCGTCATCGTGATCAGCAGCAGCGCGGCAAACATGCGGGGGATGTCGAGCTGGAAGCTCGATTGCAGGATTTCGTAGGCCAGCCCGGCGCTGCTGCCGCCGGTGCCGGCCACGAACTCCGCCACCACCGCGCCCACCAGCGCCAGGCCGGACGAGATGCGCAGCCCCGCCAGGAAGAACGGCAGCGCGCCGGGGATGCGCAGCCGCCACAGCGTCGCCAGGCGCCCGGCCTTGTTCATGCGGAAGTACGCCGCCAAGCCGGGATCGACGCTGCGCAGGCCGATGGTGGTGTTGGAGATGATGGGGAAAATGGCGATCACCGTCGCGCACAGCGTCAACGCAACGGCGGTGTTCTTGATCAGTATGATGATCAGCGGCGCCACCGCGACGATCGGCGTGACCTGCAGCAGCACCGCATAGGGCAGCAGGCTCAATTCCAGCAGCTTGCTCTGCACGAACAGGAACGCGACCAGCGTGCCCACGACGACGGAGGCCGCGAACGCCAGCAGCGTCACCCGGAGCGTGCTCCACAGGCCATGCAGCAACACCGGCCAGTCCGATCCGAAGGCGGACGCGATGTCGGACGGCGCGGGGAACAGGTATTTTGGCACCTCCCAGAACGCGCAGGACCCTTCCCAAGCCGCCAGGATCAGCACGCCGACCCCGAGCGGCGCCATGACCCGGCCGAACCAGGGCCGCGCGGCCAACGGCCGGATCATGCCGGGCGGCTCGCGATGGAGGCGTCGGCCAGCAGCGCCGACAGGTTCCGGCACAGCGACGCGAACCGGCCGGAGGCGCGGAACGCCGCGTCGCGCGGGAACGGCTCGTCGACGGGGAACTCGCTGAAGATGCGCCCAGGGTTGGCCGCCATGACGGCGATGCGGGTGGACAGGAACACCGCCTCGTAGATCGAGTGGGTGACGAACACGTTGGTCAGGCGCCGCTCGTGCGACAGGCGGACCAGGTCCTCGTCCAGCTTGTTGCGGGTGAACTCGTCGAGCGCGCCGAACGGCTCGTCCATCAGCAGCAGGTCCGGCTCCGTCACTAAAGCGCGGGCGATGGAGACGCGCATGCGCATCCCGCCCGAAAGCTGCCGCGGGTAGCGCTGTGCTGCCGGCTGCAGGTCCACCTGCGCCAGCGCCGCCGCGGTGCGCTCCGTCGCCTCGCGGCGGGGCACGCCGGCGAGGTCGAGCGGCAGGCGGACGTTGGCCTCCACGCGGGACCAGGGCATCAGCGTCGGGTCCTGGAACACGAAGGCCAGGCGGCGGCCGGGGGTGCCGACCTGCTCGAACCCGCCGCGCCACCATTGCAGCCGCCCGTCGCTCGGCTCGATCAGGTTGGCAATCAGCTTGAGCAGGGTGGACTTGCCGCAGCCGGACGGGCCGATCAGGCTGGTGAACTCGCCCGGCATGATGCTGAGCTGGATCGGCGCCAGGCCGCGCGTGCCGTTGGCGAACACCTTGTCCGCCGACAACACCTCGACCGCGGGCGTCGCCGTGGTGGCCGCCCCAGGCGTTGCGCCGGAATTCACGCCAGAATTCGCGAGGGTGTCGGACACGCGCGCGAGCATCGTCAGGCGGTGATGTTCAGGGTGTCGGTGAAGCGGGTGGTGAACGCCCTGCGCCAGTCGGTGCCGGGTTTCAGCAGGTTGGCCTGCACCAGGAAGTCGCGCGTTTGCTGCCACCGCGCCTCGGTCATGGTGCCGATGCCGTGCGTGGCGGCCTCGCCGCGGTCGAGGATGTGCATATCCTTCATCTTCTGGATGGCGAAGGCGATGCGGTCGTCGGTCATCTTGGGGTTGTCGATTTTGATGAGTGCGTTGGCCGGGGCCGGGTTTTGCAGGTAGTCCCGCCAGCCCTCCAGCGACGCGCGCACAAAGGCCGCGACGGCGTCCGGGTTCTTGGCGACGAAGCCGTTGGTAGTGACCATGGTGCTGCCATACGGCGGGTAGCCCTCGTCGGCGAGCGGGAAGAACCTGACCTTGGCGCCGGCGTTGGCGGCCTCGAACGGCTCGGACGACGGGTAGCCCTGCATGGCAATGGTCGGGTCCGCCAGGAACGGCTGCAAGTTGAACGTGTCCACGCCCGCCATGTCGTCCGTGAAGCCGAACCGCTGCTTGAGCCATGGCCAGTACGTCGAGTGCGACGACGCGACGATCAGGATCTTGTGCCCCTTCAGCGCCGCGATCGACGGGATGTCGTCATGCGTCATGATGCCCTGTGGGTCGAACTGGAACGTCGTGCCGACCGTGGTGACGGGCAGGCCGTTCTCGATGCTTTTCAGCACCTGGATGTCGTAGCCCATGATGACCTCGGCAGCACCTCCGGTCAGCAGTTGCATCCCGTTCACCTGCGGCCCGCCCATGCGTATGGCGACGGCCAGCCCGGCCTTGTCATACAGGCCGGTCGCCTTCGCCTGGTAGAACCCGCCATGCTCGGCCTGGGCGAACCAGCTTGTGAGGAAGGTGATCTTGGTGGGCGCGGCGTGCGCCGGGCGCACCAGGCCCGCTGCGGCGGCGGCAGACAGCACAGTGCGGCGCGTCAGGCCCTGGGATGGCGTCATGCTAGGCAACCCTCCTTGCGTGGTTGGGACGAAAAGCGGCAACGGGATGGGCGCAGGCCACGCGGACCCGCACGCTACCGGCCGAGCCTGCCCAGCACGTCCATGTCCTCCGCATCCAGCTCGGCCCGCACGCCGGAACGGATGAGTGCCGCGAACCCGTCGTCCGGCACCATGATCGTGAGGCAGTACAGGCGGCCCGGCCCGGTGTTCTCCAGCTCGTGCATGGTGCCGGGTTTCAACAGCAGGCTGTCGCCGGGGCGCACGTCGACGGTCCGGCCCTCGCAACAGGCGCGGCCCTCGCCTTTCAGCACGAAGAACATCTCTTGGCCGACCGCGTGCTGGTTCGGTGGCGTGCGCCCGCCATGGTCGAAGATCTCGACGGCGGCGACGAAGTTGGCGCCGTCCGCGACGGGATCGAAGATCAGCGCCAGCCGGTTGCTGTCGCCGGGGCTGATGCGCCAGGCCTCGTAGGACTGCGCCGGTTTGGCGATGGCCATGCTCATGGGTTGCCTCCGTCAGGCGTCGTGCCGAGAGACCGTGCAAGCCCCGCGCCACTGGGCGTGAACCCGAAGCATTGGCGCACATTGCACGGGGTCGCGTCCCAGCAGGACGCGGGCGAGGTGATGCAATCCTGCGCAGGACGTGAACCCGATGCAACATTGTTGAGCATGGGGCGGCCTTTCGGCTTGAACCTCGGCTCACGACCGTTGGTGTTGAAAAAGTCCGCCGAATGCGCGGAACCGCACAATAAGGTTTATTGTGTAGTAACAATAAATACGTGCAGTATGCAAAGTGTTCGGAGATTGGACCTACAATCACTCCAGGTTCTTGCGGAGGAAGACGCGAGCATGACCCAGTGGCCCGAAGCCAACTTGGCCGAATTCTTCATGGCCATGCTCCTCCCGAAAAACTGGCGTTGATCATCAATGCTTTGAAGACCGCCTCCTACCACGTCCGGCCCATTGCATGAACCGCCGGTAGGCACCGCCTTCCGTGCCCTGGTCGTCCATGGTTGCAACGTATTCTAGGCCCAGTCTTCGCCATGCGGCGTTCGATCCAGTGTCATCCACTTTTCGTCCGCCACGCCCTGGCGGAAGCCGTACTGGGCATAGAGCCCGTGCGCATCCGCCGTCTTCAGTGTCCAATGCCAGACTGTCGCGAGTTCGGGGTGAGCCAGGATGGCTCTGATCAACGCTTTCCCAAGGCCGAGTCCACGCGAAGCCGGCTGAATGAAAACATCGCCGAGATGGGCGCGAAAGGCGTAGTCGGTGAGCAGCCGGCCGAAACCGACCTGCGCGCCGTCCGGGGCGTAGATGCCCAAGCACAGGCAGTTGGCCCAACTGCGCTCCGTCAGCGCACGCGGCCGGCCAACGGCCCAATAGGCGCCGGCCAGGGAGGCATGGACAAATTCCATGTCGAGGCTCGCGCGATCGTCGCTGATCACGTACCCATTTGGTAAATGGACCGCGTAAGCCATCAAAACACTTCCAACATGACTGAATGCCTGGCGTGCATTCAACGCCCCCCTGCTTATCCGACGCATCTCGGCGCGGTGTATCTTATCATCAAGAGATTGAGGCGTCAGCGGCCACACTCGGTTGCGGGCCAGATGCAAGAGACCGCTTTCCATCAGCGGAAGCCACTCGGACCAGGACGTCGCCAAGCGCGGTGTACGGCTTTGCCGTGCTCCCAGGCATCGCGCTAGGGTTTGCAGCGATCAGCAGGAACGGGTTTGAATGGACGGCAGCGAGGGCGGATTGGACATGCGCAGCGTGGCGCGCGAGGCCGCGCACATGGTCACGAGCGACGGCGTGCGGCTGAACGCCGACGTGTGGCGGCCCCGCGGGTCCGGGCCATGGCCGGTGCTGCTGATGCGGCAGCCCTATGGCCGGTCCATCGCCTCCACCGTCGTGTATGCGCACCCGGCCTGGTATGCGGCGCACGGCTACCTCGTCGCGATCCAGGACGTGCGCGGGCGCGGCACCTCGGAGGGCGAATTCCGGCTGTGCGAGTCGGAGCAGGCGGACGGGAACGAGACCGTGGCCTGGGCCGCGGCGCTGCCGGGGTCGTCCGGGCGGGTGGGAATGTACGGCTTCTCCTACCAGGGCATGACGCAGCTTTTCGCCGCCGCCGCTCGGCCGCCTGCGCTGAAAGCTATCGCGCCCGCTATGGCGGCATGGGACGTGTATGAGGATTTCGCGACGGAGGGCGGCGCGTTCCGGCTGCAAGCGGGGTTCGGCTGGGGCTGCCAGCTCGCGCTGGAGACGGTGCGGCGGCTGGGCGACGCGGCGGCGCACCAGGCGATCCACGCCGCGTCCCGGATGCCGCCACTCGGCACCGCAATGCCGTGCCTGCCGCCGGTCGCGGAGGCCCTGGGGCGCCATGGCCACTACCTGAGCTGGCTGACGGAGCCGCCAGGTGCGCCGTACTGGGCGCGGGTGTCGCCGGCTGCGGCGGGCGGCGGGATCGACGTGCCGGCATTGCACATCGGCGGCTGGTACGACCCGCTGCTAGGCGGAACCCTGGCGTGCCACGCCGTGCTGTCCGCGGCCGGCCGGGCACAGCAGGCGCTGGTGGTGGGGCCATGGGTCCATATTCCCTGGAGCCGCCATGTCGGCGACCGCGACTTCGGCCCGGCCGCCGCCAGCGAGGTCGACGTCATGCAGGTCTGCTGGTTCGACCATCACCTCAAGGGCGCGGGCACCTGGCCGGACGGCACGGCGCCGGTGTCGCTGTTCGAACTGAGCGGCTGCTGGCGCAGCTTCCCCGCCTGGCCGGCCGGGCCGCCCGAGCCATGGGGCCTCGCCAGCACAGGCCGGGCTGGCATGACCGAGGTGGATGGCATCCTTCGCCCCGGCGAGGACGGTGCCGCTGGGCTGGACATCATCGTGTATGACCCTTGGCGTCCGACCCCGTCCGTTGGCGGCCATGCCGGACATCCGCCGGGCCCGCTGGACCGGACGCACGCAGATGCCCGCAGCGACGTGCTGACGTTCACGACCGAGCCGCTCGTCCGCGACCTGCACTTGGCCGGCACGGTGCGCGCGACCCTGCGCGCTGCGTCCGACGCGGCGAGCTTCGACCTGCACGCCATTCTGTCGGAACTGCCGGAGGCGGGCAGGGTGTATGAGCTGGCCAGCGGGTACTGCCGGGTCAGCGGTGCGCCGGCGGCGCCGGTCGAAGTGGGCATGCGGGCCGTCTGCGCCCGCATCCGCGCTGGCAGCCGCCTGCGCCTGTCTGTCGCCGCCGGGGCCTACCCCGCCTTCCCCGTCAACACCGGCACCGGCCGGCCGCCTGCGGAGGAACGGCTCATCGACCAGCGGATCATCACCGTAATGCTTTACCACGGCGCGGCGTCCGGGACAGCGCTGCACCTCCCGGTGACGAGTCCACCCATGGCATAGGACGTGCTTCGTCAACCGATGTCCAACCCAGCATCAGCCGTCCGCAAGGGAACCCCGACCATATGACCGACTGGACGCGCTTTGCCGCCGAGCTGGACGGCATCCCCGCCATCACCGACCCGGCGCTGGTTCGGCAAAAAAGCCGCGATTTCTTCTGGTACAGCCCCATCCTGAAGGCGCAACTCAACCGCATGTCCGCCGACATCGTGGTGTGCCCGCGCACCGAGGCGGAGGTTGTGGCCGTCGCCGCCCAGTGCGCCCGCTGGCGGGTGCCGTTGACCGTGAGGGGCGGCGGCACCGGCAACTACGGCCAGGCGGTGCCGCTGCACGGTGGCGTCGTGCTGGAAACGACCGCGCTCGACGGGATCGTGGCGCTGCAGGACGGCCTGCTGACGGTCGGGCCGGGGCGCAGGCTGGTGGACATCGACGCCGCGACGCGCCCGCAGGGATGGGAGCTGCGCATGCATCCCTCGACCAAGCGCACCGCCACCATCGGCGGCTTCGTGGCCGGCGGCAGCGGCGGGGCCGGGTCGATCACCTGGGGCGGGCTGCGCGACGCCGGCAACGTCGTGTCCGCCCGCGTCGTGTCGTGCGAGGCCGCGCCGCGCGTCGTCACCCTGACCGGCGACGCGGTGGCAGGGGTCAACCACGCCTACGGAACCACTGGGATCATCACCGAACTGACGGTCGCCATGACGCCGGCGCAGCCTTGGATGGACCTGGCCGCGACGTTCGACGGCTTCGACGCCGCCGCCCGGTTCGGCCTGGCGCTCGGGCAGGCGGACGGCATCGCCAAGAAGCTGGTGACGGCCGTGGCCGCGCCGCTGCCGGACTGGTTCCGCGGCCTGGACCTGCCGCCGGGCGTGCATGTCGTGCTCGCCATGGTGGCCCGGCACGGGCTGGTGCCCTGGGACGACCTGCTGCGCCGGCACGGCGGGCGCGAGATGCTGCGTGCCCCGTCCGACGACGCCGACGCGGGCCGGGCGCCGATCTATGAATACACCTGGAACCACACGACGCTGCACGCGCTGCGCCAGGACAAGACCGTCACCTACCTGCAATGCCTGTTCTCGGCCGACCGGCAGTTGGAGCTGGTGGCGGAGATGCGCGCGGCGTTCCCCGACGAACTGATGCAGCACTTGGAGTTCATCCGCGTCGGCGGCCGTGTCACATGCAGCGCCCTGCCGGTGGTCCGCTACACCACGGAGGCACGGTTGGCCGAAATCGTGGCGCACCACGAGGCGCGGGGCGTCTCGATCGCCAACCCACATTTCTACACGCTGGAGGATGGCGCCGGGCACAAGCGAGTCGGCGACGGGCAGCCGGCGCTCAAGGCGGACATGGACCCGCACGCGCTGCTGAACCCCGGCAAGATGCGCAGCTACCAGGCTGAGGCCGCCTAGGGTGGCACGCTGGTGGCGGGACCTCGCCTGGACAGCGTTCGAGCGCCTGGACCCTGCCGCCACCGTCGCCATCCTGCCGGTGGCGGCGGTCGAGCAGCATGGGCCGCATCTGCCGGTGGGCGTGGACGACTTCATCAACGAGGGCGTGGTGGCCGCCGCCATGCCGATGATGCCGGACAGCGTGCTGGTGCTGCCGCCGAGCCATGTCGGCAAGTCGAACGAGCACCTCGCCTATCCCGGAACGCTGACGCTCACGGCCGGGACGCTGATCCGGGTGTGGACCGAGATCGGCGAGTGCGTCGCGCGTGCCGGCGTCCGCAAGTTCCTGATGCTCAACAGCCATGGCGGGCAGCCGCAGGTCATGGACATCGTGGCGCGTGATTTACGGGTCCGGCTGGGGATGTTCGCGGTGGCGGCCAACCTGTCCGGGCTGCATGACGAGCACGGGCTTTTCACCGCTCAGGAAGCCCGGCACGGCATCCACGCGGGGGCTGCGGAAACCTCCGAGATGCTGCATTTGCGGCCGGGCCTGGTGCAAGCGGCGGCGTGCGCGGACTTTGCGCCGCGGACGATAGGACTCGAACAGGAATACCGGTTCCTCCGCGCCGAGGGCTCGGGCGTGGGCTTCGGCTGGCAGGCGCAGGACCTGCACCCGTCTGGCGCCTGTGGAGATGCCACGGACGCGGACGCGGAGCGGGGGCGGCGCCTGACGCTGTCCAAGGCCCAGGGCGTCGCGGCCCTGGTCACCGAGATGATCCGCTATCCCCTGGACAGCATCGCCGGCCGTCCACCGGTCTAGGTTTGTAGGTGAGATCGTGGTGAAGGTTGCCGGTGCGAGTACGGCCTTCGCCTGCTGTGGGCCAGGATGGCACGATGCTTGGCATCTTCGTCCAGGGCCGGCGTGACGAAGCGGCGGCCCCTCGCCGGCCCCGCCGATGGACCCTATGCCGGCTGGCTCTTGTTGGGTTCCGGGGTGGTGGCGGGCACATCACGCGACGAGGGCCGCAATGCAGGGGCTGCGCATGGAATCTTGTGTTGGCTCTGCATGGAATTCGTCAGCGACCCGACCAGGAGCTGAAGCATGGAGCCGTCGTTCCAGGCGGCCTTTTTCTGTTTGGCCCGCACGCTGGCCTTCGATGTCCGGCCGCGAGCGTGGTGCGCGGATCGAGCGGTGGTGCTGAGGCACTGGGTGACATAGGAGATCGCCCTCCCCGGTACTATGTTGCGTTCGGCACCTAACTGGAACGGTTTAGCCGAGTGCTTGGCGCCGCTATGGGAGGTCCGTGCGGTCTTCAGTGCCTGGCACAAGCTTTGCTTCGTAAGCTTTAGTTAAGGTTGCTGCTTTCGTTCAAGGGCATGACGCTGTCTTCGCCGGAGAGATCAATGGACGGGCGCAAGCTTCAATCGGCAATCGATTCCGTAAGGCAGGGCCGCCTGTCCCGCCGGGTCTTCGTCAGCCGCATGATCGGTCTTGGTCTCACCGCGCCGATGGCGACACAGTTGCTCGCGCTCGGTGGCGTCGCGGTGGCGCAACCCGCATCGGCCTACAAGCCGACGAAGGCAGGCGGGGGCGGCACGCTCAAGCTGCTGTGGTGGCAGGGGCCGACCTTGCTCAACCCGCACTTCGCGGTGGGCACGAAGGACCAGGACGGCTCCCGCCTCTTCTACGAACCGCTCGCGGCCTGGGACTCAAAAGCGGAAATCCGCGCAGTCCTGGCGGCCGAGATCCCGAGCATCGCCAACGGAGGCCTTACCGAGGATGGCAAATCCGTTACCTGGAAGCTCAAGCAGGGCGTGAAATGGCACGACGGCGAACCCTTCACCGCCGACGACGTCGTGTTCAACTGGACCTATGCGCGCGATCCTGCCACCGCTGCCGTCACAGTTGGCAGCTACAACACGGTGACGGTCGAGAAGGTCGACGCTTTCACCGTCCGGGTCTCGTCCGACATTCCGATGACCTTCTGGGCGGATGCGTTCGTGGGCAACAACGGGATGATCATCCCGAAGCACCTGTTCGAGGACTATGCCGGGGGCAAGTCGCGGGACGCGCCGACGAACCTGCGGCCGGTCGGCACGGGTCCCTACCTTTTCAAGGATTTCCGCCCAGGCGACCTCGTCACCGGAGTGATCAACCCGAACTACCACCAGCCCAACCGGCCGTATTTCGACGCGGTCGAGATGAAGGGCGGGGGTGACGCGACGTCGGCCGCCCGGGCCGTTCTGCAGACCGGCGAATACGACCTCGCATGGAACCTCCTGGTCGAGGACGAGGTGCTGACGCGGCTAGAGGCTGCCGGGAAGGGCTCCGTTCGGATCACTAACGGCGGCAACCTTGAGATGATCCAACTGAACAGCACCGACCCGAATGTCGAGGTCGACGGCGAGCGGTCAAGCGTCAAGACCGTCCATCCCAGCCTATCGGACCCCGCGGTAAGGCAGGCATTGTCGCTGCTCGTGGATCGGGAGAGTGTCCACAAGTATATCTACGGCCGGGGCGGCGCCGTCACGCCGAACGTCGTTTACAACCCGGCACAGTTCAGGTCGCCGAACACCTCGTTCGAGTTCAACGTCGATAAAGCGATCGCCGTCCTGGACAAGGCCGGCTGGAAGCCCGGCCCGGACGGCATTCGCGCCAAAGACGGAAAGCAGCTCAAATACCTGTTTCAGACGTCGACCAACGGACCGCGCCAGAAAACGCAGCAGATCATCAAGCAAACCCTGAAGAAAGCCGGGATCGAGGTCGAGCTCAAGTCGGTCATCTCCTCCGTGTTCTTCTCCTCCGACGTGGCCAATCCAGACACCTACCCCCACTTCTATGCCGATCTCCAGATGTACACGACGGGGCCACTCCTGCCGGACCCGCAGCTCTGGATGCAGTTGTTCCTCTCCACCGAGGTCGCTCAGAAGGCAAACAAATGGCAGGGCCGCAACATCTGCCGTTGGCGGAACGCCGAATTTGACACCGTCTTCAAGCAGGCGAGCGCAGAGATCGACCCGGTCAAGCGCGCCGCGCTCATCATCAAGTTGAACGACCTGGTGATCCGCAACGTCGTCGTTATCCCGGTCGTCACCCGCCCCAGCGTCGCAGCGCTCGCCAAGACTCTACAGGCGGAACTGAGCGGTTTCGACAGCTACATCTGGGACCTGGCCAACTTCTACAAGGAAGGCTGACGCCAGCGCCCAACAGCCGCGCCTTTTTCACCGGAGAAGCCTTGTCCCGAACCCACCTTCTTCGCCGCATCCTCCTGGCCGTCCCCAGCCTGCTTGGCATCAGCCTCGTGCTGTTCACCGTCCTGGCGCTGGCACCCGGCGACCCGTTCTCCGAACTCGCCAGCAACCCGAACGTGCCGGCATCTGTCCAGGCCGCACTCCGCGCCAAGTACGGCCTCGATGACCCGGTCTGGTCGCGCTACCTCCATTGGCTGCTGGCCATGGTGCGGGGTGATTGGGGGTTCTCCTTCATCAGCCGCATCGACGTGGACCGGCTGATCCTCCAACGCCTTCCGGTGACGATCGCCGTCATCGGCGCATCACAAGTCCTGGCGGTCGCGGTCGCGGTCCCGGTCGGCGTGCTGGCAGCGTCGCGGCCCTACTCGATCTTCGACCAGGTCGCGAACACTGTGGCGTTCATCGGCTTCTCCCTGCCCACCTTCTTCACCGGCCTGCTGCTGATCCTGGTGTTCAGCATCACCTTGAACTGGCTGCCGTTCGTCTACCGGTCCGACCTCGACGCAGCCGGCCCGGCCTGGTGGTGGGAGGAGTTCCGCCAATCGGTCATGCCGGTCGCGGTGCTCGGGCTGTATCAGGGCGCGTCGCTCGTGCGGTTCGTCCGCTCGGCAGTGTTGGACGTGATCAAGCTCGATCATGTGACAACTGCCCGCTCGAAGGGCATCGGCGAGCGCCGCGTGCTGCTCCGCCATGTCGTGCGCAATGCGTTGATCCCGGTCGTGACCCTGGTGGCTTTGCAGATGCCGGTCGTGTTCGGGGGTGCGATCATCACGGAGCAGATCTTCCGTGTCCCCGGCATCGGCTCGCTGTTGATCGACTCGATCCTCACCAACGACACGCCGGTCGTCATGGGCGTCACCTTCGTGTTCGCCGGCCTCGTCATCCTGTTCAACCTGGTTGGTAACTGCCCAGGTCTCTCAGCGGGGTCGAGCCATGCGTAGGTCATCGATCAAGCGGTCGGGCTGAGTGGTCAGTGTCTCGAGCATATCCCAACCTTGCTTCCTGGCGGTCGAGAGCAGCGAGCG
>JAABUP010005513.1_pt1:0-12500 | contig 19141 bp, 21 predicted proteins | sample 5559201 | NCBI WGS metagenome assembly JAABUP01 (sample SAMN10711887, study PRJNA513373) | rock metagenome | isolation source: Antarctica rocks | place: Antarctica
GCGCGAGCGAGTGGGTGGGTGGGTGGGTGAGTGGGTGGATGGGTGGGTTGGTGGGTGGGTGGGTGGGTGCGTGGGTGGGTTGGTGGGTGGGTGGATGGATGGGTGGGTGGGTGAGTGAGTGAGTGAGTGAGTGAGTGAGTGAGTGAGTGAGTGAGTGAGTGAGCGAGCGAGTAAGTGGGCGGGTGGGTGGGTGAGTGGGTGGGTGAGTGTGTGACTGAGTGAGTGAGTGAGTGAGTGAGCGAGCGAGTGAGTGAGTAGCTGGAAACATGGAAAAAAGAATGAAAATTAATGCTGGTGCACATCATGTGTGACTGATGAAAGCAGTTGGGGTAGGGCTAGCAACTGTGGCTAGGGGAGTACACCTTTGCTGAGGCCGGGTGGCCAAATTCACCGGTGAGCAACAGCTGCCAGAAGGAAGGAAGGAGAGCAGTGCCAGCAATGGCCCCAGCCACCAAACATCCCTTGCTGAGCTTGCCTAGGGCCCTTGCAGGCCTGCCCCGCTCACTGCCCCTGCTGCAGCTGCGCTTCTTGTCACTGCAACATAATCATGGTGAATGCAAGCACATCATGATGCAGCATCACATCAAGCATTGCACAAGAGCGTGCAGCTTTGACTGTGCAAATGTTGTCCACACTAAGAACAAATACAGCAAAGTTTTGTGCCTGCAAAAACAGCCTGCTTGCTGCGTGGTACGGCACAGCGTAGCACAGCTGACATAAGCATATGCACGTCACCATGTAAGGATCAATTAACCTCTAACAGTGTGGCTGCTTCATACCAGCTGGCCTTGGGGTCATGTATGGCAACATGCCACATCTTGAACACAGCTGTCAGAAGCATGCGAGTAGAGCTCTGTGCTGTGTAGAGGCTCGACTGTGTGCCAGCTGTGCTCTGCTGGTGGAGGCCAACCCAGCTGTGTCTGCAGCGGGTGTCCCAGCTGTGAGGGAGCTGCTGTGCCTCATTGCCAACAGGTCCTGCAGACTGTGTGTGCAGCTGCTGTCTGCGCCTTCTGTGACAGCACTGGAGGCTGCTGCTTCACGTGAATGCTGCAATCCATGATAAGGAATGATGGAAAACAGAGCACTGTCATGTAGATCAGCCTGCAGGAGCTGTGCATGGGGCTGAAGGAAGCTCCTTGGCTGCAGCGTGATGGTAGGAGGGCATGCCAATCTATGCCTGGCACGTCTCATGCGCAGCATGGGTGAGCTAAGGCCTGCTTTTGTAGTGAGGCGCTTGGCAGAGACTGAGACCGTAGAAGATGCGCTGTCAGAAGGCACCAAGCATTTCTGACCATGTGAGTCCACTGCACTGCTATACATATGCAACAGAATGCACAGAAAACAAAAATGTGCCGACTACATAGGCTCTCCCTCCGATAAGGCAAGCTTGTACAAGAAGCAAGCTACTCCAACTTCCTGTGAAAGCTCTCTTCTTGATGCTTGGCTGTTACTTCGCTGAAAGAAGTGAATATTACATGTGCCAGCTGTCGTTTGACCAAAACAGAGCAAGTTCTCGTGTGCCCTTTGCGTGTTGCACAGCTGCCAAGTGGGGGCTCAGCTCTCAGCCTGCTTTCAATGTAACAGCAACTGACGCCTTCACCGACAAGTCATCCGCGCTACTTTCGGTTTCCACTGGGGCAACCTGAAGAAAGAAAGCTGTGCTGGTTGACTTGCTGTGCTGGATCGCGCTGCAGAGCTGAGCGAGTGCCTTGCATGCTATCGTTGTGTAAACTTTTCAAATGTTGAGCTCCGAGACCAAACAGGAGCACCTTGTTTTGGCACGGCCACTCTGCTTGCAGACCTGGGGGTGGGGTCATTGACACTCTAATATGTGCCATTGCCCCGATATTGCCTCCGATAGTATAAGCTAAGCATTACTGCTTTGGAATTGTGAGCTGCCGGTATTTTAACAATGGCTGCAATCTCGTGGGATTCGCTTGACTCGTGGTTTGACATCTTGACCCTGGTTGGTATGAGCTTGAATGTAGAGCGTGATGGCTTCATGACTGAAGACCTGCACTTGCCAATTTACCGGCAGTATCACAACCTCAGGCTCGTTTGCAAAGCTTTCAGAGATCTGTTCAGGAAGCACCCCTCGCTGTCGGACTGTGTGTTGGTCCGGGAAGGCTTGCCTGGCAGCAGAATGCCCCAGCTGCTGAATGCATTGCACCGCAACCAAGCCTCTACGCAGACTCTGATTTCGTTCGCCAAAGCTCCGGCAGCAGAAGCTGCACTGGCTGTCTTGCTTTGTCCCACACCTCGACTGCAGAAGCTGACTCTGTACTGGGCAAGCGAGACCACTCTCCATCTGGTGTCAGCATTTACCTCCCTCACCTTCTGTGAGATCTTACAACCGGTCCGGGAAGATGCTTTGGACGTGGCGCCCTTGAGCAGCTTGGCAAACTTGCAGGAGCTCTCGCTTGTTTATGGAACTTTCAACAGCATCCACCCTCCTGGCCTTTTGAAATGGTTGAGAGTAAGTCAAGCCACAGCTACGATGTGTGAGAACTATGATCGCCACTCATCACTCCTGGAGCTGCGTGTTGAGGATTGTGAACTCAGCATGCCTGGTCTCTTGGGCATATGTGCATTTACAAATTTGCAGGTTTTGGAGTGCAGCCACCATACTGTTGTTACTGCATCCAATGCAGCAAATTCACTCATTCTTGTCGCTCCCATTCATGTTCCTGCTGATTTCTTTAGCTTGTCTGGTCTCACTAAATTGACCATGATTTGCGTTAGCAGTCAAGCAGTAGGCGGCAACATTGACACAGCATGGTTGTATAGTCTTTTCCATTTGCAACTTCTGGCCCTGAATGTCTATGTCGACAGTGACCATGATATAGGTATTTGCATGGCACTTGATGACAGGTTGACGCGTTTGACCAACCTACAATATCTCATTGCCGCAGCAGATGCTGACTGTGCCATACATTTTTGCGTACCATGGCATTTGATGACTGCTCTTCAAGGCGTGGATTTTCATGGTTCAGTTGGAATCACGGGTGACATGTCAGAATTACTGCAAGCCTCTAGGCTCGAAACAATTACGTACATAAGCGGAATAGAAGAGGGGAACTCAAGAAATCTGGAACATGCTCGGTGAGGCATTTGTCCAGCCATGGAAGGAACTAGAGCAATATATCCAGCTGCATCATCCCTCTGTTGACTGCCAATTTGAATTCGAGACCACAGCATGTGATGATGCATCATCAGCAGTGTGAATTCAAAGCACTTCAAAGCACTGTACTATGAATTTTTATGATTTGTGAGAAAGCAACCAATGCAGTCAAAATTGTCTTAGCCAGCGCTAGCTTAGTACTAATCATGATACACAGCGGCCATCAGGGCTGTCGTACAGATTTAGCCCATCTGTGATGGTAAGTAATGCCTTTGCTCACTAATTATTTACCTGGTAGACACGTTAGATTGGTCGTCTCAATTGCTGTGCAGCAACCGATGATCTATGGCTTCATGAACCCTTGTTTAAGTCAGCATTGCTGGGTCTTTCTGAACAACACAAGACTCAGTGCTAATGCCGTTGTGAACCACCTTGTGACTATCGCACGCTCTCGAAATGTTATCCAGATCGCTTGCAGACTAGTCTGCGCAGCACACCCTTGTGCGCGTCACAGATCTGCAGTAGCAGATATGCTTTCAGCACCATCCTTAGCTGACGTGACTATTTGCGCCGTTTTACAATTTGCTGCTGACATGTCAGAAGCTCTGCCATCTCATCTGGGGTTTGTGCAACACATCAGGATGGCCTGTTTCCGATGCAATATGAAAGTTCACCTTCCACAGATGCGAGCTTTGGTCAAATTACAATAACATGTGCTTGAGGCTAGGCTAGATGCATCACTGTGCTATGCATAATGCAAAGTCTCGTCTAGCTAACCTCAGGCTGTGGCCTGCTCTGCCTCATTGTATAATCAAAGTTTGAAACTCACTCTTCTGCCAACCCCTGCTTGTGCAGCTTACTCAAAGACTCTGGCTCGAAGCTGACTTGACGAGCAGCTGAGTCTCTGTTATGAGTTGACGACCCACCCATTAAGCAACTCCACGTACTGCAGAAGCTGAGTGTTGCACTACGTTGCCCCTGCATCTGGCATGACTTCGTTGTCTTGATCCATTAATGTCCCCCTTTCAGGCATGTGAACGCTCAACAGACTTGACCCTCACAGGCTTCTACTCTCAGCTTTGACAGCTGCTGCACCTGATCCAGATGCAGGTGGGTGGGTGGGTGATTGGGTGGGTGAGTGAGTGAGTGAGTGAGTGAGTGAGTGAGTGAGTGAGTGAGTGAGTGAGTGAGTGAGTGAGTGAGTGAGTGAGTCAGTGAGTGAGTGAGTGAGTGAATGAGTCAATTGATGGATGGAAACATGGACAAAAGAAGGAAAATCAATGCTGGTGCCAAGTCCAAACACATCATGCGTGCCTGTCTGGCATTTTGCAATGAAGACATGCATTGTCAACATGACTGGAAACGCAGCGTGCTCATATTGCATGATAAGCCTTGTACCTGATCAACCAGATGTTTGCAAGGACTTGGCTGAAGCACAGCCCTCACAAGCCTTGGCAGCAATGCAGCGCTGTTGCAGTTGCCAATGCATATCCGCTGCCTCACCGTTGCCAATACATATCTGTTGCCTCGCTGGCGCTGACACATGGCCTCCTGTTCAGCTCTGACAGGGCAACTTGCTGCTGTTTAGGACTGTCCAGCAAGGCCAATCCTTGAACCAGCACTGATAGCACTGCAGCTGGTGACATCATGGGATGGCAACTGGCCGGTGGAGTATGCTTTGAATGTGAATGAGGCAGCAATTGTGTTGCTGAGCTTTGACAAGCTCTACAAGGGGCAGAGGTGGACTGCAAGGTTTGACATCAACAGCTGTTCATCTGTATAGGGTATGGTTGGCGACTGTGAGGCTTGGTATCAGTCAGGGTATGGGTGCAATTAGGCTGCAATGGGGCTGCCAGGGGTAAAGCCAGCCCCGATATGGGTGCCAACTACCATGCATAAGCCTTGCATGCAACTCATTAGGGTTGACAACTGGACTCCTAGGGCTGAGATCAACTAGAGCGACTGGGATCTAGCTAGGGATGAAGCTGACTGAGGTATGGGTGGCCAAGCTGGAGGTCAGCTGGACTTCGCGTGGCAACTGCATTGTTGATGTTGCATGCATCCAGGCAAGGGCAGCAGCTGCGTGCTAGCTAGCTATACAGGGATGAAAGCAGTTGGGGTAGGGCCAGCAACATTTACTGTGGCTAGGGGAGTACATCTTTGCTAAGGTCAGATGCGCAAATTTTTCACTGGTGAGCAACAGCTGCCAGAAGGAAGCTAGTGCCATACATCCCTTGCTCAGCTTGCCTAGGGCCCTTGCAGGCCTGCCCCACTAATTGCCCCTGCTGCAGCTGCGCTTCTTGTCACAACACTACAATCAGAGTGAATGCAAGCACATCATGACGCAGCATTACATCAGGCATTGCACAAGAGCGTGTAGCTTTGATCAAAGAGCATTGGTTATGACCGTGCAATTTTTGCTCACACTAAAAACAGTCACAGCAAAGTTTTGTGCCAGCAAAGAACAGTTACAGCAAAGATTTGTGCCTGCAAAGAACATTTACAGCCAAGATTTATGCCTGCAAAAGCAGCCTGCTTGTTGCAAGGTGAGACACAGCATAGCACAGCTGACATAAGCATATGTGCTTCACCATGAACGTTTCGATGAACCTCTGGCAATATGGTTGCTCTCATTTGTCATCATGTCTGGCCTCATTGTCCTCCGTGTATCTGCTGCTGGCCCCTGCAAGAAACCCCAATCCACCGCAGGGTCCAAGCCCCTTGCTTGTAAGCATGTGTCTGGGAGTACAAATGCTGGAGCTGTCTTACTGTGCATGCCCATTTCAACAGTGTGCTGCAGCTGCCAGCTTAATGGCAATGATCGGGCTTTTTGTTTGTATGGTGCCGAAATATGCACCTTTGCACGCATGCAGTAAGACCAAGATCCCACATCCAGCTGGCACAGCAAAACTGCACGATTGTGTTGTCAATAAAGATGAATAATGTGGCGAAGAAGGAAATTTCGGGGGGCAGCGCGTGAGGCGGCGACATTGACACAGCGTGGTTGTATGGTCTTTCCAATTTGCAAAACCTGGCCCTGCATGTCTATCATGACGGTGACCATGATGTAGGTCTTTGCATGGCATTTGATGACAAGTTGACGCGTTTGAACAACCTACAACATCTCCTGGCCGCAGCAGATACTGGCTGTGCCATACATTTTTGCGTACCATGGCATTTGATGACCGCTCTTCACAGCGTAGATTTTCAGGTCTCAGTTGGAATCACGGGTGACATATCAGACTTACTGCAAGCCTCTAGGCTCAAAACAATTACGTATACAAGCGCAATAGAGGACTCAGAAATTGTTACATATGCTCCTGAGGCATTTGTCCGGCCATGGAAGGAACTAGAGCAGTACATCCAGCTGCATTGTCCCACTTTTGAATGCCAATTTGTTTTTCATTATTGACTGAAGCGCTGTTTCCCCCTTTATTTCTTTTTCTTGACTTGTGACAAAGCAAGGGAAATGCAGTGAAGTATGTATTAGGCAGCAGTTAGCTTGATACTATAAGCATGATACACTGCAGTCATCAGGCTGTCGTACAGACTTTGCCTTTTTGTGATGATAAGCAATGCATTTACTCAACAACGTTGCATAGTCAAGTCAGATTGTTCATGTCTATTGCTTTGCAGCTACTGATGCCTTATGGCTTCATGTACTCTTGCATAAACAAGCATTGCTAGGCCTTTCTCAACAATACAAGACTCCAGAAGAAAGCACTGCTGTTGCTGCTGTCAACTACCTTGTGACTATCACTCAAATCTCAAAAGGTTTATCCAGATTGCCTGCACACTATAGTCTGCGTAGCACACTCTTGTATGCATGACAGATCTGCACTAGCACAGATGCGTTCAACACCATCCTCAGCAGAATCTGATCATGATGGGACCCTTAGCAATGTTTACACTTTGCTGCTGACATGTCAGACGCTCTGCCATCTCGACGTCGTCTTTGTGCAAAATGGCAGGATGGCCTGCTGTCAATATATATTGCAGCATTAATGCAATGTCAGACAGTCAAAGTTTCCTTTTGACAGGTGTGAAGTTTGGTCACATCATAACGCATAATCAGCAGGCATGCCTCTGCCGTCCTCTAACTAACCTCAGGCTGTGCCCTGCTTTGCCCGCCTTTCAAACCAAAAGTAGAGGTTTACTCATCTGCCAAACTCATGAGGCTCACCCCTTGATCAAGGGTGGCTCTGCAACTTCTGTTTGTACAGGTGACTTCCAAATTGAAACTGCTCTTCGATGGTCCAGTTTCTCATGTAGTACAACAGAAAGCTGCTTTCTGTTGCTGCAACAAGTACTTCCTGTCTATTGCATTGTCAAATCAGTCAACTACATCAGGAATAGCGTCAGTGCCGCTAGCGCTGCTCAGCTTACTCACAGGCTCTGGCTCATCGCTGACTTGACACAAAGCAGCTGAGCATCTACTGTGAGTCGGCAACCCACTCGTTAAGCAACTCCACATGCTGCAGAAGCTGTATGTTGCACTAGGGTGACTTTGCATCTGCCATAAGTTCATTGTCTTCATCAGGCAGAATCCCCTTGCAGGCTTGTGACTGCTTGGCAGATTTGACCCTCACAGGCTTCTGGATTCAACTTTGACAGCTGCTGCATCTCATCTAGACGCAGGGGTCAGACTGGATGTATGCCTGAACAGACTCATGGACAGACAGACGCATGGACGGACAGGTGGATGCAATGCTGGTCCCAAGTCTAAGCGCAGCATGTGTGACTTTCTGACATTCTGCAAAGTAGACATGCATTGCCAACATCAGGGTTGTCATGTTGCTAGGTAAGCCTTGTACCTGATCACTCAAGGGATGCTTGCAGGACCTGGGCTGAAGCACAGCCCTTACACGCCTTGGCAGCAATGCAGCGCTGCTGTTGTTGCCAATGCATATCTGCTGCCTCACTGCTGCTGACACAATGCCTCCTGTACAGCTCTGAAATGGCAATTGCAAGCTTGCAAGCTAGTAAGCAGCTGCTCTTTGGGACTGCCCAGCAAGGCAAGGTGAAAGCTGGGACTGGCACTGATGCCAGTGCAACTAGTGACATCTTGGGATGGCAGCTGTCTGGTAAAGTTTGCTTCAAATGTGAATGAGGCAGCAATTGAGTCACTGGATTTGACAGGTTCAACAATGGGCAGAGGTGGACTGCAAGGCGTGAGATCAAGAGCTATTCATCTACATAGGGTATGGTCAGCAATTGTGAGGTTTGGTATCACTTAGGGCTTCATAGTATGGCTGACCTATGGGCTGAAAGCAGTTGGGGTGGGGCTAGCAGCTGAAACTAAGGGAGTGAACCTTTGCTGGGACCAGCACTAGTGACAATGTTCACTGGCAAGCAACAGCTGCCAGAAGAAAGCTAGTGCCAGCAATGGCCCCAGCCACCATACATCCCTTGTTCAGCTTGCCTAGGGCCCTTGCAGGCCTGCCCCACTCACTGCCCCTGCTGCAGCTGCGCTTCTTGTGGACGCCTGCTGCCTGTGGAAGCTTTGGCCATTGCTTTGCTGAAAGAAGTGGATAGTACAAGTGCCAGCTGTCGTGTTGCCCAAGACAGGTCAATTTCTCACATGCCCTTTGCATATTGCACAACTGCCAAGTGGGGGCTTTGCTTTCAGCTGAGCTGCAGCCTGCTTTCGTTGTAACAGCAACTGACGCTTTCACCGACAAATCTTTTGAGCTACTGCCAGTTTACAAAGGGGTGAACCTGGACAAAGAAAGGTATGCTGGTTGACTTGGCTAGCTCTGCTGGATTGCGCTGCACAGTTGAGCGAGTGCCTTGCTGCAATCACTGTCTAAACTTCTCAAATATATAGCTCCGAGACCAATAGGAGCAAGCGTGCATTGGGGTCATCTTGTAACCTTCTTCTTCTTCTTCATTGTCGCGCCCATCGTCAAATCTGATCGGTTCTCACCTCGAGCTGTTGGTACTCTGAAATATGGCTGCAACCTCATGGGACTCGCTTGATTCGTGGTTTGATATCCTGACTCTGGTTGGTATGAGCTTGCAAATAAAGCGTGATCACGTTATTTCTAACGACCTACATTTGCTGATTTACCGGCAGTATCACACCCTCAGACTGGTTTGCAAAGCTTTCAGAGACTTGTTCAGGAAGCACCCCTCGCTGTCGGACTGTGTATTGGTCCGGGAAGGCTTGCCTAGCAGCAGAGTGCCCCAGCTGCTGAACGCACTGCACCGCAACCAAGCCTCGACCCAGACCTTGATCTCGTTCGCCCAAGCTCCGGCGGCAGAGGTTGTACTGGCTATATTGCTTTGTCCCACACCTGAACTGCAGAAGCTGACTCTGAACTGGGCAAGTGAGACCACAGTTCATCTGGTATCAGCGTTTACCTCCCTCACCTTCTGTGAGATTTGGCAACCAGGAGACGCTTTGGACGTGGCACCCTTGAGCAGCTTGGCAAATTTGCAGGAGCTCTCGCTTGTTTATGGAACTTTCAATAATGTCCATCTTCCTCACCATTTGACATGGTTGAGAATAAGTCAAGCCACAGTATTCATGTGTGAGGACTACAATAGCCACTCATCACTCCTGGAGCTGCATATCGATGATTGTGATCTCAACATACCTGGTCTCTTGGGCATATGTGCATGTACACAGTTGCAGGTGTTGGAGTGCGGCGAACATACTGTTGTTACTGCACCCGATGCAGCAAACTCGCTAAGTCTTGTCGCTCCCACTCATGTTCCTGCTGATTTCTCTAGTTTGTCTGGTCTCACTAGATTGAGCATGCTTTTTCTCACTAGTCAAGCAGTAGGCGGCATCATTGAAACAGCGTGGCTGTACAGTCTTTCCCACTTGCAACATCTGACCCTGCAAGTTTTTGAAAACAAAGCTCATGATGTAGGTCTTTGCATGACATTTCACAACCAGTTGACACATCTGAACAAGCTTCAATTTCTTATGGTTGCAGCAGATGTCACATGTGCTATATATTTTTGTGTGCCATGGCATTTGATGACTGCTCTTCAGAGCGTGGATTTTCAGGGTTCAGCTGGTATCATGGGTGACACTTTAGGTTTACTGGAGGCGCCCAGGCTCCAAAGCATTTCATACACACGCGAAATAGGAGAGGATGTCTCCGGAAATGTCCTGTACGCTCGTGACGCATTTGCCCTGCCATGGAAGGAACTAGAGCACTACATGCAGGTGCATCATATGAAGCATGCTACTGTTGACTGCAAGTTTGAATTTGAGACCGTGACGACATTGGCAGTCTGAAGCACTTGATTTCAACTGTTTCCAGCAATAGAGACGCTGTCAGAACCATCCTTAGCAGATGTGAATCTTTGTGACATTAAACTCTACAGTTTGCTGCTGACATGTCACCGGTTCGACCACCTCGTGTTGGTCTTTACAATGTTTCAGCCAGCCAGCAAGTCTGATCACATAAAGAAGAAGACAAAGTTCAAATCTGGAAGACATCAAGACAGCTTGAAACTCTGCATGTGACCTTGTGCAGTCAAGGACCTCACGAAATTGGTGTCCCTGGAAGACAAAGGAGCATGCTGCATAAGTGCAGGGAGAGCTGGACATTCCAAAATCGTTTGTGCCTCATTTGCAACTGTGACTCTATCACAATGCGCGCAGACCCTATTGGCCAGGGCAAGATGGCCCCCCAGCAAATTGGCCAAAAACAGTTGGCAGCTGATGAGAGCCGAGTAAATTATACGAAATGCTGCATGCGCCTACCAAAAATAGAAGCTGACAATACCTCCTATGCTGGCTGAAGGTCTAAACCAATAACATGTGCAAGCGGCAAACCCACAGAAGGGGCTGCCCGGGGACAATGCAGAGCACAGACATGGGTGCTGCCCAGATGCTGATGTAGAGCTTTCACAATTGTATCAACCTCCAGCACAGTGATAGCGCCTACTACTTTGCGGCAGAGTTCAGTTTTCTCTCTTGCTGCGTACTACACAGGTGGGACACTGCTGTCCTGGCTTGCCTTGCCAGTTCATGAGACACATGATATGCAAGATATGCCCACACTCCTGCACGATCAAAGCTGACCAAGGAGTCATTCTGTCTGTCGCCTTGTCAGCATTGAGGGCTTTGTGACAAAGACCACATTTAGAGGGCACAGAGCGCCCCAAGCGCTTCAGCACTGCAATGACATGCTGTCTGTAGACTGCAGCTTTGTCATGCCACTCTTGGCCACCATGCTCCCCTGAAGCAGGATGCACTTGGCACATGTTTGCCAGGCTGCGTAGCAATGCCAGCTTGTCCTCCAGCACCTCCAGCACCTCTGGGCCACGTCCAACTTCATCAAGATACCCCCCAACTTCATCAAGATACCCCCCAACTTCATCAAGATACTGCATGAAAACATCAAGTGCATGAGAACATGAACTGCATGAGAAGATCAACCGCATGAGAACATCAAGATACTGCATGAGAACATGAGCTGCATGATAGCATGAGCTGCATGAGAGCATGAGCTGCATGAGAACATGAGCTGCATGAGAACATGAACTGCATGAGAACATCAACTGCATGAGAACATCAACGCATCACCAGTTTGTTGTTCTGTGTGCACGCTGCTGTGGGCAGGGACAATACGCTGCAGGTATGCGCACTTGTTACTATGCAAGCACCATGCGGCAGGTCCTGGCGAACATATCGATGCAAGGAGCCCACACACTGGTTTTCTCGGAAATCATGATCTACTACATGTGCCACTCAGTCTCTCCTGAATACTGTGCATGCTGACAGGAGGTGGATGCTCCCAGCAGAGCACCACCAAAACACCAAGTGTTTATTTGCTGCAAACGCCTCAATTGTCGCCCCCTCTTTTAGTGTTTCTTTTCCCTAAAGATGGAAAAACGAGAGGAGAAATGAGAGAAAAATGAAAAACGAATGGAAAAAAAGCAAAAAGGTACAGAAGCAGCAGCAGGCAAACAAGATTACCAGCAGAGCCTCTCTGCACAAAATTTCAGCTTCCCCACACTTTGACTGCTGGACTTTGCCCTCAGCTATGCTGCTGAGAGTGATAGCAAGGCTCCTCGCACACATGTACAGACCAGGCTCCCCTGCTGGGCCCCTCACCCGACAGGCCTTCATCATTGCTAACCAGAGCTGCCGGCTCTCCTCCAGTGCAGAGAACTCCCTGCAGAAAGCATGAGAGAGTGTGTCTGTCCAGAGCATTGCTGCAAGAAACACATGCTTGCTTGCTTCCAGAGGAGAGTGTTGGCAACAGTGGACCGGTATGTGGCTAGCAATCAGTTTAGCCAAACATAGAGGCATACCGAACTCTTCCCTACAAGGCTGCAGTAACAGCTATCTGGCACGAGGCACAACAATCCATCCAAAATCGTACCGACAATAGGCAGCAATGCGACAGAACAG
>JAABUP010005513.1_pt1:17500-19141 | contig 19141 bp, 21 predicted proteins | sample 5559201 | NCBI WGS metagenome assembly JAABUP01 (sample SAMN10711887, study PRJNA513373) | rock metagenome | isolation source: Antarctica rocks | place: Antarctica
ATACCCTCCGTGCCATCAGAGCAGCCCCTTGAACTGAACTGTGCCAGGATGACCGACAGAACGGCATGATAGTAGCTTGACAGGAAGTGCTGCTCCATGCTTTGACCTGCGTTTCATTTCCAATTCCGAAGTTTGCTACCAGTTGTATGCTGAAATGCAATATGCAAGCCACTGCAGACAGGCTAACACTGCTTTTGCTCATGCCGGTGCTGGCACCACATATTGGAGGTTTGCATGATCATGCTGAGGTGGGTCTGTGAGAGTGTGTGATCCAAAGTGATGAGAGAACAGTCCAAAAGGACAAGGCAACAGGTTTGTTTGTGTACACCAGCCCAGTTTGGGCCGAACATGCTCTGCTTAGAAAGGCAAAACCCTGATGGGTATGGTGTTGGCCAGATTGGTGGTCCGGCCGAGAAGAAGGGGCACTGTGTGGTGAGCAAAGGGGTACTTTGTGGCAAATTGGTAGCAAAAATACAGTACACCATGGTCATTTTGTGCATATGGCCATTTTGTGCATACACACTTGCAGGGCTCTGCTGCATTGAGGCCTCAATGGAGGATGGCGAAACCATCATGTGGCCGACATTGTTCACAATCACTCGGTGAGCTGGCCGCTTGTACAGGAACACAAACTTGCCCCCTCTAGTCACAACATCCTGGATACAGCAGAGTGGTTGTGGTCCTTGAGCCTCAAACCTTTTGTGACAAGAGTAAAACAGGCTGGAAGGTACTGCATGCCGTCACTTTCCAGTGCTATTGCCACAAACTGACTATGTGCGGCAGTGGCACTTGGTATGAAGCCGAAGAGCTCAACATGCTAACCTGCTGAGCTTACTGAAACAAAGAGCTGAACATGCTGGCTTGCTGAGCTTACTGAAACAAAGCCTGTCAACCAGTAGGCTGACAGCAAACCCCAAAAGGCAACATGCAAAGATCAGGGATTGCTCATGTACTGGGCCTGGTTCCTGTACATGCATGCATGCATATGTACCTGATCATTGATGATGCTCCAAGTGTCTGGGACTCTAAGGTTGTAGTCATGGGCAAATGCATGATTGCCGGTTCTGGGGGCGCCAAAGCTGTAACACATCACCTTCACGGCGCCTTGCCCTGACTCTTGCAGCTCTTTGCTTATGTCATAGGCTGCCAGTGTCGCTAGTGCACCACCTAGTGAGTGCCCTGTAGGAAAGATTGCACTGCAGTCTTTTTCTGGCACATGCGTAGTATGTTATGAGCCGTGCCCATGACAATGCCAAAGGCATGATGTGTTCATGAGATGTTCACCATCAGTGGTGTTTAGTCTCGGTTTGCTTCTGCATGCGAGCTACATGCACATATCTGCCTGTGCATGACGGGCAACACTGCAAGAGGAATCCAACCCACGCCATGAACATCAATGTAGGTGGTAGCTGTAGGCCCATGTAACACATGGAAACATGCGTATTGACAATTATGTATGCAATCGAGAGTAATAATAAAAGTAATAAATAAATAAATAAGTGAATAAATAAATAAACACATATACAAATATAAACAAATACTAACTAAATGCATAAATTGGCAAAGGGCAAAGAATAAATAAATAAACAAATACATATATATATATATATATATATATATATATATATATACATCAATAGA
>JAABUP010005515.1_pt1 | contig 19140 bp, 32 predicted proteins | sample 5559201 | NCBI WGS metagenome assembly JAABUP01 (sample SAMN10711887, study PRJNA513373) | rock metagenome | isolation source: Antarctica rocks | place: Antarctica
GAGACAGGGCATCTCTCAGGTCCCCGCCCTCCATGTACTCAAGGACCAGCATGGGTGCAGGAGCTGACAACACAGCGCCATAAAACTGAACAATGTTGCGATCAAAGGAAAGCTTCTCCATCAGATTGATTTCCTGCAACCAACAACATGGCCTTCAGCACTTGCATCCTGAGCATGCTACACAAATGCACTGCTTTCTGTGGTTTTGCCATACTTGACAGGCTTTGAGTATCATGCTAATCATCACGTCAGCCTGCACAGCTGTGTTACTTGGTCCCTATCCTGTTGGGTGTGTAAGCTGCTGGCGCCTGCTGATGTGTGATATTAGTCAAGCTGTGCAGGGCAAATGGATGCAAAGTATGGCTGCAGCAGAACTGACCTTGATGAATTGGCCCATCTGCCAGTCATCAGCCTGAGTGATCTTCTTGACAGCAACAGGCTGAACGCCCTGCCGCAATGCTTTGTAGACCTGCATCCACATTGCAACATGGTTAGTGCAGCAGTGATCCACTGATGCGCTTTGGTTGCCTTACAGGCGCAGTGTTTTCATAGCTGGAAACAGTCATGAATATGTGACTGCAATTGCATTGACACCCAGTCATGGGCAAGAGCTGTGTGTGCATGAAATGCTGTCAGCACACATATGTTTGATGGGTTTCTGCTCAACAGCAACAGCAACAGCAACAGCAACAGTAGCAAGGCAACAGCAGCAGCAGCATAAACATAATTTTGCATTGACTGATCAGTGCTGATGTACCGTGCCAAAGCTTCCAACACCGAGCAGGTAAGGCTTTCCAGACTGCAGCTGTAGGATCTCAATATCCTTTGCATCCATGACCCAACCAGGTAGGGACTGTGCTGAGCTCAGACTTGATGCTGATGTGGCTGCAAACAGCACAGCACTTACATGAGTCGAGGGATGTTGACTGATACCAAAATGATTGTGATGAAGCAGCACTGAGCAAATGGAGTTATGCTCAACAATCACATAAGAGCATGATTGTAACCAGCTTTGCAATCAGGTGTTGTGCTGCATGTGGCTTTCAAGCGCACAATCTTGCTTGAAACGCAGCAGTGCAGATGGTCGCCAGAGTGACTGCACAGACTTGCTTGGTCTGCTCAATTTGCTTGCAGCTGGTACGCTGTCCTGCTGCAGATCGTGTACCAGAAAGAACACTCCTTCGTACCTGTAGACGCTGAGCTGCCAGTACTGCTGCCACCCTTGTTTTTTAGGTGTAGAACTGCAGCGAGCTTGTCTAATGGGGTACTGGTGCCCCTCTCCACATCCTTTTCTCTGCCTCTCCTAGCAGCGAGGATGCGCTGACGTCTCTTGTACCAGTACTTGAAGCTGTAGAACATACCTGGGCCGCAGGTCAGGGTGACCGTCAGTTCCGGGTTAACAACAGAGACTCATACTTTCACCATGCGAGATGGAACAGAAAGCCTAACGTAGGAAGACGTGCTACTCACATGCTGTCTTGGCCACCACAAAAACCAAGCAACCTATCACTATGCCGGCGATGGCGCCACCACTGAGTCCCATGACCTATCGGGGCACAAAGCTGTGCCGAAGGGTCAGACCCTTTTGGAACTTGACTGCGCTGCACGTCAAACGGGAACGTCTTGGGGTTGAATTGCAAGCTGCAGCAACGACGCGTTCGGCGTGGCCAAGACGGTAAAAACGTCCTTCCACTGTCCAGCTTTGGTTGTCACACGAAGTGTCAAGACGTGCGAGCAGTCCAATGCATTGCTGATGCTTGAAAAAGTTTACACATAAAGCTGAACAAGCAGATAATATACAAGGACACCAACCTTCGATAAAGAGCGCAAAAGGCTAAGTGATCTTACTGCAGCAGCCCTAGGGTTGCCGGCCAATTCTTGCGGGGAGGCTGGAGCTCGCAGAAACAGCTGCTGGACGGTTACACAACAACGCGGCCGTAACGCGTCACCTGCGTGACCCTGCTGCGCTGCACAGACAGCAAGGTAGATCGCAAGAAGGAAAAGCGCGGTTCGAACTTTACATGCAGTCCTGCAGTCTGGTACTTTGATGACGTGATGACGAGAAGTTGCGAGGCAAAGTACTACAATCAGATCGATTCGCGGCACAGCCACGATCTTTGCTGTTAGTCAATCAAGCTGATCAGGAGGGATAATCGCGCCAGTTTTCCCGCTCAGATGAGGAGGGCGTTTTGCCTGTGGCAAACACAGTAGAGAAAGAAACAGTGTGCCTTGTTTCCTTAGTGGTATGCGTTTTCTTAGTGGTATGAATCCGATGATCAGTTCCCGAAACTGCACTCTTCAGCAAAGCTCGGTAAACTGTCGGGATCAGTGTGTACATAGAGAGTGTCATTGCAAAATATATCGGCAAGTATGCATGAGTTTCATATGCATGTTCGTAGTATTGCATTACAACAGTGGCTGGCTGAGTGCTGACACATTGCAAGCTGTCGATCTGGGGCTGACTTTAGTTCAAACTGATAGAAGCGCTGACGGCCACGAGCTCAGACACAAAGCATGTAGGTCCGTCGCAGGATGAAGCAGTGTTTATACCTATATCAGCAGAGTAAAAAGCCCTCAGAATGTGTGTCAATGCCGATTCGAAGAGTCCAGGCAGGCATAGGCAAGCAATTGTCCAGGCACAAGGCAAACAGGCTCGTGACCGGCGCGCTCAAGCTGCTTTTGGGACTCAGCCAGAGCATGCCGAGCCTGAGCCTCAAGCTGGAACCTGAGGGCCTTCACCTCAGACTCGTGCTATCTCTGAGTCCTGAGAGTGGCAGCAGCATGCTCTGCCAGGGTGGCCTGCAGCTGAGACTTATGCTGAGCCTCGCTGCTCTCAAAGGCCAACTTGTGCTGTGACTTCAGGTTTTGTGCGTCACAGGAGTGCTCTAACTGGACCATGCCTTGCCTGCAGAGATTGCACCTCAGAGTCACGCTGGGATTGATACTCGGCCCAGCAGGAAGCATGCTTTCTGCTACTCAAGTCTGCTGCTGCTCAAACTGCTGAGCTAGCTGTGTGAGCAAGGCCTTTTGTGCCTCCTCGTGACTGAGAACTTCCATGGCGGCTTGAGCCTCTGTGCGTGCGTCTGTGGACTCCTTCATGAGACAAATCACCTCTGAATCATGCTGGGCTTTCAAGTGAGCCAGGACGCCGTCAAACTTCTCTTGCTGTATTTTCAGCTGCAGCTGTGATGCGTGCTGCTTCTGCTTGAGGTGACTTAGCGCATTGTCATTCTGGGCTTGCAATTGCCTTGCATGCTGCTTTGATGCCTCACTCAGAGCTTGGGAAGGCCACTTCTCTTCGGCATCCATGGTTTAAGAGGCATCATAAACTACATGTACACCACAGAGAAGTGGCACTCCCAAGCCCTGGGTGAGGCATCAAAGCAGCATGCACGGCCTGAATACAGTCATGTGTATGCAACATCTGCATTTGCTGTTGCATGCTGCTGGGCATGCCACTACGCTTTGCTGCTAGGTCCACAGGATTTTGCAGCATTTTGTGTGCTTTTTGCATGCAGACTGATGCTATGGCTTTGGTTAGGGCAGCAGAGCAGCGGCTGCAAGCGTTGGAAGTCAAGTACATAAACATCCTAAAGTGTACTTGATATCCAGCGCTTGCAGCCACTGCTCTGCTGCCCTTACCAGGGCCATAGCATCAGCTTGCATGCATGAAGCACACGAAACATGGCAAAATCCTGTGGATCTAATAGCAAAGCGTAGTGGCATGCCCGCAGTAGGCAGCAGGCAACAGCAAACACACATGTCGCATACACGTGACTGTGTTCAAGCAGCACAGGCAGCTGTGCAGCAGCCATGACTAAGCTTGCCACCAAATTCACGCATCTCATGGGTGACTTTTGTGCAACGCACTGTTGCTTTTGTGATCAGCCACAAAGGTGTTGTGCGGGCCATAAAATTTGTCAAGCAGAGGTAAAAACAAGATCATATCTGAATGTGATGCTGTCAAGCTCCCAGATGTATAAGAGAAAAAAGAGATTGCCTGGTTGCATGTCTAGTCATTGAAGGGTTTTCGAAAACACAATACCTGCTCACCCGCATGATGCTTGCTTGCTCTTCATGCAAGGCTTTAGTCACTGCAGCTGGCATCATGAAGCTGGCAGCTAGACGAGATGCATCCTCCTCTGCCCGTAGGACCTTGGCTTCAGCAGCTTCTTCTATGAATTGGGCATCAGCATACTGTTGAGAGATGCCTCCGCTGTGCAACTGCAACAATTAAAGCATGTGAGCAGGGTAAAATATCCAACACCGGATCATGTCTGTGGCAGTAGTAAAGCGATGTGCAGTACAGCGAATGTAGCTCAACTGTAATAACCCTCAGACGATGTGTATATTGACAGTGACTTTGCTGTCTTCACTGAAAGCGTCGAGACAACTGCCAGCAAGTGTAAGCACAGAGCGTCGGTAGCACTGACATATTCTTGCCCTCTGTGCACAAAGGCAGATCAAATTTGTGTTGTGCAAGGCAGTAGTGGTTGTACTGCACACCTTCTTTGAAGCATAGCGTTCTCCAGTTTGTTTCTGTATGGCTTTACGCAGCCTTACGCAGCGTAAAGCAAGGCTGCGTAAAGCCATACAGAAACATATTGGAGAGCGCTATGCTCAAAAGAGCCTCTTTCCCCTTTGGAATGCCTCCGCTCACCTCTTCTTCTGCCTGCCGCCCTGCCTGCACAGTCAGCCGCAGCAAAATCTAAGCCACATGCCTGCCTTTATCATGATCATCAGTGATAGAGACAGCCCATCCAAACCCGACTAATGCAACATCATGCATGTGTGAGGTCTGCTGCATGGCCGCGCATACACCAGTGTTAAGACGCAGAGATTGACTGGCCGTCATGCATCAAGTACTGGAGTGAAGATAATTTGGAAGAGCCTGTGTGGCTGCAACCATGCTGTCCATGTGGTCATTTATGTGGTCAACTGCGAGATACTAGCGATGCAGAAGACCAGAGCAAACAGTGCCTGCAAGCCTCAGGGCTGGCATATGACTGCTGAGACGAAGCTGCATGGAAGATCAAATCCCGATGTGAGCATGACATATGCAAGGTGCAAGTCAGCGTGTACCTTACCCTGATCCCTCTTCTGCTGCTGAGTTGCAGCTGGCAACATCCTCTTATCTGCAAGGGAAGGCAGCTCTGTGGGACACGCAGAGCTTTCTGCGTAATATGAGATCGGACTTGCAAGGAACATGCGCAAATGCTTCGCTGTTTCAAATCTTGGTAACTCCGAAGCAGGCTGATGCTTGGAGCGTCAGAGTGTTCACGCAGGGCCTCAGGACCTTCTGAAGCGTATGGGCTTGCATTGACCTCTAACAGGACATCGCAGATTACGGTTGGCTTGCAGCGAGAAGTTTGGCAAAGTTCTCGCTGCAAGCCAACCGTAATCTGCGATGTTACTTTGGGCTGTCTCACGCACTATGCTAGGAGGAGGGTCTGGATCACTCGTAAGAGGATTCTTGCTGCCAAACTCGGTGATGACCTTGGACAACTGCTGCAAAACTTGTTTTGATGTCTTTCGCTGGTTGTTGGCTGCAGAAGAACTCAATTGCTCGGGGTGGTCGCCTAGCATCGCAGATTTGCCACAGCATGTCCGCTTACAAGAGTCTGCGTGGCGTTGACGCCTGCTGGTCGCCTGCACGACTGCCAGAAGGCCGCAAGGATGATGTTTGTCTTTGTGTTTCAAGCCTGTGAGGTGCTAATTCTATGTTCAGGCCGCAAGAACAGCTAACCAGAGAGAGAGGTTAGGACCTCTCTGAATGGGTTGCAATTTTCTGTTCTCTTCTTCTTGGCTGTGACATGGCAAGTATCATGATATGACATGTCGATACAGCTTGAGAAGCAGCATTCAGATCAGGACAGCAGCACCATCTCCTACACACTTGCCCATTGGGACAGCATCAGTTTGTCCTGATTCATGCCAATGAGAACATTGATCACTTGGACACTCTTCAAGTTGAAGCACTTCACAATGACACATGGGCATAATCACACAGAGCTGAAGAGTTCGTGTCCAGCTAATGGCAACATAGTATTGCAGTAGGGTGGCATTGTAAGTGAACACTGTCATGTATCTATCAGGACACTGCTTGAGAGTTCAACAGCTCGAAGTTTACAACAGAGGAGAGAGCATGAGACCTTTCAAATTTTGAAAGGTCTCACTTAACGCTGGCATGTGCTGAGTTGCACAGGAGGTCCTTGCCTGTATGACGACTGTCTTTGTGTACGTACAAGATGCACAGCTAGCTGTTGTGTACAGGCATGTCATTCTGCTGATGCTGCAAAGCAATGTTGCCGGAGCCTTCGGTGACTTGTCCAATGGTGGCTGCTTCAGAGTAGCCTGCTTTCTGTAAAGCCTGAAGACACAAGTCTGCTTGGTCCTGAGGAAGGGAGGCCAGCAGCCCTCCACCTGCAAGTCAGAAGCGCTGCTTGTACAAGTCAAAACACATGCACCAGTTTGAGTGCATGTTTGAGGCTGCGCCTGACAACACCCACCAAATTGCAAGCAGTGCAACTTGTCAAAAGCGCTGCTTGTACATGCATCAGGCACAAATAAAAGATTAGCTCTGCAACTTTAGGCCAAGGCTTGCCTGTACACATGTGCATTCTCAAGCTGCTTGGCAGCAATGTTTCGGCCCCCTTCTGCAGTCCAGTCGCTATGGAATGTGACATGCATGCAGTACAGCTCAACATACATCTCCTCAGGCCATTCGACTTGGTCAAGCCTTGCCTTGTATCTTGAGACCACAAGCTTAAAGTATGCACGGTGCCATGGAATTGTAGTAATGGTACCTGTTTGAGGGTCGACCATGAGGGGCCATGTCTCATGCTGGATGGCCTGTTTGGCATTTGTCACTGCAGCTGATGCCTTTGCATTCTGGCTGTGCATACTGCTCATGACTCCAGCTGCCAGACACTCCATTGCACCATCAAGCATGGGAATGTTGGCCGTATTGATTTCAGCCGAGACCTACATCATAAGTAGTGATGAGTTACTTTTGGAAACAATCAACCACTGCCTGCTCTGTACGGCTCATTTGCTGGCTGCAACAGCAGCAGAAGTGTGGTGACGCCAGCTGGACGTGCAGAACTGATGTAGGTCGCCATGGCAAAAAAGGAAGATGAAGTTTATAGGGGCATCAGCACTAGGTGAGTGTGGCATCTGCTGGAACTATTTGAGTGATGCAGACACAATGGAAAATGAATGCAGGAGCCTCATCTGCGGATGCAGTTTGAGTGATGCAGACACAAAGCAAAATGCAGCAGCCTCATCTGCAGATGCAAATACAAAGCTATTGTCAGTCAAGGTGCATGTTACTTGCTGCAGCAGGGTTTGCAATAAATAGAAATTTCTGTGCATCATGCCTGAGAGGGCCTGGTCATTTCCACAAGGTGGCCAACCAGGCCAAAGCCAGTGACATCAGTGCAGGCAGTGGCTCCATGCTCCTTCAGTATTCTGGCTGCCTCCGCACTGCTTTGCTGCATGCTGGTCACGGCACCTATCGTGTAGCAACCAATGTTGTGCAGCAAGTGTTGACCAGAGAGGAACAAGGCCAGCAGTGCACTCCTGCTGAGTCAGAGCAGCCTCAGCAGCCTCAGAAGGATTTCTCATCGTCATATCACTTGCTACATCATTTCTTGCTGAGACAAACAATGCAGTATTTGGATGTTAACAATGTGATAAAGAACGCAGATGATGAGCATGAGACTAAAGCCAGGTGGGGCTCATTGCATTTGCATGTGTCACAATATTGCCAACATTGGGGTCATCTGCACTGTGATCTGAAACTTTTGCAGCCCATTTGTAGACAATGGAATGACTATGAGTAGAAGTGCAGACCTGTGATCCAGCGGCCTTTGGCTCTACGCCTCATTGCAGCCGCCATGATGGTGCCGGTGCCCAAGGGCTTTGTCAGGATGATGGCCTGCCCTGCCTGCATTCCGCCCTTGCTCATCAAGCTGCCCTCCTTGGCTATGCCGGTCACACTGAACCCTGCATGCATGGGCCATACAGATTGCCGCACATGACTGTTGTGCAACCGTACAGAAGGAATGTTGTGGTATGTGGGAATGGAACTTCCTGAGGGTCCAGGAGAGGGCCGTAGTATTGCAAGAGCACCCAATTGTGCCACAGCTGTGGCAGATAAGCTGTCAGGGGACCAATGTATCCCTGACAACATCCAGCCAAATGGCGTACTCCTGCACCTGCAATGAAGTCTGCCAGTTTATAGAAGCGTCACAAATGAGGAGAATATAATGTCATGTTCTAGTTGGGACAGGATACGTCACCACTAGTGGGGGCACTGCAGACAAAGCTTAGCCTGGCCTAAATGCATAATGGCAAGCCTCGCTGATGGCTTATGCATAGACATGCACCAGCAGTCTAAATCTTGCACCAGCAATGTATGCCTCTGTGTTGTTATTGCTTTATGCATGCCCTGAGAGAGCATACTTGTCAAGCAATCCTGCCTGCTTGCCTGCCTGTGAAGATGTCATGGGGGTGGGAAGCTTTGCATCATGCAGTTCATGAAGGACACTGCTGACATGATGCTGCACAGGAGCCTGAAAGGCAAGAAGCATTCATGGCTTGCCTTGGAATGAAAGGCTTGTTGACCATCTACAGTTTGGTGAGCTGCAGAAGCTCTTCTCAATCCCAAAATGTCTATTCGAATTCAAAAACGTCATCCCTACACTAGAAATCTAAACTCAGAAACATCTGGGGACAGTGAAAATGTGTTTCTACATTGTGGAGATGTTTTAGATCTTCAAAGGCAAAGTTTGTCAGTTTTGTCCTACCAAAGGAGGCTTCTTGGCCTTCACAAGTGTGGCCACCCACAAGGGCACAGCCAGCCTCTTGCAGTACAGGAAGGGCTCCTGCCAGCATCTGGAACAGCTCCTCCTCCATCTTGCTGTCCAGCCCAAAGGGCACAACTGCAACAGCCAGGGCTGTTTGGGCCTGAGCACCCATGGCATGACAGTCCTGTACCACAAGCTGAAAATCAGCATGTATGCATCAGCCTTTGTAACCTGTAACCTGTAGGCAGATGTGGTCCAGTTGTAAGACAGCGCAAGCTATGTCTGACATTGCTAGCAAAAGACTGGTGAAGCGCACCTGACTGCTGAGCTTGCTGCAATGTTTCACGAGCAGAGAGTTCCAGCTTGCATCTCAACACCGAGCAGCAGCAGCAGCAGCAGCAGCAGCAGAAGCAGAAGCAGAAGCAGCAGCAGCAGCAACACAATTTGCAATCAGAGAACAGCAACAGCCTAGTGAGGCATGCAGCTGCTGTATGGCCAGCTAACAAAAGCTGAACATGAAAGAAACATTTCTCACCCCAAGAGCGTGGTTGGCAGCAATGGCGCCAAATACATACGGATCATCCACAAAGGATCTGAAGAAATCCACAGTCTGCACCATCACATGGCCAGCTGGTGGAGGCCATATGACAGCTGCATCATCAGGAGCATCTAAGCCCACCAGAATGTCTGAATCCCCTGGGATTGACTTAGACCTGGGAAGCCTTTGCAGCACTCTGCTCAGAATGCTGGCACCCACCTGACACAAACAGAGAGATAGAGCAATGTAAGAGACACAAAGTATGCATCGTGTGCAGTCTCAAGCCTTTGCACAGATGTGCATAACAAGACACAGCATGAGTGATCACAGCAGTGAGACGCATCTGTGGCATCAACTGCCACTTCAGGCACAGCCTACATTGTTTTGTGCTGATGTTGACATGTCACACTCTGTTGTCAGACCCTGTCAAATATTTTGTGTATTTGAACAGCAAGCAAGTGCATAGCATTAGCAGATCACGTGTTCACAGCCATACTTAGCCAAGCAAAAGCTGGCATGTTCATCAGTTTGTTAAAGACCAGTCTGCATCCACCCACAGCTGCACTTGAGCAGCCACAGCTGTGGGAACTGACCTTGCCACCGCAACCGCCACATCGCATTTTGGCAGCTGACACAGCAGCCAGGGCTTCAGGACCTGCTGCAGCAGCTACCCCTTGCTCTTTTGCTTTGCTGGTTGGCTTGGCTGATGCAGCCATCTTGGCTTCCATCTGGTCCAGGCCCGTGCTGTACATGCTCATGAACTTGCGGTCTATGTAATCCTTCACTGGCCACAGCCACGCACCCTGATCACCCCAAGTAAACCGTCAGTAAGCCTAAAAGTAGATTGAAGAGTGTGACCATTATATACACTTGCTCAGAAACTGGCAGCATTTGCTCGGCACTCTATGCCTTTTCTCATGCAGCACGACCGTGTGCGTACAATTGCCAGTTTATGTTGATTTGGAGGCTGAATGATGCATATTGGGTTCTTGATGTCAGTGCAAAGCTCATGCAGGCCGCTGTAGAGCAGTGTTGCTAAAGCACAACAGCAGAAGTTGCTGCACCAGTGAGCATGCAGTCTGCAGGCAGCGACACACAACTTGTTTGAGTGCTGAGATTGCATTGTGTATGAGGCATGAGCACAATGGTGTTAAGTCCCTGCAGAGCACTTGTCTTCTCAATGCAATATGGTAGGCAAGATGGGTGTGACAGCACATATGCTGAGTCATGAGTCAGGGCTGAGCCTGAGCTGTGAGCTGTGAGCTGAGCTCACCTACAAGCTTGCAACAGAAGCCTTACAACCAAATGCCTTTGATGTGTATTGCTGCCAAGCTGATTCCAAAGGAGACAAGCCAGCTAGAATGAACAGCAAGCAGCAAAATCTCAGCAAAAACAATTGTGTACCTTTTTCTGTCACAAATAGCAAGAAGTCAATACCTCCAGGCAGAGCCATCCCTTTGTGGCAACAGCATATTTGGAACCGCCAGTGATGAGGCTCAGCCAGGAAGTCTGTGGCTTGAAGGCTTTCAGGTCCTCCCCTTGCAAGAACCTACAGTGATAGATGTGGGTTTCAGCCTGTTACCAGGTGCTTATATTATGCTGCTGCTGCTGCTGCCTTCAAGGCAGATGTGTTGCCTTGGAGCATCATCGCACACAACATGATAGTCCCTGATTACCATGCAGGATGCCACAGCAGAGCAAATCACCTTTTCCTTCTGTTCATGCATGTCACATAGTTTCTGTTGCCTATGCATGTCAGATGAGGTCGTGTGCACTGCTAGCCGACTTGCACCAATGTAAATGCACCTGCAATGCAGGTTGCACATTTGAGTCTGCACATCACACTTGAGCTTCTGCCGTATGTGATGCTGCAGGGGAGTTTTGCAGGAGCTGGAAAGTGTTGTGACAAGAGCGCGACACTTCCAGTTCCTGCAAAACAATGGAGCTGACTGCACCAGTGATGTAGCATCACTGACCTTCTGATGTTGTCTGTGAGGGGCGGCCCCTGACGCACAGCAAACACCCCTGCCTTGGGTCTGGGGTAGACAGTGGAGGTGGCCACATCACCCACAGCAAAGATGTTGGGAGGGCCGCTTGCTGCTTGCAGGTACTCATTGATGCTCAAAAAGCCAAGCTTATCTGCAACAACACAACCAATCTCAGCATTTCTCCATCAGCCTGTGCTGAGGTCGCCTAGTTTAAGGGGGTTTGGACCTGTTGTCTGGCCTTAGCTCTTTTTTTTTCTTTTTTTGGGGAGGGAGAGATATTCATTACAAGAAGCAACGATATCAACCTCAAAGAAATGTGATGTCCGCAGACCATTAAGCTGAAGCTAACACATCTTGATAGAGAAGGATGATCACCATCCATAAAGCATCGTTTGTATCAGAGCCGTCAAAGAGAAGGCCACGTAAGCAGCAACAACGCTGTACCAACGAGCTAAGAAAACTAGATATTGCCAATACAAGGCACCCAGAATGACAAGACTCTAAAGTCAAACCGAAATGTACACCTAAAAGAGCAACGGTCTGGCTCAAAATGTTCAGTACATACATGCCAAACAGGTCAAAGCCAGTCATGTGAACCAATGACATATGCCAAAAGCAAAGCCTCAAGTGGCCAAACAAGCATCGGCCAGTCATTGAAAAGGGTGTAAGGCACTGCGCAGTCACTGAAAAAACCCACGCTGCAGGCCCTTGCTAGTAGGCTTGCCTGGAGGCTCTGCCTGTGATGCTGCTTAGAATGGTTTAGGCTTCTTGTGCTCGCGTGAGCTCCGCCGCAAGTTAGGTGCATGGGAATCATCAGGTGTCAAGGGTACCAGAGCCAAACTATCAGCTGTACTCCTCCTCCTCCAAATGACACAATACATTGTCGCCAATCCACCGACCAGGCACAAAAGCGGTCTGAGTGGGGTCCACCTGCTGGAGGGCAGGCCCAAAGCGAGTAGCCAGAGTCTACTACAAGCTTCTTGGCTGGAAGCTTGTAGTCGCTGTTGAGGAGGGTAATGGGACGGCAGCTGTCCAACAAGACCTTGGAGCCCTTGCTCTTGTACATTAAGGTGATGACCCCTTGAGTCATGGAGGGTGGCAAGCAGAGCCATGTTGAGCTTGAAAGGCCTCTTGCAGGACTGCCAGCAACTCTGGCACCTCCCAGAATTGAGAGAACAACCAATAGGGCAAGCCGTCTGAGCCTGGCTTTTTGCCACGGGCAGACAGCTTGAGAGCTGCGTGAAGTTCATCAAGCGTGATACTCTGCTCTGCACCTTCGCATGCTTGTTGCGCATCTGATGGCAGCTGCAAGTTTAGCTGAAGTCCCTTCAACTGGACTGCAGCGATACCACCTCGTTAGGCTCGAAGCGCGGACGCTGCTCTCAAGAGGCAGATTTGCCTGGCAGCTGCCTGTCTAGTGAAGATAGCAGCGACTGCTGTGCTGACAATACCTTAGGCAGCTGCCTGAACATGACTGTGGTGCTATCAGCTGAGAAGAAGTTGACAACGATGCTATCGGTTTTTTTTTTTTTTTAATTTTATTTGGTACAGGGAGTTGTCCACCCTCCATCAAATGCTAGAGGTACCGAACGAACCTGGTTTGTGCCCGATCGGCTTTTTGCCTGCCAGGCCTGGTGCAGAGGTCTATCACCGGTGAGCCTTGCTGTCGTTGTCTGTGCAAGTGATGGAAATAATAAGCGGATTAATCCCCATACTCATGCAGCAAGACCCCAGCCCGCAAGGCAACTATGGCAGCCTGCTGCCGGCGATGCTGCAGGAGAGCTGCTGCCGTATGGCGCCATGCATCCAGGGCATAATGACTGCCTGGAGCTGCCACATCGGCCGCTCGAGCCTGGCTGCCTTTTTTTTTTTTTTTTTTTTGGGTTACAGGGGAATTGTCCACCCTCCGTCAGATGACGAAGGTTGCTGGCCTGGCTGCCTCGTACCCTGACCACCCTGAGCTGCCCTGTACGCTGGAATGTGGAGCAATAGTTCTTTGCAATATCTTGACTGTCCACTTTGAGCTTGCCCCATCTGGCTGCGCGGCTGAAAATTGTGGTCACTGGATTAGCTTGACGGAAGGTCTGGATCTGAGCTGTCATAAGGGTTTTGAAAGCAGGATGGGAAATAATGGCAGGAGGCATTGACCAAAGCCCTGGGCCGCGGGGAGGTGCATTGGCAGGTGACACTGTAACTGCCACTCGTTATTGGTCTGACAAGATGAGGTCTGTGACTGAAGCTGCACTGACGTGTTTTTTGTTGTTTTTTTGGGTTACAGGAGAATTGTCCACCCTCCGTCAGATGATGAAGGTTTCGAACGAACCTGCATTGACATTTAGAAGCGAGCTTTCGCTGACGAGCCATCTGTCAATCCTGGCTGAGGATGCATTGGCTGGTTGGTAGCTGTATGCCTGAACTCCCTCGCTTGCGGATGCAAGCACCTGAAGACATCCTGCAAGCTCAAGGCTTGCTGGAAGGGTAGCAAGCTTGACGGGCAGCCATGCTGGCAGGTGCCTGGCTGGCCCCCAACTAGGTATAAATCCTCTGCCACGCAGTTCCAGTCACCCCCCGGGAGTGCTTATTGGCATGACAGAAAGCAGGCTTTGCTGGAAGAAAGTTGCTTGCTCCTGCCTCTCGACAGGAACATACACTGACACCATGCTGACATGCCTGCCCCTCAAGTTGCCTTGAGCAGCAATAAATCTGCCACAGGGGTCTGAAGCATACAGCAGTAGTCAAAAGTCTGCATCCAAACCTTTGCGTTGCTGTACATTGCAGCATTCCCTTGCATCTCCAACTGCCTTGGTATCACGAGTCAGCTCATCACTGGGGATTACATGATCAAGTTTGAAAGGAATAGCTTTAGAGCTCAGCTGTTAGCGAGGGGTATAGCAGTCTGCTTTGCCTCAGCGCTGCCGAAGGCGCAGGTAAGGGGAGGTAAGTGGAGGTGTGAATTGTCTTTGTCTTTGTCTTTGTCTGCCGTCTAAGTCAAAGTCAAAAAGTCAAATAGCAACCACTCTGGCAATTCTTTGGGCTTTTGCAAGTGATTGCAGAGGCTTGCTGGTTGCACAAGCTTTGTTCCAAGTGACAGCAAAGCTTGCTCAACAAGCAAACTCCTTGTCTTTTGTGAACATGCTCTGGCTAGCAGCACACTGCTCTGCTTCACAAACTGGATACTACAAAAGAAAGCTGGCCTGATATCACAGACAGCACTGCCCTCTTGAGAGCTGCTTGCTTATGGATTTTGCTGTGCAGCAAGCAGCAAACTTTCCGTCCTGCTGGCAACAAATTCGTAGGTCGGCAGACACACCATCAGAGCAGCTGCCGTCAGATGCGCTCCTTCAGACTTGGCACAGACTCAGGCTAGCAGTGCTACACAACATTTGGGCCCCGTCCCAGATTGCCCAGGCCAGCCGGCCGACACAACCTTAAGCCCACTTTATAGCGACCGGTTACCGGGCGGTTGGAAGCGGTTGACCAGCAAAGCCGGTCGGTTAGGGGCGTTTTGTCGAGCCGATAACCCGATTCTCCAAACGGCCTGGTACCCCGTTTGGCGAAAACGATTTGAGATCACTCTGCGCACCTCGCGACCAACTTGCAGCACGGAATTGGTTGCGACAAGCTCCTATATGAGTCAATACGCCTTCTTTTGCAAATTTTCTGTCGTTGCAATGCCTGTCGACCTTACAAGGCCTGGATCTGAGCAATTAAGCGGTTCTTCACGCTGTTACGCAGCTTGACCAGGCGCAAAACGCCGCTAGTGCCTCTCAAAACTTGTCGACACCAATCTGATAACATATGCAAAACCTGCTAAGCAGTCACAGCAGTCAAAGAAGTCTAGAGCGCCGGGGGCCCCAAAAAAAGAAACATTGCAACGATTTCTGACGAGATTGGCAGGTCTGCCCGGTCAGAAATGTCTACAATACGCAGTCGTGGGCATGTCAACATCATTCATGACGCAAAGGACGTGCGGAAACTGCCGCTTTGGCTGTCGCGCTTGCAGATCAATCGGATCTTCAACCGGTCCCCAAACGCTGCTATCAACGCGGTTGATCGAAATTTCGATTTGAAGGAAGCCTTAACCGCGAGAAGCCGATCAGCTATAAAGTGGCCTTCAAGTGCCTCAGAGCCAGACGCAATCTTGGCGTCATCTCCTTCGTCAAAACAAGCTTCACTAGCAACATCAAGTGCCTCACACCATGGCCACTTGGCGAGACAGCTCGCGTTGAAGACCATCGAGGCCATGATTCATGTCTGGACAAAATGAAAGGACAACATCAAGCTGGTTGAGGGGGAAGGATCCCAACATGACTCTGGCTGCCTTTATTTTTATTTTTTTTGTGGGTTACAGGGGAATTGACCACCTACCGTCAGGTGATGGAGGTACCGAACGAACCTGGTTTCTGCACCACTCTGGCTGCTTTTCAGAGCCTGTGGTGCCATAACGGTATTTTGGCATCTGTCACATCGCCGTCAGGGGACGTTGAGGACCGGTTGGAGTTGCAGTTGCATCTGTCAGCTACATGCCCTGTGCCGTTGTGATAGCATTTGCCCTGTTGAGCACGGAACTTCTTTGTGAGTTGATACAAAACTTCGTTTTTATCAGTGGTTTTCTGCTCCGCCTTTGGCGGCTTGTTGCTATTCATCACATTGAATAGGGTATGGTAGCTTGCCAAGTTGGATTGGACTTTTCATGAGTGCAGCTTGCTCTGCTGGAGGTGCCTAGTTGAAGGGGGTGTTAAGCTGTTGTTTGGCCTTAGCTCTGATGATGGGAGGTCTGATGCTGAAGCATGTGGAACGCACTCACCGGGGGAGGGACCGGTCAAACCCCCCTCTGTAGCTGGAGCGCCTTGGTCACCCCAAGGGAACCAGCTACACAGGCCGTAAGAGACGGTAGGGACAGACCCGCATTGAACCTGATCCCGGTGATGTGCTGCATGCTTCGGTGGATGCTTCTTGGAGGTTGAGTTGGGCTAGGCATAGTGACGTGCCCATTTTGGCGAAGTGCATCCAGCTTGGCTTGCTTGTTTCTCTTCTCAAACGATTTCACAGGCCACCATGCTCTAGGACGACGTGCTTACTTGAACTTTCTTGGCAATTTAGCCGCTCAAGGCGCTGTGCTAGATGCAGGGGTGCATGCTTCCTGCATCGGCGCTTACATGGTCTTACTTGCCGTTGTTCTTGCCTTGCACGGTGACACACATGTGTCATGACATGACCAGCCTTGCCATCATGGCTGGTCGTCTTGGCGCCAAAACGTTTTGCTTGCCCCTTGCGGGGACTGCTTGCCATGGGCTGATCGCTTAGGAACGCATTTGCTAGGCCGTCGCTTGCCACGGACTGTTCTGCTAAGTTAGCACTGGTTTTGCATACAGACTTTTGACTGCTGCTGTCAGCTGAGACCCCTGACAGAAGGGGACAAGCCTTGAACAACAAGGCCACGCTGCGGCTGACTGATATGCCAGCAGCCCAAAATGATGGGCCCTCCCGTGGGGCGGTTGGGCCTGCTCCCTCTCTACACCAATGGACAGCCTCTGCCTGGGTAGCATGGTGTGTCTCTTGCAGAGCAATGACATGCCATGCTTGCAGGACTGCAAACAATGCCGCTCTCTTCTGCCTCTCTCGGAGCCGTTGACATTGAGAGACATAAGCTGTAGAGAGTCTGGGGTGGCTCATTGAGCCCCCCCGGTGCTGCAGGGGGCACTTTTCAGTACTCTGTGGCTGGTTTGTGCTGCCTGCCTGACCGCCTGGGAGCTGCCCTAGTTGCTGTTGCTGATGTGCTTGGCATGGAGGGGCCGTCTGCCACAGTGTAGTCTGAGGCTTGATCTGCTCCCGAGCTGTCTGACTGTTTGTCTGAGCCACACAATAAGTGGAAGGATGCATCACCAGTGACTGCTCTGATTGTTGTGACCATGAGCTCCTGCAGCGGCCTGGACAAGCAAGTGCAACCTGCTGAGGGATGCTAGCTGAGCTCTGATGCAAAGTTGGCATGCGCATAAAGGATTGCTTGCCTGGCAATGTCAACAGGTATGTCAACATCCCAGCCCATAAGCACATGACACAGGACACTGCAGTGTCAGGAAAAGTCTGGGGGCACCCACAAAGGCACTGCTGGCAGCATGGGTGTGTCAGCAGGCAGACGCCCAGCGGCAAGGGCGGGGTCTGCCACTGCTGCAGGTACAGCTGAGGTCAATGGACCATCTGTAGCTTGCATAGAGGCTGCTGCCAGGGTCAGCAGAGAGGCTGTGGTGCAACACAAGGGCCCAGCCGAGTCCATCACTGTAGAGGACTCCTTCAAGGACTGCTCCTCACTGCCTGCTGCTCAACAGGTCATCAGCGTGCTGGCTCCTGACCTGCTGGCACGCCTGGTGAAGACTACCAAATGTGTCCTTGGTCACGCCGTCTTCAGCCTGCAGATTGTCTCCAAACAATTGGTCAGTTTGGTCAACTTGTCAGCAGGTGTACTAATCAGGTTATTTGAGTTGTCAGTGTTTGTGCTGTATGACTTCAGAAGCCTTGTAGCTTTGTCTGCAGCTGTTACACAATCTGCTTTGTCATTTTTTCAGCATGCAGATGATGTCACAAAGGGTTTGGTCAGCTTGCCGGCATGTGTACTAGTCACCAAAGCTGACTTGAGCAGCAGATTTGGACTGCTGTGGGTCCAGATCAATCAGAGTTGGCGCTGAGTGGCCCAGCCCAGCCCTGCCACGCTGACCCCCAAGATCTAGGACAGGGTTAAGGGGGGGCCCAAAATCAAAAGATTGGTAAATGATGCTAAAAGCATGGTAAAGAGGCTCGCTGTCAACTGAGGCAGCAGGGTGGAAAGCAGCATGTAAGGCTTGCTGCTGCTGCTTTTTTTTTTTGGGTTACAGGGGAATCGTCCACCTCCGTCAGATGATGGAGGTACCGAACGAACCTGGTTGTGCCCGAACACCGGCCTAGAAAACACTTCCTAAGCGATCAGCTCAAGGCAAGCAAGATGTCCACTCTATGCCAGCTGGTGCTAACAAAGATACCAGACAAATGTAAGATGTGTGAAACACCGGCCTTGTCAAAATGACAAGGCGATCAGTCCACAGGAAGAATACTCCAGAAAAGATGTGTCATGAAAGTGCTATAAAGCACATCATGGAAGAAAACAAAGTAATCAAACAAAAAAAATGTCTACTTGCTCATGAAAGCATAAGACCATCCCCATGAGAGGGTAAAACCCAAACCTGCAACCACTCCTAGGGAAAACGCTAAAAGGCCTCCCACAAGTCAAAACTCCATAAAGGCGCCATGACACAAGCAAACAAAAGGTGTCCAACAAGACAAGACGCATTTGCCTAATGCATTAATGAGATCTAGGGTTTAGGCACACCTGGTAGGTACCTGGCAAGAACAATTAGCTGGAACGCCTGTAAGTTATTATTATTTATTATCAATGTGAAGGAAAGTGTGTATGATCACCAGCCACATTGGCCACCGAGGTGACATAACGCTAGCAGACCAAAGATGTCCAACCAGAAAAGATGCATCTCCCTCATGCACCAACAAGGATGGAAGTGTGTACATACTGCCAATCACAGAAACTGCCTGGTCAATGTGCGGCAAGTAAGCAAAAGATGTCCAGCTAGAAACAATGCATCTCCCTCATGCATCTACCTAGAGGAAAGTCTGAAATGTAGGGTCAGAGTGTCTCCAATGTCTTGCCATCTAGTGCCACCCAGCTGACTGAACAATAGGAGTCCTCAAGTACGTCGTCTAGCCAGAAAAGGTGCATCTGTCTAATGCATCAATCTAGAAGAAAGTCTGAAATGTA
>JAABUP010005519.1_pt1 | contig 19135 bp, 14 predicted proteins | sample 5559201 | NCBI WGS metagenome assembly JAABUP01 (sample SAMN10711887, study PRJNA513373) | rock metagenome | isolation source: Antarctica rocks | place: Antarctica
GAGAGTTTATCTAGTGTCTATCTGGTGTCTATCTAGTGTTGGGTAGTGGATATATCGGTATAGTGGCAATATCCTCCCTCCGCCACGGTCGATTTTCAAGTGGATCAATCAGATCAGGTTCTCGAACCCAGCGCTTCGTCGTGGGGTTCTACTACTACCGACTACTACACACATACCCACTGACGCAGCCGTACGTACTCTACTCACCTCATCCTCCAAAGCCGAACCCTTCCGCATCACAACTACTGTCCACCCACGCAACGATCAGCAACGATCAGCAACGATCAAAACGACAATTCACAAGCGCATCTTGAAACATGACTACATACCCAAAAGCACAGTGCCTTCAAGATCATTATAGAGACCAGTCCTACTAGCATAGCACCGGAGCACGATCGAGGTGCTACGCGCCGCTTCCATAGTGGGAGTCGTGGATTTTAGCTATCCATCAGCTAAAGATGCTACAGCTAAGTATACAAGTTGATGTCTCTGAGGGTGTCTGTGTCTGTTTCTGTGCTCGTGCTCGTGCTCGTACTCTGAAGTTTTGGTTCGATCTCAATCGAGAAAGAAGAAAAATGTGCTGGTGTCAAAGTCCATCCATCCATCATCATGTCCGTCCCTTTCCTTTCCTTGATCCCTACTTTTCCACCGCCAATCGTACCCTTGAAGTTTTCCGTCCCCTCCATCCATCATGATGAGTCCTTGATGCTCGGAGAGAAAAATGTCCGCTGATGGGACCTCGTGTGGAACGCTTTTCCACAAGATAGCCACCGAGAAAACAAACAAACGCCAGAAAAGCTACACTTCAGAGCTTTGGTATCGCCATCGCTACCCCGTCCGGAACAGTAACGCCATGGCACGCAAACCTACCTACATACCCTTTTGTACCAACTTTTCGTATCGAATGGAAGGTCGTTAATCGGTATACGACAACCCGGACCTACGGACTCGCCTCTTGCGCCTTGCCTTTCTTCTTCCAGAAATCCAGGCGAAACCGACTCGGGCGTTTCGTGATACTCGTCCCCGATTCACTGCTCAACACCGTAGTCATGACATTGCTATTCTTCATATCCTCGCCATGTCTCCCTCCTCTCTCGCCATCCACAAGCGTCGGCATGCCAGAAGACAGAGGCCTACCATTCTCGTAGTCGCCGTTGTAGCTCTTCTCGTCGCTGTCAACTGTGAGGAAGGATGTGGCTTGAGTAGAGGGAGAGTAGGGCGTCATCATGCTCATGCTCGTATTCGCGCCGGATGTCGCTTGCGAGTACCGATCATGGCTCGATGGGACTGAGAAGCGACCTGAGGACGGGTAGTTCGAGTGACGGGTCGATTGCCTACGAGGTGACTCCCGCTTCGTCGGGCTCATATCTACAGAACTCGATCTCGCACCACTACCTCCGCCACCGCCACCGACACGTGAGCGCCCTGTACCATTGAACAGCACAGCAGCAGCGGCGACGTCTGAGGTTTGTGAACGATCTATAGAGGCACGGCTGTCACTAGGCTGTTGCGCTGGAGGGACATTCTCAGCTGAAGCAGCAGCTGAAGTGGCGTCCATGCCTAGCTGCAGCTGACTGGGGACGGTGTTACTTGACCGACGAGTTTGCGAGCTCGGTATGATATTAGCGCTTGGGAACGCACCTGATGATCTCCTTGATGTCATATCAGAAGAATAGCTAGGGATGGTGTAGGTAAAGGGCGAGCCGAGCGAAGAACGGCGGGACTGATCAGCAGACCGAGGAGGAGTACCGGCGGCGAGATGGGTTGCCAAATCATGAGAAGAGCGTTGAAAATCTTGCCAAGCTCCCGCTGGCTCCTGGGTCACCGGAACGTGAGAGGAAGATAAGGGTTGTTGAGTGGTTGTCGGTACAATCCCTTCGTGAGACGACCCTCGCTGCCGTGGCGGGCGAATCGGGCTACCAGACCTAGGCGAGTGGATACCTTCATGAGGAGGTTTCAGAGTGCTGCCCCTAGCGAGTTCCTGCTCCCTCTCCTTCTGCTTCTCTTTCTGGATCTTGGCTTCCCAAACTGCTTTGTTGGCTAGTATCTCGTCTACGGTGAACTGCATGGCCGGGAAGATATCGGTTACCGCCTCAAAGAGAGGACGAGCAAAGATATTCATGAAGCCAATCTGAGAGTTGGCCAGCTTGATGAGCGAGCCCAACTCGGGAGGCCCACCGAAAAGCGCCGTCGGTATCCTAAACTCTTTCTCCATCTCTCCTTGCTTTGCAAACTCATGGGTGAGGATATTTGCCCAGTCCGCAGCTACGTCATATTCTCTAGCCTGTGACTGTCAGCCTAGATCAGCCATATACATAGAGCTAGACTCACCACATTGCTGATGTCAGCACATTTGATCAGTAGACCGCAAGCAAGAGTCCTATACTCGTCAAGAACCTGCGGGCTCCAACCGTCTGTGGTATTGTTGTTGTCATGAAGCTTTTGCTGCAAGTTGCCGAGATCAGACATGTACCTAAAATGTACGCCCATGTCGGTAGCTAGGATCGAATTGATGAGCAGTTTCCGCATTCCGCGGTCCTCGAAAGCTGCCTTCCAGTATCGTCGAAGGATTTGCGAGTACGCAGCGCAATGGAAAGCTTCCAGTACCGACTTGTCATTGTACAGTTGTGCCAAAGGTGCATTCAGAGACACGAGGAAAGCGTTATTGACACCCGGATGACCAACGTCGTGACCAATGGCGGAAATCAACAGAGTCAGTGCATCAAAAGGTTTGAGCAAAGTAGCAATCGCCGATGGCGCTCTGACAACCGGAGTGGGTGCGTGATCAGCTGGATATGGAGGGAGCGTGCCGAGTTGGACAAGGAAGGTGAAGACAGCTTGAAGCACATCGACGACGTGGCGGAAGTTGTGGTAAACAACAAAGTCGTTGTATGCATCTCGGCTGGCCGCCAGGAAGCTCATGAGATCATCTGCAAAGATGCGCGTGTGAGTTTTCGGGTCCTTGCATGGGCTGGCACAAATCAAGGGAATGATCCGTCTCACCTGCGGATAAGCGCCACTTCTCAAGTTCTGGCATTTCCAATGCATGCTCTAACATTAAGAATGCAGCAAGCTGAAGCTCGTCATCCGAGAAATCGTGAGCAGAGAATTCCCAGGACCCAACTGCTTTGGCCACATCTATTTTCCGTCGTTGCTCGAGAATGTAAAGCTCACTATGAAAGGATGATCAATCAGAGCTTCATCGGAATTGGAAGGATTGGAGCACACGTACCGATGATTGACGGTATCCGTAACACTCTCCGGATTGCAGATCCCATTCATAAGTTTCGAAACCCTTATCAGTAGTCAGCAATGGTCTCAGCAAGAACAGTACTATATCGTGAGGGCGGCGCAAAGGCACTTTGGAGTATGCGAAAACCTACATGACCTCCAGCAAGTAAGAGTAGGACTTCCCTTCATATCCCACCCAAGACTGTTTCCTCATCCGCCCAGATGTCAAAAACTTCGAGCGCTCTTTTGTAGCCTCTTCGCGTGCGCGATACACATGGCTAGTCAGTCCAAAAAGGCGATCCTTTTGCAAAGGACTTGTCAAGACGTCCGCAGCTCCAGCGTCCAAGCAACGTAGCATGCGACTCGGCTCGATGGAGAACGGATGCGCAGTTGAGACCTCGCGAATGCTTGATGCCGCTGAGTCCGAAGAGACAAACCAGCCTCCAGACGTTGAATCTATCTTGAAGCTAGAGGCTGAAGTTCGCTTAGTTCCTTCCGGTATGTTAAGGACTGCGACTGGAACGATTAGCTTGGAGGAGGTCTCGTTTTGGATGGCCACGGCTATGTTGCGAAGCAGACGCATGCCATAGATGTCCTCTGTCATGAAGCTATGTATCGGATCCTGACGAACAGAAGTCGGAGATGGCGTTCCAAGGTCATGTGGGATAAGACTACCTCGACCTTCCAAATGCTCTTCAGCAGATATACCGAGGAGCACGATGATTGGTGTCAGATCAGGGCCGATCGACTCAGTGAGCTCGGCGAGCTTGGTCGAACATGAAGCACCAGTAGGACAGATGTAAACTACGTTGTGTTAGCTCCCATTTTCTTACGGTATAGGCAAATCCTCAGCTCAGGTGGCTTTGCCAAACCGGAGAACTATGTCACCCTACCTTGGTTGAAGACCGCAAGAATGGCCCGCATGTTGGCCTGTACTTCCTCCACTTCCTCAACGGTATCGAAGTAGCTGGCAGCGCTACTATGAGTACTGGCCGCCGCCGAGGGCGTAGCGTCCTTTTTCACCACTCGATCACCTCGTGCCTTCCTGTCCACATAGATGACATGGCATGCAGCATAGTCCATAGCTAAAGCTACTCGAGCGGTAGGCCACAAAAATGCGCCTGAACGTTATTGTAAAGGAGGTTAAGTTATCTGTCTATGCCGGAAAGGAGTAGGTAAAGGTAGTAGGTGGGAGTATGCGCTGGCGGAGCAACTCGTTTGCTGATAGTCGGCTTGCGCGCAACGCCTGGTTGAGAGGACGGGATTCTTGTAACAAGTCCGTAGAGGCTCGTCTTCACTGGAAGCGGAGAGCCATCTAGAGAGTGTGTATTCTGCGAAGTGAGGTAAGAAGTGGGCGCACGTGGTGTGGAAGCTTGTTGTGGCTGAAGCTTGTTGTCGCGGCGATCTCGAGATTCAATCGCAAAAGCGTGTCAAGCCGACGACTAAGCAGGATCGCTGATCAAGCGGACAGAGCTTCGACGAGTAACCAATTGTACCGCATGCGACGCATCAACGATAAATGGCTTCGCTGCCTTCTCGTCCCTCCTACCAACCCCAGCCGCAATTCTGAACCAGCGCCGAGAAATTAAGACGACGACGACCTCGATGGTCTTTGAGACGGCCTATGCACAGAGCGGCGCCAGCGTCGCACACACACAATGGTGAGAGATGTATGCGCAACATCCAGTGCCGTCACCTACTTCAACGTCTTCATCACCATGATCATCATCATCAGCATCATCACCATTCGGGCACACGATGGACATGTACTTGCTCCAAGCAATGAATCCGATAAAGACGGTTGTGGGCGGAGGAGACTACTGAAAGTTCGCCTGAAAGATGTAGGTACATATACTCGGACATGGGGTGGAAAGCGGAAAGCGCAACAGGGCAAGTCAAATCAAGTCAAGTCAAGTCGACCTGGCGCGGAGCATTGGTGCGGATGCGCGGCGTCGATTCCGAGTAGAGAGTGGAGAGGAGACCGTACTAAGGAAAGTCCGGTAAGGTACATGTAAGCTAAGTTGGTGGAGATCTACTTTCTTGCTTTCCGCTTTCTGGAAGGCCGATCTCATTGGTCGACGACTGGGATGACACCGCAGCCCCAAGTCGCTCATTGGCGGTGCTGTCAGCCACAGTAGGGAAGCTCCGTGCCAAGCCTGCAGGGGTGATGTCAGATGCCACAACGTGTGGAAAACGGTATGAAGGACCTCCAGTTGCTGATAAGTACGACCTTGTGCTTTCACTGTTTGTTGATGTCTTGTTGAACGATGCCATGCGGTGATATCTCAGTCTTTTCTTTTACCTGGTACGGGCGGATGTAATGTATCGCTCTTGCATGCGTCGCTGCACATCTCTTCTGTTCGCATCATGCAGGAAGACGCTTCCAGAGCAGTCTTGAAGTTGCAGATTACATAGCTCGATTTCGCCCCCACCAGACGTCTATTCATTCATTCATTCTCATCTTGTGCAGCTCACAAAGATAATGAAACTGATCTAAACACTGCATCCATGTACATACATATCTCATCTCAACCCATGGTCTTGACTTATTTGCAGGCTTGCTTTATGTTGTCATCACAGAGGTATCAGTACCTCTGACTACCATCAGCATTGATATATGAGTAAAAGAATAGAATACCCTGCAAACTTTAATAAAAGAACATTATACCCTGTAAAGTCTAATAAAGAATACTATGTTCTATACATATATTGTGACTACTGATAACCTCACTGTCATTACCTTGTTGTTCTCAGACTTCATTGTCTCATCATTCTTGCTGCTGTCATCTTGTTATTCTCAGACCTTATTGTCTCATCATTCTTACTGTCTCTTCTGTCTTTACTGTTGTTGCTTTACTGATGAGATCTTTAACAAGTGATGACATTATGGTTTGACTTGTTACATGTGTCACATCAATGAAGTAGATGCTTTGCTGATGCAGTCATTAATCTCATATTCTTTTGTTGTAATTCTTGAGGTGCTTAAGCATTCTTTTGTCATATTTGTTTCTTCTTTGACCATTTACAAAACACTCAAATGACTAAGAAGTTGCACAGGTCATTAAGTGCTGAAGTGAGATAAATAATATTGATAGAAAAAAGAACAACAGTGAAGATTGCTGCTCAGGTCTCAGTGAATAGGGCTTGAGAAAGAAAAGACTTCAAGGTCAAACCTTGAGTGAAGATGCAGATCATGACATGATCACATAAAATACTGTTAACTTAATATTAACAGCAGGTGCAAGTGTCTGCTGTTAGGTTAACAAGATGAATACTGTTGTCAGACTGTATCACACACCCTTTAAAAGAAGAGAATAATTGTATCTATAGACTCATTAATATTTGCTTAATTAATGAAAGAGAACTTACTCTATTGCTCTGTGCTCATTTCTGTTTCTTTTGAACCTTTGTAGTCACAAAAGTAGTATATTGAGCACTCTCTTCTATATACTTAGTTGCTGCTGTCAAACAACTTTTTCTTTGCTTCATTACTTAATGTCAAATACTGTTCAAAAGATTCACAATTGACAGCTTCTGATTTAGCTTTAAAGTCTTATTTAAAGACTTAACAATGTTACTGATAAAGTGATCATATTGATGATCAAAAAAGTAGACTGTTGCTCATAGACATTGATTCTAGAGTATAAAGTAAGCTAGATATATAGTAGAATAGTTTAACTTACTATATCTCTTAAATATGTCTCTGCAGAGGCCTTTACATTCTTGATCTTGCTCATAGCTTTCTCAAATGCTAAAGAAGTTCTGACATAAGCAGCAGATCAAAACAAAGGGGTCAGTTCATGTTCAAACTTCATAACAAAGTTCTTTTTAAGATGATGACAGCAATATGCCTTAATCACCTGATTTTCAAGAACCTCTTCAGCCTTCAGCAGTTTTTTGTCACAGTTTGACATTAAAGTGCATTTCTCTGATGAGATCTTCAATATTGTTCTTCTTAAATGTTGAAGAAAGTATTCTCATGATCTTTGAGACTTTAACTCTATCACTGCTCAGGTTAACAGTGTATTTTGTTTGTTAACATCAATAGTGACAGTGAGAAGAAGTGACTGCACAAAGCAGGCCTTCAAAAAGGTCTCATTAACAGTGAGAAAGCAGTAACAGAGAAAGAAAAAGGCTCAAGACTGTGCTGAGCAGACAAAACAACAAAGAAAGTTGTCTGTAATATAGTTAGTAAAGTAGTTAACAAGAAAGAGGCTTATCTGTAGGCTCATCAATAGCTATATTTATATAGACATTTGGCTGAATGTGTTTCAAGATCCTTTTATAGCTTGATAATAGCTGAAAGCTGTACTGCTGATTGCTCAGATCTTCACTGAGAAGATGAAGTTGTGTCAACTAAGCTATTTTATAGTTAATCTTCTCACTATAATGAATGTGAATGCACTTCACTATAGCTTTTGAGTTTGTTGTCTTCATGATGTTGAGGTGTTTAAAAACAGCCTTATTTAATCAAATATGACTGCTGACTGTTCTTCTCTTTTTAAGCTCAGTCTTAATACAGTTATGTTCTGTCTCAACAATTGTCAAAATCAGCATCTCATCTGAGTTCTTTCAGACTCAACATCTTTAGCTGCAGTTCTTGTTCTTACAGCAGTATATAGCTTTAACAGGCTTCTTCTTCACTACTTAAAAGCTGAATTTGTTCTTAATAGCTCAGTTGTCAAGAGCCTTTTAAACCTCAAGTCAGAAGGCATACTTAGTGTCATCAATTGACACCTTCAGCTGTGTGATGACTGACATAATAATGTAACAATAAGAATAACAGCAAGAGTAACAGTGAGGGTAATAGCAAGAACAATAGCAAGAGTAACAGTGAGAACAATAGCAAGAACAATAGCAAGAGTAAGAACAACAGCAACAGCAAGAACAACAGCAAGAATGAGAACAACAGCAACAGCAAGAGCAACAGCAAGAATAAAAACAACAGCAACAACAAGAGCAACAACAAGGTGTCAATGTCTAGAAAACAGGGTCAGCAGGTGTTCTGAATAAGCAGTGTGCATAGTATTCTTTATTAGACTTTACAGGGTATAATATTCTTTTATTAAAGTTTGCAGGGTATCCTATTCTTTTACCCTTGATATATTTGATCGAAGCGACGACTGCGCCAATGCTGGCTCCCGTATCCCCGAGTCTCTCGCGAAAGAAGATCGACAGCCGCTCGTCCTATCCCGATATGGCTGGTTTCAAGCATGTCTGGCGTTCGTCATCCACGTGCCTGTGTGCTGCGTGGTCTCTTGCGTTGCGACTATTACTCGCCAGGACGGCAATCGCCGGAGTACCCAGCAGTATTCGTACACACATTATCTTCCTACAATATCCGTACCAGGTCCACATTCTCTATAGACTTGCATTGTTCTTTCAAGTCTTCACATTACACGCTTGTAAGGACCATGGACGGATAACATGTTATTCATCATTGCTAGTCCGCTATCCCTACATATCCACACCACAGACGGGTGGCATAGGCTGCTACTCCAGACTCTGAATATCAAAAGCGTTGCTCAGATGCAGGACATTGTCCAATGCTGAGATCCCCTCCCAGGCGAACTCTGTATGTATCCATCCTCTACCCTGTTTCCAAACTGGCTGGCAAAAACTCTTGCCCGATTTGCCGCATATCATCTAGCACCTCGTTGAAGATCTCCAATACCTTTGCCGAGACCTTCGTCCTGTTCCAATCGTCCCTTGATTTCCAGATCCAATCCATCATACTGGTGTTGGCCTGCTCGAGCTGCTCCACCGAACAGCCGCTTGTACTCTCCACCAGGTGCTCAAGCAGATCCCCCAGAAAGGCGTAGTCGATGACCATGGACGGCGGGGCTTCGTCGTTGAGCAAAGAATGTATGCTTGCGTTCTGCCACCGCGACGGAGCATTGAACGGTGGGACGGGCGGCTGAGACCCCGGTTGAGATTTTGGCTGGGACTGGCTGCTGTTGGGACCACTGCTCTGGGAATACGGGAAATCTGTTCCTTGAGTCAGATCCACTCCACGGGCAACGGAGCTCTGGGTTGTACCTTGGGTATCAGGCAACTGCGATCCGTTCGAGGCTTGATCGCCATGCATGGCGAAATCTGGACCCTCTTTGGCAATGGGTCCATGAGGGCCGTTGGTGCTCTGCGTATTGGAGTAAGGTCCAGAAGAGCGATCCGAAGTCCTCTTGTCGGATGTCGTGGTAGATGCATCATTTGCATAGTCTTGGGGTTGAGAGCCACTGATCATAGGTGTGATCGCGCCCTTCTGCGAGAGAGTGCCAAGGGCTGATCGCTCTCGCTGGTGTAATGAAGGTGCTCCGGTATACGAATGAGGAGGGCGGTATTGCGCGGACTGGCCGAAGGAACTGTTCTGGGTTTCACGTTCCGTAGCCGGACCATCATCACTGTTCATCATGTGGACATCTGCATCGCCTCTTGAAGGGCCGGATGAGGCATTACTCTGTGGAGCTTGGCCACCAATCTCAGCCAGATCAGAAATTCCTCCAGAATAGCCATTGGTCAAGGTACTAGGTTGCGATGGGCGAGAGGGGGTCAACGGATGAACTAGCTGCTGGATGGGTTGGCCATTCATGATCGGCTGTCCCAGCATTATCGGCCCAGACGACGTTTGCTCGGCGGTCGTTCCTGAATCCTCGGGAGGGACGTTGGACGGAACAGGTGCTACTATCCGCCCTTCCGCTGCTGCGGCCTGCCTTGCCTTCTCCATCTTCTCTTTCTCACGCTGCGTCTCTCGGGTGTAGACGTTCTCGCACTCTGCTGCCAAACCAGGCTCTGTCGTCTCAATGTAGCCCATGTCGACTTCGACGTTAGCTTGTAATTCGTTGGCTTTTAGCAGCCGCTCTTGATCATCAATCGTCTTCGCGTCCTTGGTCAGCTTCTTTATATCTGCTAAGAAGTCCTTAGGCCGCTTGTAGTAGCCATTGGAAAGGCGCTTTTCAATTGTGACAATCTCTAGATTATAATAAAACTTGCCAGATGCTACCTCCACGAGACCCGGAGAGCCATGGTCATCGGTGCCTTTTTCAAAGGGTCGAAAACGAGCCTGTTGACGTAGCTCATGAGGCAGGTCAGTGCTCACGGTGGCTGGATCTTCTTCGTCATAGAGATATCTGATCTGGCTTTCGTCAATCACGCCTGTTCGGAATTTCTTGAATTTCTGTCTGATTTGGTCCATGATTGGCTGTATTCTGAGCTTCAGTAGGTTGAGCGTTTGTCTGTCCTTTTTTTTCTGGGCCTTGAGCTCTTCTTTCGATGGTGGATCAGGCTCCTTTGCTGGCTCTGCAGGTGCTTCTTTGAGGTGTTCTAATTTCCGCTTCTTGCGATTCGCTGGATCAGGGAACTCTGTAGGTGCCAATTTAAGATAGTCTATTACGGGCGTGAAATACTCGCGTCGCCATTCCTATGTTGAAGTTAGTCTAGCGTCGGGGTGACCGGTGACCCAATATCAGGACACTTACTTCTTGAGGTCTCGCTAACTCGAATTGGTTTTTTTTGGAGAAACCGAACAAATCTCGTAACATGGTTTTATTGACGTGTTCTGGTTCGCTCTCGAGAACGCCAAGAAGCAGCACCGGATCCGTTGGGGCCAGTGTTCGCAGGAGGCCGATGAAGGTTGAGATCACGGTGCCGCCAACTGTGCTGTACCAGCTATCAACATTGGGTATGTATATGACACTGGGCTTGTGCTTTCGGACTTCCGAGAACAGCTGGACAACGGCAGCTTCAGGAGACTGCGAATCATGCACGTTTAGTCACAGACCGCATAAAGATACATCACGGGCTCGTACGTACGCGTGTTGAATCACTTAGCAAAGTTGGTAGGTCGAACGACTGGACGTGCAGACCCTCGAAATGATTGAGAAGAGCTCCAGCCAAATACTGCTGGCCCATGCCTGGTAAGCCTCGGATCAGCAGTCTCGGTCGGAAGACTCGAGATCTTTCGAATTCTGATCAGCGAGTTAGCTCGTGGCCTTATAAAGTAAGAGCTTGGAAAACACTTTTACCTTGCTGCATCCGCTCTCGCCTGAAGCCTCTGTCGTCCTCAGCGTCCTCGAACTGTGCTTCTTCCAGCGCCGTTAGCATCTTCTTCTGGGGAAGAATATCGGCGATGACATTCTTTATTTCTCCAAGCGGATAACGCAGCAGAGGCTCAACATGCGTCGGCAAAGGCACTGCACCAGAAGACGTTGATCGCTCCGATGATGGCACCATTTTCTTAACGGAGATCATGAAGTCTTTCGCCGTGATGGTGATCTTACTCGGGTCAATCTCGAGCTTCTTACTAGATCTGTATATCTGGGGGTATCTCCGTTGCACTGCATTCAAAGCGGCTTCGGTGCATAATGCACGAAGATCAGCACCACCGTAGCCTTTCGTCAATTCCGCAAGCTCGTCCTTGAAACCGCTTGGTAAAGGAGGGTCCCATCCTTTGGTATGGATATCCAAGATACTTCGTCGGGCTTCCGTATTTGGTAGCGGGAAGTAGAACTCTCGATCAAAGCGTCCCGGCCGGCGGAGTGCAGGATCAATCGAGTCAGGGCGATTGGTAGCTCCGATTACAATAACTTGACCGCGTCCATCCATGCCGTCCATCAAAGCAAGTAAGGTGGATACTATGGAAGCATGAATCTGCTCTTGCTTGCTGGACCTGACAGGCGCAAGGCCTGGGACATCAAATTAGTCATAGTGCACGTAAGATAGCGCTGGCATTAAACGTACCATCGATTTCATCGAAGAAGATGATACTCGGCTGCGTCTTCCGTGCCTCCTCAAACAAGAGCCTGAGTTGACGTTCGGCTTCGCCAACCCATTTGCTGAGAGCATCAGCTCCTTTACGCATATAGAAAGTCACTTTACGACCCTGTGAGCTGACACTTGAGGCTAACGCCCGGGCAAGGAGCGTTTTGCCAGTACCAGGTGGACCATGGAACAGAACGCCGCGCGGGGGGGTGACATGGAACCGCTGGAATATTTCAGGATACAGTAATGGTAAAGCCACCATCTCCTTAAGTTGATCGATATGACCTTGCAACCCGCCAACACTGTCAAAATTGACATTTTGGTCAACTCCTAGAGGATCTGCGTCTGCCAATGCATGCTTGTCTTTGATCTTTCCAAGGTTTGCAGGTGTGGCCGAGTGCCCTTGCTGAGGGTCGGCGTTGTGCGCCTGAGCGGGTGGAAAGAGACCAAAGCGTGTAGGCACAGCAGATGTAGGGGTCATTCCAACGGTTCCGACTCCTCGCGGACGCTGCATGATCTCCTCATCGCTACTGTCAGAGTCTACTCCTCCGGCGGCACCAATACCGCCAGGTCCACCAAAGACAGGAGGAGGGCCACCTGCGCCACCGAACGGGCCATAAGTGGAAAAGAGGCTTCGTTGCCAGGTACCGCCTCCCCCTCCGCGTCCTCTACGTGAAGGGGTTGTGTTGGATGCGGGTTCAGGGTCTTCGACTGGTAAAGTGAGATCTGGACGTAGGATTCTGTAATCAACAGATTTTCGGCTTCGCCGTTTTGGCTTGTCGTCATAAATGATCTCTGCCCTAGGGGCTCGCCGCGGTCGATCTTGTCTAAGGTCCTCCAGTTCTTCTGCCAATTCCTCCGCAACCTCGCTATCGTGTTCATCCGATGGCGGGCCTTGTTGAGTTCTCGATTTGCCTCTCGGAACGCGACCAGATCTCCGACCATTGCTGCTATCATCTTCGTCAGCCCTTTGGCTGCCTTTTCGTGGTGAGCTTTGTGATGCTTCGGAGCTAGAGAGCTCATCTTCGGCGCCTTCCTCGACAGCAGGTTCGAAATCGCTGTTCTCTTCTTGACCACCTTTTTTGTGTCTCTGAGAGCTGCGTGTTGGTCGCTGTTCTCTACTTGATCGGACCGCACCGCGCAAGGACCGCCCACCTGTACGTCCAGTGGGCTCTTCAGCTCTACTTCCGCGGCGACTGTCGCCACTGTGCCTTGTGTTTCGTCTTTGTGAGATAGGGTCCTCATCCTCATCATCATCATCAGGTGCGACTTCCCCGTCTGACTCAGGAACGATGACTTCTTCGCCCATTTCAACATCCTGTTCCAGCTGCGTGTCGCCTTGTGTAGCATTCTGAGTATCCGATTTCGGTCGCAATCTGATATTGTCCACTGCGCCCTCGACCTCGTCGCCTGCATCATCGTGAACGGAAGCCGCAATCTCCCGAATGCCATTACTAGCACTCGTGTCATGCCGGGTGTCGTCTGCACGCTCATCTTTAGTTCGCGCAGAGCTATCCTCTTCCTCCTCGACAATTGCGCTTGGCGGCAAGGCTTTCAGGCCCTTGCCACCTTTGAATGCCCTTGCTGGTATACCTTCAGGGCTACGCGTGCCAGGACGGACGATCTCCGCGTGATGTCCGGACCCAGTCAATGCCACCATTGTCTCTTGGTCATCGTGCGCTATTCGACTGCTCCTGCGTGTCCCGGCGAGCTGTGGCTCTGGTGTGGGCCGACGTTTCGCGCCATGACTAGCGCTTCGAGTCCTTGTGCTCCTTGTAGTTGGTCCAGGCGTCGGCTGAGGCGTGCGAACGGTGAGCTTTAACACAAGTGACCTTGGTTTCTTTGCCTTCGTCCCAACCACCTCTCCTGCTTCTTCTCCCTCCTCCGCTGCAGAGTCTGCCGCTTCCAGAAAGACTTCGCTATCGCCGTCGCTCTCCTCATATTTGACAGTCTTCTTGGTGCTTTTTCGCTTTGGTCGGCCGGTGCGTTCATCAACCTCGACCTCCTCCTCGACCTCTCCGACAGATGACTCCTCGCTAGTTTGGTCTACTTCACTTATGTCCTCCGAGTCATTCCCATCGTATGATCGACGCTGCTTCTTCCTCGATGGCTTCTTCGGATGGTCCCTCGAAGGTTTCGACTTTACAGTACGAGCAGCTGACGCGCCATAGGTGGAATCGTCTGAATCGGATTTGTTGGGATCGAAGTCTTCAAAGGTTCGCTTGCTGCGATTTGGCATGATTCAGACCCTTCTGATGCCAGTATTGTGTTTGTTCTGTAGTCGAAATGGGATGATCAGTCCCGGTGGCTATGCTTCCAAGTCGGTCCACTGAGTCAAAGCAAGCCCATACTTATTGGTGATTGCAATCCTCCTTGTTATCTCCATCCGAACGTATGCATACTTACACAGTGATCTCCTCTTCGACGGTTGTGCTGCGCTCAGAAAGATATAGCTCAATCTGTGGATGACAACTGGGCAAGTAGAATGAGCGACTATCAAAGCTTTCAGATTATTGCGAAAGCAGCTGCGCAGAGTCTCTCTGTGAATCTATTGAAGTACTCGATTCAACGCGAAGAGAAGGAAGGGACAAATCATGTTTCCCAAGGCGCCAGAGATGGCTTTTGTTCGAATGAGCATCGCGCTTCGAAGTTCGCTTAGCAGCCACGCTAAGGCCGGAGAACTCCTGTTACTGGCCGCGCCACCGCTGCAAAACCAAGATCCGGATTGCGCACAGTCGAAAAGCTCTCCAAAGGAAGATCGACTCCAACATCAAGTCCCAAGCAATACCTACCATGAGCGATCCGTGTCGTCTTGATGTCGAGGTATTCAGAAGTCTACCACAGTGGCTGTGCTTCAATAGCTTTTTGGTCCGCCAGGCCCAAGAAGACATACAACATATTCTCTTGAAAGCCATCTTCTTTGACCTTGATACTCGTCGGTGATCTACGCAAGGTACCATCGGCGGCTTAAAAGCTTATCGTCATTAAGGTGCTGTCATCGCCGTGGTGTCGCGGGGATCAGCCATTGATCACGTGCCCATGTTGAAACGGCTTACTAATCCTCCATACTGCGAGACAATATAGCCGTGAGCCTTGATCTTGCATAGGTTATTCACATAGTTCTAAGATAAATGCTAATGGGTAGATAGCGAAGGATGATAGCTGATGTTTGAACTCGACGTTACAGTACTAGCTCACTGAGCAACTCAGTATCCCACCCTCGATTATGCTCCAGCAATGACTCCTTACTGCTCCAAGTACGAGACATTTATCAGCCAACCTTGGTAGGCTCCTGCTCATGCATCAAACCGTCTTCCTCGTTAGCTTCACTATCTTCGGCGTCCGAATCGTCGTAGAAGACACGGCTTTGTCGACTAAGCTCCTCTAACATGCTATACCTTCTCGGTAGGTTCCCCATAGTAAGCTCGTCCTCCTTCCCCTCTTCGTAAGACTCATTAGATGCTGGAGTGGACCAATCGTTGATGCCAGTGGTGAGAGACGCTGGGATATTCTCTCCATGCACATGACCTGAGATGATCAGCTTTCGAAAATCTTGTTCTGAAAGCACCCCTGAATGTTCTGGCGATGCAGCCAGTCCGTCCTCGATCAAGCGCTCGATCTTCATTCGATTCGCAATGAACTTTAGTCTAGGGAACGTCGATTGCTGTCCGACTTGTAACATTCGTGCAAGCCGCTGTGGTGTTGGGTCGGAGAGAATATAGTAGAAGTCGCCGAGCACGGACTTTGGCCAGATAGTGATAGTCCCACTGAATGTTTGTAGCCAGATCTCCGACCAATCTTGCCCGAGAGGTCGAGGCAGTAGCTCAAGATGCCGCAACACCTTCAGCCACTTGTTCAAATCTAGTTTGAGGTATTGCTCTGTTGCTGAGCCAAGGAAACCACCTCGCCATCCTCGTCCTCTACGATGTGTGACGGGCCGTCCGACTGTGCCACGAGAGCTAAAGAAGAACAAGTTGATATGTGGATTAACTTGAGATACAATGGAGAAGTTGACATTGAAATGAAGGTTAAGAGCTTTCAGCGGAATGTCGGTACGAAGACTACCGTCTTTCCATTTGTGGCCGAAGGAGTACGGTGCAAGGGTTCCATCTTTAGTCTTCATCATCAGCACGACCGGATTCAGGATGCCGGGAACAGCGGCGGATGCTAACACCGCTGACCATATAACGCAATCCGGAGACGTCAAGTAATTAGCCAGGATTGTTGGAGAGTGCGGGTCGGATGGAATGCAGGAAACATTAAGGATGCGGCCTGTCCGCTCATATGCTTCCCGGAAGGTCATGCTACCACGGCAGAACCAGCTACATTTACGAGCCCATTCCAAAGAGTCGAACCGGGCCCCCGTGCGGTACCAGCGCCAAACCCATGTTCGGAATTTATCATGGCAGGCTGTGATACGACCTGCAAGAGCTGGAACAAGGAGCTTCTTCAGCTCCGAATCGGTTCGTGTAGCGACGAGTGCTGCGATAAGAGCGCCTCCCGAGGTACCAGTGATTACTTCAGGAAGCAGATTGGCATCTAGCAAAGCTTTTACGACTCCGAAATGGTAGTATGCAAATGACGCGCCTCCAGACAAACAGAGAACTGTGCGTCCGTAGTTTGTATGAATGTGCTTGAACAGTGCGTGCTTGTCCTCTTGCGTAAGCTGTCGAGATCGACGGAGAAGCTCAAGTGAAGATTCAACTTCGCCAACGAAATCCTGCACCAGATCCTTGGTCCCGTAATATGTCTCGCTGTATAATCTCGGATTCTCAAGCCCAACAAAGTTGTTCTTCACGCATGCTTCGAGCAGTCGTCTGAGCTCGTCAATCGCCTTCGATCCGCCAACACCCTTGCTATCGCCAGTCTCACACATTTGGGCTTCGCCCCTCAACTTCTTCAGGTCTCCCGACACCCGTCTTATGGTGTTTGAATCATAGTACGCATAGTCGTCGGTCTCCTTCCATACATCGTTGCCAAGGTAAGCATCCAACTCTTTCGCCGCCGCCACCCAGTCTGCGTAGTTGGTCTTTGACTGCAGACTGCGCCTGAGCTTTTGTCGTCTACCCCTCCAAGTGACCCAGCGCTCGTATAGGTAGATGTAGAGTCGTGTAAGCAGGTATGAAGCTCCAAGTACGATGATCCACCCAAACACTACCACCAGCAGTGGCCACTTGAGTATTGTATATACGAACCCCTCCCTAGTCTCATCTTTGCTTCTCTTCGGAGGTTTACGTTTCTGGCCACGATTAGGCCTCCGCCGGACCCGCTGATGGATAGGTCGCCAGTCGTTGAGTGCTATGACAGGGGAAGAGTCCGGGGCGCTGAGGGCCTTTGCAAACTCCGTAATATCGGCTTCGTCCATGAATTCATAATCAAAGTCAGGTAGCTTCGTAGTATCATATGCGTCGTTAGAGAATGGAGAAGGACCGTTGGTAGATTTCTTCTTATCCGCCATGTCAGTTCTATTGTGTTGTTGGTGGTGAAGGATTGATGTTCCTGCATATGTTGGTCTGGGAACTCCTTCCGTGTACCGATCAATTCAAGGCATAATTCCAACTACTGTAATGTTCATTATGACGAAGCCATGTGTTGGAAATTGTGCAGTCCTGCGTCGGATCATTTTAGGTTCCGTTCTGAGGTCACATGACCCCAGCACACATAAAACTTAGCTAGATATTATTCTAGCAATCTAAGCAATACAAGAACATCCATTCTGACCTTATTATATTCAACAGATTATGAGTCTGACACTATACACTTAAAACATTCTAATTGTCTTTATTCTGACAGTCTTTATCTCACTGTTCTCAATTTATAGTCTTCTTTCTGTTCATTGATTGCAATTGCATCACATTTAATTGACAACATGATTTTCTTAAACAGTAACATTCATTTCATAGCTAAACTCATTAATACAAGCAATTATGCTTTCTGAGCTGTCAATATTAAGTATGTTCTTATGAATAAAGATGTTTAAAAGATAATTAATGACACTTTTACTGAATCATCTTCTCTTTTCAGTTCTGAACCTTCATCTGAGATCTTCTTTAAGTCATTATTTGTTCTTTTTTACATATTTTGAAGTAGAGACAACAGCAAAACATGTGTTATTATTGCACTCAGCTGCATAAATAACTTTAAGAGATTTATTAAGAATCTTAATGCTTATTTTATGTGATTAAAGTTGAAAAAATTATACAAAGTTCAGAGATTTAATGTCTGTTATCTGACATTTATTATTCTTCTTTCTCATCACTATAACAACTGCAAGTCAGTGAAGAATTATGTTAAACAGATTAAAATGTTATTATTATGTTTAAAAAAGATGAACTCTATCTTTTCAGATTAAATTATACTCACAGTTTTTTTTAAACAACTTAAAATTCTTATTTAATGCATTTACTACAGTTAAACAACAAACTATTTAAGTTTATATTTCTTTCTTCAATGCTTTAATGACTGAACTCATTAATGAGTCTTAAATTAACAGTAATAAGTTCTTTATCATCATGATCTTTTATAGTAATAACATCTTTATATTCTTTAAATAATGTTCTCATTGTAAAAGAATAAGTTATAAAGAACTCATGTGCTGAAATAAATATCTGCATAAGAAGAAGAAATTTGAGATGATTAAAAAGAAAAAGATTGAAAAGTCTGATAAATTTAATGATAAATTCAGTGATAATTTTACATTAAACTCAAACTTAACTTTTAATTTGACCTTTAAATCATTCTCAAACATGAAGTTTAGTGCATTTACACTTAACTTTATGTCAATTGTCAATTAGCATTTTCTAAGTGTCTGAATAATTAATATTGAGACTTCAGATCATTAAAAAGAATACAGTTTCACTGTGTTTAATATGCTTTGACAGTGTCATGAGTTGAACTCATACTAAGGTCTTATGATCTAGTTGCTGACTAAGACTTTAAGACTAAAGCACTTTATCTTCTCATCTCAGTACAAGGCTCTTCTTTTTGTCTTCATAGTATTCTTCTTGTATTTAAACATTATCAATTGAGCGTCAGTCTCATTGTGAACCTGTGACAGACAGTAACATACAGAAGATTATTCTTCACAATGTTATGTATACTTCTTCTTCATCAGCTAATCTTATTTTTACTTGCTGCATGCAATCTG
>JAABUP010005522.1_pt1 | contig 19123 bp, 23 predicted proteins | sample 5559201 | NCBI WGS metagenome assembly JAABUP01 (sample SAMN10711887, study PRJNA513373) | rock metagenome | isolation source: Antarctica rocks | place: Antarctica
CGTCGTAGATGATATCTCAGCGCCAGTTGCAGGCCTGTATGCGGCCCTGCTTCTTCTCAAACTTGCTTGACACGGCCTTCAAATCCAACCCTGTCATCAGCATCTGCGCTACTTTACAACCTGATCTGACAAATGTGTATGACACATTTCCATGACCTCATTAAAGCAAGTGCTCCTTACTAGGGCAAAAGAAAAACTAACCATTACTCCGCAGAGAAACAATCGGTGTGGCGGTATCCATCATGACCCGGGTGCATGTGGTTCGCAACAGCAGCGCAGCCTTCATGTTTTAAATGAGCGTCTCTATCGTCCAATGTTGCTGACAACCTGCGGAGGTGTGGTTGATTCATGACATGTTGTACTAACACGAATACATCGTACTTCAAACATCAAATATATGGTTTTGAGATCAAAGTCTTTCCTTCTTCCCATCCAATGAATTTCTGAAGAAGGAGTCCGAGATGAGCATTGCGCAAATCGACTACCTTTGTGATATATGAGGATCCCAGTCCGTTCAGGAAGTTGATCATAACAGCGCAGATAGCCTACTGAGAGGATTGACTCCTTTAAGAGGAAGGAGTTGTACAAAATCTTACCTTGAATGCAGTTTATCGCGTGGCGGACGCCTTGGACAATGAACTCCAGCGCAGCTTATGTGAAGAGAATAAAGACATACACTGGTCAGCGTACTGCGTCCTGTTCACTTATATTAAAGACTGTCAAAGAAGTGGTGACGATGTCTTCCAAGGGCGTTTTAGCAACCTTCATCATTTCCACCAAGAGAGGTTTTGTATGCTCCTGAAGGGTGTCCAAAGAGAGGCGTCAAACTCATTGATGATGAGTTTTCGATTGAATTCATAGCTAAAGTTGCGACAACCACCCAGTTGAATCATGGTGCTTTACCATTACTGTCTAACCCTGACTCAATCATCTACAAGTTATAACTACCAGATATAACCTTAGTCCATTTAAGATTGGCCGTCAACATCTCCTGTGCCACCAAGTTTGCCACAAGCTCCGGTGTCAAAGCTTCTTTTGTTTCCCTCCCTCTCTTGATTCGCCTTTCTGACATGCTCATTCTGACTTCCGTCAAGGACCTCTGCGATACATTGATGACGTTTTGGAATGGGTTCTCTGAGCTGCTTGTACATTTCTGCATGTTGTTCCATTGCAAGATGGCCTTTGCTGTGGGGTAAGACTTTAGCTTATAAGTGGACGGATTCATTCTATTTCAGAGATCAGATCCCTTTTAGAACTTGTCATCGCCTACTTTGGTCGATGGCGGTACTTTAAGCAGACCCTTTCGCACATCGCCTGATATCTGAAAGATTTTGCCCTTGCTCGCAGCCCTTTCTGCGAACATCAATCTTGCGGCTTCATTGATCGAGAACCTCGCTGCTAGCTTGTGGGTTGGCATTGAAGTCGGAAGCTGAATGGCCCCGTTGAGCTTTGCACATATTTCTCAAGTCATTAATCTATGATTGCAGGTTCCTTTCTGTTCAGTGTACACCATATCGTCTGTATCTCTAAAACCTAAGTATTTGTACCGCCAAGGCGACTCTGATCTCAGCACTTCCGAAATTGAGAGCAGAGAGTCTCTGTGATCGCTTATAACAACCAAAACTTTCTTAAGAAGAAGAACTGAAAGTAATATTGCCTGCATTGTTCTCATTTTCTGCACCACTACCCTTACGGTCCTTGGCGCACTGCTTGGCGATATCCAAACTCGTGTACCAACAAGATAGACCACTTTTCTTTGAGTTTCCGGCCACATGTTATGGGTACCCATCTGGTCTCCTTGACGATATTCAGTCCATAAATGAGGCCCACGTCGCTTCAGACCAACATCAGTAGCTTACTGTAGGGGATTTTCTTCACAATTGTGTGAAGTGAGGGTGTGCTGTCGAGATGATGAGTGTGCAAAAGCTCTTTTCAGCGCACATCCTCTAGAGGTGCAGCTTCTTTGACGAAGTTGAGAGTGATGAGGTCATCATGTGCAATCAATGCATGCCACTCTTCAAGCATTTCATATGACTATCTAAGCAAAATACGTTACATGGTCCTGGCCAAGGACCCAGAAAGTCAGTCATGATGAAGCCTCCTCTTTACTTGTCTGTTCATCTTCACTTGCAACCAGAGTACTTCCGTCATAGTCATCTTCATCTTCACTGTCGCTCTTGTTGTGGTCATTTTCGCACGTATGTTGACCTGATGGGTGGGCTACTAAGTTGACAACATTAAGAATGGTCTTTACCTCATCCAGTCTCTTCCCTAATCGAAGTAGTTTGTCCTTTAGTAAAACATGAGATTGAGACACTTCAACAAGCAACTGTCTCAGTGCCGAAAGCAGCTTCAATATAGAACCCATCTCCTGACCGATGTTTCTTTCACTCATGGCAAGCACACACTATCTATGTCTGTGAGGTTGTTACAAGCAGCCTTTGCAATTCTGCTGTTGATGACCCCCTTACAATAATCTAGCTGTCAGAATCGTGTTCAAACCCTGTCAGTCATGACTGTCATCTCTGAGAACTACAATGAATATAACGTTCTCAATGATTTATTGCTGACTTGGCCTGAAATCAAATTGAGCTATCAGAGATCACTGTCACTCGTCAATCTTGTTTTCATAAGTCTCTAGAGAATTGTCATCGTCATTGATCAATGTCTCACGCATCTGAACTCGTCTTTTCTTACTCATGTGCTCTGTCCATATCGGAGAAAGATGCGTATTTCCTGTAACTGATTCGAGTGTTTTCACATACTGCATTACTTTGTCGGGGTAACCGCTGCAGGATTCAATCTCATAGCTGATGCTTGAAGTTAAGTCGGGATCTTCTGCTTCCCGGTTAGCGCCAGGTCAAGGTAATCTTTATCAGCTAGGTACTCAACCTGTGTGCAACAAGATGTAATCCTTCAAAAACACGAGAAAACTCTTCAAAACTACTTTGACGACTGTTAGGTGTTCATCCTCGAGCTTGAGACCCTCAATTCGCTTCTTGGCGCTTGTCAGACTTGCCCATTCATCCTCAACATGAAGAACCCTACTGAGCTCGAGTAAGCTTTGGAGAGCAACCAGGGCTTTATCTTTCAACTTGGCAACATTCATGGTCATGATTTAACCACCTACCGAATACCCTAGTTATAAAACCTAGATTGCCACTTAAATATAGAATGCCTTCAACTTGTGCAAGATAGATTGTCAGTAAGGGTAAGCAGAACACTACGACTTATTCTGACAATAATAGACACAACATTGAATCATCTGCTTCATTGATTTATCTATGCTGATCATTGAAGAAATATATAAATATCTGTCAAACAGAGACTGCAGATTCTTTTTTCATCAGCTGAGATGAGTGACAAACTTTTGAAGAAAACAATTGTATCTGTAAGAGTTAAACAAGGATTTGAATATCTGAAGGTACTTCAATCAGACACACTTTCATTGTCTGCATTCACAAAAGAAGATCAAGCTGAACATGTGAAAGAGCTAGTCAATACTCACTTTATTGACAAAATGCCAAAACAGAATGAAAAAGAAATAGCCTTAGAAGATAAGATGTTTCTTTCATCACTCAGAGTATCAAAAAAGATGATACAGCATATAGTTTGATTTGAAACAGTTTCAAAGGAAAGTTTAAGGCAAACATAATCAGGCCAGTAGACCCTTCAGATGAAGAGTCTTCAAATGATGTTATATTATCTGAAAGTGAAACATCTGAAGATGAAGTTGTCATGAAACCCTTGAAAATTGAAACAAATCCTAATGAAAAAGATGAAGATAACACAGTGAAAGACACAGAAGATACAGAGAAAACACAGAAGATGCAGCAGAAAACACAGAAAACACAGAAAATGACACAGAAAGTGACACAGAAGGTACAGTGAATGATACAGAGGATACAGAGAATGACACAGAAGATACAGTGAATAACACACCTAAAATAAGTCAGAATTCATGTGCTGAGATAAAGTCAGAAATTTCACATATCTATGCAGCAGTAGCAGCATTGAAGAAAAGGCTGAATTTATAGTAATTGAAATAGTGAGTTTGAGTTATATATCTTTTCTATTCTCTATGTATTATTTAGATTCCAGATATATGAATAGAAAGCAAATCATCAATGAATGATCAATTGCAGCTATACCTTGTGAATTATTCTTGAATTGTAAGACGCACATTCTAGCATTACATATATATATATAGTTGACCCAATCAGCTGCCTTCATGTCTAAGTATGTGCGCTTATATGAGGTCATAAGTGGCACTTTTTATAGTATTGAGAGATATAAAAATGTCTCTGATCAGCACTGAAGTTGTATGTCTTCAAGTTTTAAATGTCAAATCAACAAGCTCTCATTCAGCACTTTAAAGCTCTTGACAACCCTGAAGATGATCTATCAAAAGATGAGTTAAAGACACTGAAAATTATGTATTAACAGCTGAAAGAATATTCATCTGAATCAGTCTATCATATCTTTCAGTATTTTTTCATTGCAGTCTTTGTTGAAGGCCTCATCAGTGAGAAAGCATATGATACCTGATTAACTGCAGAGGAAAAATTTGAAGACAACAACAGATATAGAGAACTTTGTGCTATGAAGTCAGTCTTCATGAACTTACTTGTCACCTGAAACATCATATCATCAGAGCAACCTAAGCTCTTCAATGAGGGGCACCTGAAGTTTAAAGAGACCTTGAAGAACAGAATGTGTCAGCTGTTGTTTGAGGAACGTATAGGACTTGGGTTACTTGATCGTCAAAATTGGGGTCCGATAGCATTAGCTCAGTTTGATTGAAGCAAAAGCAATGATCAATTGACGAAACAAGAACTGCTCAAGATATTGTATACACTGGTACTCAAACAAGATGATCGTTTGAAATATCTCAAAACCTCACAGCTGCATGAACTCTTCGACGACAAGATCGCAAACAATGATATTTGAGTGAAGGAAGTGAACCAAGAGTTGAAAAGATGTACAACTGCAGAGTCTGTGGAGCTGCTTGACCTGCCTCTCATTGGTGTTCTGAAGCAAAGAATCGTCAAGGTAAGCTTAAATCAGACAGAGTTACTACTAATCAAGGTCCCAGGGGACCTAACAAGCACGAAACCTCTACAAGGGATAAGAGCATAACGTTTTCCCAGAGCGAAATGGCTGAAGGTCAAAATTTTACAAGTAACAAACATAGAGAAATGCTGTCGGTCGCCTTCGCTAAAGGTCTGGTCAACATTTTAAATATGTATAAGAGTGGAGGAGGCTACAGCGTGCAGTTTGAGATTGACGGTAAACATGGGGTTTGCGCACGTTCAAAGTGCCTGAAAATGCTCAAGAAAGCGAAAGATATTGCCAAAGCAGCGGAAGCGCTGGAGTTCATCGAAGGCAATATCAAAGCCCTCAATATGAAGGTAATACATGTGGCGCGGAACACTGGTGCTAGTTTCCCATCAGTTGAAGGAAACGCCACAGTATATGGCCTGGTTATTTCGATGGCGAACCCGGCTATCTGCTAAAACAGAGGGCATATGAACTTGTGCCAGCGATTGATATGTTAGAAAAGCTATCAACGAGCAATGTCATGACTCAAGTTAAGGTACTGTTGAAAGGCACGGATCAGGGCAGTCTGGCAGCCAAGGAGAAGCTATCCAATGTGAAAAATCGGCTTAATGTGCGAAACACTCAAATAGAAGATTACTCCTTCGCAGGTGAGCCACCTGTGAACGTTCTAAAGGAATTTGAGAAGCTATGGTCACAAAGCAAAAAACCGAAGGCCTTGAAAGAGGGACGTAAGAGTATCGGTCATAAGTGATTGCACAAGCGAAATTTTTTGATTTTTCTAAGTCCTACAAAACCTTATGCTTAGCCACACCTAAACCTGCACCCTTTGTAGATTCCTGTATCTAAAGTGGTGGTTTAACGAGGACTTAGAAAAAATCAAAAAATTTCGCTTGTGCAATCACTTATGACCGATACTCTTACACTTGTGAAAGTGTGCTAATTACAGCTCTTTAATTTTCTTCGTGCCTTAGGTACTTGGTATAGATTTCTCTTTATTATAAGTTATATAGTATATGTAGTCCAGCTCTTCCTGTAAGGTAGTTCAATAGATATAAATGTTTATCATTCATCTCTACGCATTGTCCTGGACGTTTTTCTTTCTAGTCATAGTTGCAACAAGACATTTTCTATGGTTAAGTTCACTGATGGGTCCGCTCCTGCGTGTGTTAGACCCACTTGCATTCCCTTCATACTTTGAAAGAAGTCAAGATGGAACTTTGGTTAGTTTCCCACGATACTCAGGCATCTGTCTACCCTGTGGATTCATCCTACTTCTTGCCAATGTCTTAGTTCTCGTCGTTCCGGACGCACCTGTCAAGAGAGCTGTCATGGACAGGCTAGGGCCATTGATTGTCACAAACATGGCTCCTTTGTTCTTGCTTGCGATGCGGCATAGCCCGCTAGCTAGTTTGCTACTAATGTCTCAGCCAGAGCTTCTATGAGCGCATGTCATGTTGAGAGCGGTGGTGATCATGGAGGCTGTGATATTGTGCGTCTTAGAAGTGTCTGACGTAGCGAGTCCACAAGGTGAGTAACACTTACGCTGGCTGAAGAAACTCTGCTGACTGAGAGAAAGAGATCCTCAGCTATTGGCCGCTGATAATGGTAAGCCTGCAAGGTCTCAATAGACTTGAAGAGCATCCCTTTGACAAATCTCAGGCTACCGCAACGATGCTCTTGCTGGGCTCCTGTTTGCTACCCACTACCTGCAGTCACTGGGAAGAGCATCATCAGCGCATTTGGTGAAAGTCTCACGTATTACTGACGGCACTAGTTCTAATCACTTTTGGCTTTCTTCTCAAAGAGATTGACTGTGCTGTCATACCTTATTTTGCGTTAGCAGTTAGCCTACTGAGCTTAGAGTGTGCTGTCAGCCTGTGTCGCAGAACAACAGTTGCGGCTGAAGTACTTCAGGACCAGAGCCCTGAGTGAGTGAATACTGGCTATTACTTTCAGATACGGATTCCTATCTCATCGAAGCCAGCCGTTGGTTTATTCTTCATTGTCCGGGGGCTTGCACTTTCTGTGGCATTCCTTGAACTTCAGAACCCCGAGCAAATGGCAATAGATAAGAACTCTAGGTCGGGGAAGACGGGATACTACATAGTGCTAGTGCTCAGAACACTATTGAACTTCCAACCGGTCCCGTCAAGAGCAATCTTGGTTGAAGGTCCTTATGGTTCCAATATTGTCTTTCAAGGCTGGATTTCTACGTGGCTGACAAAGATATTCAAAGCTCTTGGATCTCCTGTTTCAAGCGTTGTCTCATATTTTCTCTGTGATTCCTTCGCTCAGGCAGTAACAAGGTTGAAAGGAAGACCTGTTGTCTTCATCGCCCAGGACACCGCAGTTGCCCGTGTTTTTAGTTATTTTCAGTGCTTAAGCCAACCATCCATTGCAAAGGACAAGGCGGCCAAGCTATACCTCTTCTGCGAGGATTGGGATATGTTTGCGCCTTATTGTAAATTCATGGATCACAACAAGAACTTTCGCGGAAACAAATCGTCTGGGAGGTTGGAGTATACCAGGGACCCTACATTACCTTTGCATGAAGCCTTGAACGTGCTGGGCAGCATGGTGAATGATGAGGAGAAAAGAGTGATACAACAGAGAATGAAGGAGGATCTGATGCTCCAAGATCAGGTTGTGCTTGAGGATTCCGAGATAAAACAGCGTCCAAGAACTGAACAGATAGTGCGTCAGGTATTGAACAGGTCCGCTGAGAGTACCGTCATTGCCGGTAGGTGTTTCATGTCTGACTACCCCACTCAACACCGCTCAACACTAATTATCGACGTCTGAGCTTCTAGTGGGTGGAGATATGCAGTTTAGGATAATTATCAGGAAAGCGGTAAGGAGGGAAAGACTGGTAATTGACCTATAAAAAGAAGACAGAACAGTATATGTCTAGGGCAGCTCAATAGTGACCCATCCACAGGGCACATGAGCTTCAATAACCCATATTAGCACACAAAATCCGCATCACCTCACGTTGTCTACGTTCATAAGCTCGGCTCACATCTGCAACCATAGTCTTCAGTTTGAACCTTTTAAAGACTTGCTTAAATCATCACCAAATGAAGAGAATTGAGATTTAAGAGCAAGAGCTTGCATCAATGAGCAGTGTTGAGACTGTAGAGCTGAGAAAGTGATTTCATGAGCAGAATTTAGTTCTCTGAACGCTTATGCTATGAGTGTGAGGGTCAACTCAACTTACTACACTTCTTACTAGCATCTCTCATAGATACAGCGTTCTGGTCATTGATACTATGATGATGTCAATGGGAGGTGTGCTAGACTGTCAAATGAGCTACACATCATGCAGTGAAACCCAAAGTATTTTTATGAACTCTGAGTCATCAATCTCTTAAAAGAATAGTAAGCTGCTTTAAATGCTTTTCGTTGAATACTGACATGATAGTGAGTGAATATTCCGTATTAGTTATACTTATCTTACAATTGCATAAGAGCTGAGATGATCATCAATGTGAAGACACTGTGCTTTACTTGCAGTCAAGAAAGCATGAAGACAGAGTCATGACGCTGGCGATGCCATCTCTGTTATCGAATCTATCACTTTTCTGCAACTTCCCATTGTTTATATGATGGTCATCGTTTCCAACTGCGAGGCCGATGCAGGAGCTGCTGTGAACATTTATTTGATTGAGACGAATGGTCTCAGGTACGTGATAGAAAGGAGAATGGTGAGAAGAACAAGCTCAGAAACTGCTGGAGTGACTGTAAATACCCTTGTCAATGTTCTGTAGTAGGTTGGATGAATGATGATATTGCAGACGATGAGCCTAACAAGTTCTGAGACTCATTGACACTTTTGGCTTATTATGAAGATGATAATGAAGATGATTATGATGTTGCTAGTTGTGATGAAGAAGACGTGGATAGTAGTAACAATGGTCTTGATGATGGTGTTGATAAGAATGGTGTCACTGGTGAGAAAACTGGTGATGATGATGATCAGCAGTAATGAGAAAAATGGTCATAGTGATAACACAAGTCAAGTAATCTACATTACAGGTATAAGTATAATAAATATTTATCTTGTCATATCTGAGTATATCTATGTTAATGGGACAACTCGGACACTTTATCCAAGAAAAATAGATATATGGTACACCATATTTGGGTGATTGTTTCAGTTATGCCATAAGTAGTCTCTTTAAAGACTGCCTGTGAGCTAAGCTGATAGGTTTCAAATGGTCCTTCTCAAGTGATCATCACTTAGAAAGTCAGCAATTCTGAGATTATTATATTTGATACATGTAGAAAAACCGTCCTATGTCTCAGCTGTCATGTAAAAGAAAAAGAATAGCAGACTTTGTAGTTTCATCTGATTCAGAAAAGACATGGACCTGGATCCTGTGATTCACGCGGCTGATCTCAGAGTTCAATACTCCTCAGGGTTCTTCTGTTGCTCAAGCCGCCTTTGTGTTGGTAGATGGATTGAGATATTCATTGAAAGACTGCTACCTCCATCTCGTCGATTTCTAATTCTTTGTGAACAATGCTTAGATATTTGTGAAAGTAAAGAGCAAGGGGCAAACGCTTGCCCAGGGCTCTTGCTGAAAAGACTGATGGTGCATACTGCTGATGTCTTCTCAGTCTGGGAATTAAAGAAAATCCCTCACTATTTTATCATTCATGCTTACAGAGAAGATTGTCCCACACAATTTGAGATTCACTGTAAGGCAGATGATAATTCAGCCGCAATAAACTGGTGTAAAGCGTTTCTCATCTTTCAGAAGAAAGAATCAAACTTGATAGATTGCATCATAAACCTGTATACAGCGCAGAATGTAGACTCAATGTGTTGAAAGTATTCTTCAGTTGTTTCTGCTCAAGAGTAAAACTTATAACAATGTTTCATAGCATCAGGCATGGCTCATGATAAGTATAAAGCACAATATGTTTCTAGGTTGTATATATAAGTCATGCTTGTACATTGCAACATTTATTAATGTCTATAGGTGCAGAAGTAAGGTAGTATCGCTTAATGACACCTATATGAGTAGAGAAGAAGTGATTCAAGTTTATAAGATTGGCTTTTTTTATAGATGAACTAGAACTTTGAAACATTGTTGAAGCAATGCTTGTGAATGTTGCTGCTATGATGTTTGAGAGTTGAGCTTCTAGTTTGAGTGAATAAAGACAGAAAGTAGGTGATTTCTAATAGAATCTAGGGTTCAACATTTTTTAGTAAGATTGAAAAGATTTTACAGTCAAGACTATCAAAAGAAAGCTGAAGCCTCAGTATGTCTCACAAAGCAATGAGTAGTTCATCAAGGAGCTAAATGAAGAAACCCAACCCTCATAACGAAGAAGTGATCCAATGTGATACTGCCAGATTGACAGTGTTGCATGGACTCCTACTTGTGTCTCTCTTGACCTTTGTCTTTTCTGAAAGGGTAAAAAAGGTTTACAGAATTGAAAACGAAGAAACCGAGTAACATGATATCTAGCCAAAAGCACATATGCCAAATGCAAGAACCCTCTCTCACCGGAGAATATTATATCTTGTAACTTAGTTCTCTGAACTGATGACAATTGCTCTTCACCAACTGATATAGAGTAATGCAAGATGGTTTCAAGCAAGCTTTCAGCACGACAAACAGACAACAGAAGCCCTCTTGGCAATTTGATAATAATATTCTGCCGAGCACCTAAGATATTGAAAGATGGCTGTGCAACTTTCTTCAAAAGTGTGATTTGCATGACCATGAGGGAGAACAAAGCTGTGGTCAGCACATACGGTAGATTGTCTGGGCCAATAGCGCCACGCTTGATGATGAGCTCACACAACTGAGTTGCCTGTTTGATGAGTCTTCCCATCGTGAGTATTTCACTCAGTGATGTTCAATTTAAGTAGTGCAGAATCTTCCGCACTGCGACTGGCGAGCTTACAAGCAGCCTCATACTGATATAAGATGTATGGGAAGTAAGAAGCACGTGACAAGCGTGGTTGGTCAGATGAAGATTCATGATGTCATGTGCCTCAAGATAGCCAATGATTTCGAGAAGCAGTTCGCACGGAAGTGTGGTCAGAGACATGAGACCCAGCGAGTGAGTGTCTACTCCAATGTTACCCTGAAGAAACGGCGGAATGACTCTTGTAGACTTAATATGATAGAAGTACAAAATGAAATGGTCAGCAGCGGAAGCTTGAGTTCAACTGTGATATCAGCCCAATTTGCGTACAAGTTACTCCACTCAAATAGATTAGCATACAACCTTGACACCATACTGCTCTATGGCCCAATATAGCTCATGTGCTTCACACATAACTTCAGAAGAGCCGGCGTGCTCAAAGAGTTCATTTTGATGATTTGACATGAGCTGTTCAATTGCTTCGCAGAGTCCCATTCAGCTGAGATCTTGAGCTGAGTCTTGTTCTGTGTACTGTAGTCAGTTGAGAAATCCTTCAGAAACATAGGGTGAGTCAGTTGAACTAGACCGCAGAGTTTCGTTTCGTCCCTGTCAGATCCACAGAGCGTGCTGCCATCAAACTCACTAGTGTTACTCCTTCTATCTCTGAGTAAATGTTGACTTTCAGGGCGTTTTTGATCTGATGACAGTGAAGATTCAACTAAATTAAGGTGTTCTGAGGACGTGTCTTGCCAACTAACATAGCTATTGTGATGTTGACTGACATCAATCTCAGCGTGCTTGCCATGTGCTGTAAAATTTCTACATACACTAATCAACGGCTGTGACGGATCAGATCAGGGCAACTTGTCAAAGAATCCTTCTCAAAAGTCACGCACAAGAAGCAATAACGGAAGCTCTTCTGAGACTGTGATACAAGTGTCATTCTTTTGCTGAAGAATTGTGTCTTGTTGGAAGAAGTCATTGACAGTGTATGGATTACGATTTGACCAGACACCATTAGGATAGGCTGAGACTTTACAGTACTGAGCAAAGACAGACTGTGGCACGTGTCTATGCTGAGGATTTGGGATTGATCTTTCTATATTTAAAATCTGGTCGAGTTCTTTGGTCAATGACACCGTATCAGAGTGGCCGAGACCGCGGGCTGCAGCCAGGAAGCAGCCAGATATTGAGATTGACTGACTGACTGATCATTTCAGTATATCTCACTGTTCTCTAGATTGTCACCAACAAGTGCCCTCTGCAATGTCTGAGTGATTTGCTTCAGCGTATGCGCCTCAGCAATAACTATTTTGAGGGTTGAGATACGATGATCTACAGTTTGGAGCTTTTCTTGAATCAGCAATCTTGACTTGTTACTTTTGACCAGTGGGAAAATGAGATTATCCTTGCACTTGAAGCGGGCTTCAATGTACCTTCTGTCTACCTCACATTGTGCGGGCCACCGTCTGACAATCCTAGATGCAGTCTTGATATCTTTGAAGATACATTCTTTGAGAGTGACTAACTCCGCAAGTTCTTCCCAGAAGTCAATCAAGTGGCTGAAACAGTGAGTTAGCTCTTGAGGGACATTTCAGCAGACCCCGGAAGCAATTCATTGAGCTCCAACTGCCTTGCTGAATCAAGCCCTCAAATCTCACTAGCTGTATTATTCTAGGGCTTATCGGATGATGAAGGAGGCGCAGCAGATCTTGCTTGATGCTTTTCAGCCCATAGAACTGCGCAATATACTGTGTGAAAGTCTCCTTATGCTTGCTATGATCTTCTGTGAACTTTTGTATGATAATTGAAAAGGCAGTGTGAAAATCTTGTAGTTGTCTTTCAAATAGGTTGATCTGACCTTGCTTACTGTTGTTCTTATTACGTTCAATTTTAGCTATGTAAAGAGAATGCTCAAGCCCTGCTATTCCTTTCAATGTAAATTGACAATTGTTTTGATTGGGGCTCTTCTTCCGACTTTCATGATCATAAGACTGAGGGATGAATAGGCTGAGGATAGTTTGTCCCTTTATAAAATTCTGCCTGAAATATAATTGGATGATGATCATTAAATAAAAGGATACCCAGCTTGAACCTTCTGCAAAGGTTTCCGATATTGAAATTGTGAACAGATGTCTTGTGAATGAATTCAGGTTGCTTCTGACCCAAGATTTGATGTTCTCAGTCAGTCTTCTTTAGAGGCTACCAGTAACAGTACACCAATAGCTATATTTTCTGATCAAGTGATGAGCTCAAATGTTGACCCTAATTCCTCCATGATCACCTTGACTGAACAACTACCTGCTTGGCTTGATTCTGTGTGAAGGGCTTGCAGTCAAGTCATGCCGGCAATGCAACAATTAGAGCTGCATTCAATACAAATTTTGTTACCTGGATCAACTCAGTAGACCTGTTCCCAACCGTCAAATCAGAAGATGAGGCTATAGTAGGTGATCAGAACTGTCCGGATGTATTGAGACACTTCTCATACACCATGAGTGATATTATTTGCTTTATGGGTGACGATATGCAGGCGGTGGTGCACCAATTACTAGATTGGGTGAGGGTGTGTTCTCGTCTCAGAAACGTCAAGGATAGACTGATCACGTGTGTCATTCTGCTTGAGCATAATATAAATATAGACGGCAACAAGATTGATCGAAACTGCAGTGTCAAGAAAGACTTCATGACCGCATGTCTCAAGGAGGATAAAGCTGGGGATTGGGAAGAGGAGACTTTGAAGTGTGATATATTTCAGGGACTCAAGGTGTTCACAACAAGTGGTGCTACAGAATTGTTGTTGAGAGAGATTAATGAGCTCTTGATGATTGCTAGACGTGTCTGAAGGGCGAGACGGCATTTGTGGTCGCAGTCAATCTTCAAAGATCTTAGCCGCTATGCTATTGAAACTCTGACTACCGATGAATTTGCCTCCTTGAATTCTGTGAGCTTACTGATATCGGAGGCTTATTCAGATACTGTATGAGAGAAGCTCTGGCCAGAGCTTCTGAAGAGTGTTAGCTCCGGTCAAGCTCTGAAAGGCTTCGTTATACCTGTCATGTGTGCGTGCTTTGCAAGGAGTGCACTGAGACAGAAACATAGTATGTACCTTAGCACTCATTTCCCTGTCTCCTCTCTATATTGTTCACTAACACAGACCAATGTAGGGTTCAGATCTGACAAGATATTTGAGTCTGTGCATCGTGCAAGCTGTCATATAGCTTTTGAAGACGCTCAGAAGTTCAGATTGAAAACTCATCACTGTCTGCGCAGGCTGAAGCATCAGATGCAAGAAAGCATGAATCAGTATGAAAATGCATCTGATGAGCCTAATAAAGCCCACCTTGGCGGACTTATAAGACACAGCTCTTACTGAAAGAACGTTTTTCCTTGTGTAACATGTTTTGGGTGTTTGGAGGTTCCCTGCAAAATATTTCTTCTCTGTAGACACGCCTTGTGTGAGTTATGTTATTGAAACAAAGGGAGTTCACTAGGGTCACAGAGTCAACTGAGCTATTGTGACCCAATCTTCTGCACGGTCTGTCCGTTTTGCGGGCTAACATGAGATAGCTTTGAAGTCATCCTGTCTTCACCGACAGCGGGGGCTAGAGTTCTCTCACTCAACAGCAGTAAAATCAGAGGTATCTGCAAGTTAGTAGTTTTGCAGAACCTTCAGAAAACAATTGATCTGCTGATTTCTTTCTATTGCTTCTTCGACCAGATGCTCGGCACCAGCATCAGTGGACTTTGCCTTTTCCTTCTCAAGCCTTCCTCAGAACACTTGTTGAATGCTGATCAGTCTTTATAGGGGGTATAATTGCCGTTGGCCTTGGTCTGAAAAAGTGGTCATTGAAGCTCTGTATGGAGAAATTCATAAGGCTCTCTCAAGAAGTCTTCGCCTGAGCTGGCAGTTGAATGAACTGAATGAGAGATTGAATCAGGACCTGGCGTGATTTTCTCAGCCTCTGCTTTCAAGATAATATTTACGGTCAAAACAAAATTGAAAGTATCTTGAAAGAGGAATTTGAGAAAGACACATTGATGTTTGATGAAGTCAAGAAGAACTATTTCTGTGGTCTGCCGCAACTGATGAAGGTTGCTGTAATGACAACTGAGACTATAACATCAACTGGTTGTATCTTCACCAACTACAACAAGACAAGCCACACCATTGAAGGGTCATATCGATGATCTCAGCGGGATCATGCATATTCAAAACTGACAGTTTGAGAAGCGTACATTTCATGGCTCTTACCTCAATTGTTGTGCTGGCTGACAAGTTTGGGTGTCACTTTACAATTTTCGGTGTACAACTGCCGCACCAGCGTAAGGACATCCTCAATATGTGGTACACTGCAAAGCTAATCTGACAACAGTTTCTTCCCTGTGAAGAGTCTTGAAGCCACACTGTCAACTTTGTTTCAAGACGGCGGTCTAGTCTACAACAATCCTGTATCAGTTGCTGTCAGTGAGGCTAGAAAACTATGGGCTAAGAAGTCTGACCCTTTGATAGTTAGCGTTGAATGTGGTACGCAAAATCTGACAGAGCTCAACTCAAGGGCTTTGTTCGCCCGTTGTGTGTTCCACTCATGGACCAAGTACTTGACAGGACAAAGAGAGCACCGCAAAGCATTAGACTTGAGTATGAAGAATCTATGGCGCTTGGACCTCCCTTTAAAATCTGATGCTGTTAGACTTGATGACATTGGTTCAATGGCCATGTTGCACAAGCATGCTACCTTATCTTTATTCTTAGATCAGAACTTTCAAAAGATCATTAAAGACACTGTCTGATCTCTTATTGCGTCTCTCTTCTACTTTGAATTTGAAGAAGAGCCTCGACGAGGATGCAGCTGAAAGGGTGTAATTTCTTGTAGATACCCTCAAACACCTGAGTTAAAAGATGAACTGACAAAGCGATTTGCCGATGTCGCCGTCTTTCACGTTGGAGAAGCGACAATCAGATTTCATATATCATGTAGGGTGGCAATCAAGCTGGCTGAGGTGACCCAGGCAGTAGACGTGCGCCTACAATGTCACAGTCATGTTGCCTCAATTAGTGGTCTTTCTGATACTGCCATGAACCTTTATCAGCATCAACAAAAAGCCAATCAAGGTCAAAGTCCCATAGTCGGATTAGATCAGAAACGAATTTCAGCGGTCGGTCAACTGAAACCCGACTCAAAACGAAAATCAACAGACAATCAAGTAGACAAGCAAGGGGTCAAGAGACTTAAATTATTATATCACTGAGGTAAGAATCTCCATGAACTCACTATGAAGTACATCATTCTCAAGGAGCTGTGTAAGAATCTGAGCTAACCCTGTTTCCTCACACCACTCATCGTCATTGCCCCACAGAGCTCAACTTTGACCTCAAAAGGACTCGTCTCTTGAACTGCATGTTCACTTCAAGCTGAAAAAGTACACCAAAAACTAAATTACCATAATCTATGACTGAAAACACATGAATAAAACCCTTGACTGCATGTTTTTGTTCTTGAATGTAAGAATATTTTACCTCATTATGATGAAACCCATAGTACAGTGAACTTTTGTCAACTAAATCGGAAATGTTCTGTAGAATATAGAGTTAAGAATGCTTTAAAATTAGGTTTAGCTAGACTTGAAGTAGAAACTATATGCAATTGTCAACTGTCATGTGTGCAAACATAGTAGGTTGTCTCAAAGTGTTTTTGACTACTGATACATGGTGCTTTGATACTCTATTACACTTGTTGCTGTACAGAATTTAATAGTATCTTACTTATGATTAATCAATTTCATATAGTATAGTAAAGAAGAGTGCTTACACTGGTTGCACAGAATGATGCTGTTCTTATGTAATGAAATAACAATCAAATTTTGTCAGCTTACTGCAAAATCTATAGAGTATATAGTGCAAAGAAGATCTTATATGTTACAGTTGAATCATTTTTCTCAAAACATATAACAGACTCAAAGCTCTTTTCTATGAGTTTCTGATTACTAAACAAAATTTATCTCATATCTGTACTTCTGCTTTAGCTATGTTCACTGATTGAGTCATGTATTGTGAGTCAGTCTTGATTCAATCTATCTAATGTCAATGAAGTTCAGTTCAGAAAAGTGACTGGTTTTGCAAGTTAGATGAGTAGATTGCTACACATCACTTATGAGAGAGATTTTGCTTGATTTCACTTAAATAAACTCTTTACAATAGAACATATACAGTTCATGATCTTTCTGTCAACAAGCTCACACATGTTCTTTATGCATTTGCAAATATACATTCAGAGATCAGCAATGTCTTTTTGTAATATTTATCAGCTGATGTTAACAAACACTTGATCTTAGACAGCTGACATAAACTTAAGAACAATGTCTATAAAAACATCAAGAAGCTTTTTCTGTTGAAAAAGAGATATCAAAGTCTAGAAGATCTGTTTTCAGTTAAAGAATAAAGCTATACTCATAATACTATGTTTTCTCAGTTGCTAGCAACATCTGATAGTAGAAGCTGATTTGCAAAGACAGCAGTTCAATTGATTCAAAATTTAGGTCTGAATGATACTGTTGATATATCAGTGACATACTTGCTCACTGTTCTAGAACTTGATATTGTTTGAGAAAATTCATCTGATAAATCATGTTATTCAGATGAAGTCAAGACAGAAAGTTTTGTGCAGCTTCTTTCTGAGATTTAAATAGTGAGCTTTTCTATTTAACTATAACATATACTTGAAGCTAATTTCACTCACATTTAAGCGTTATTGAACTACTGAAATCGGTATGATGAGATGTTTTTGCTTACTGTGATTACTGAATGTTTTTTGATAATGAATTCAACAGGTTCAGACAACTGTAAGTATTTGCAGCTTTAGAAGATAATATTATATCAGAACTTTATTGACTTGATGATGTATGACTATGCAGACTCTTAAAGTGTTACTGCTGATCATTAAGTCTGTCTCTACACAATATTAAACTCTTCTACAAGCTCAACTATCAATACTGATGATGCTGTCAATTATTACATCTTCAAAGATGTGTCACCTTCAAAGCTTGTTATCAGAATGTCAGTTTATGATTGTGCTTTCACCAACACAGAAGAGCTCAGTAAACTGTGCAGTAAGAAAATAGAAGAAAGCTGAAATCCTGATGCCTGAAACTTTAAGGTACTCTCTCAGACTGAAGCTATAGATGTAATCAATGAACAAGCAGTGACAAGCTACAATTATGATTGAGTCAAAAATCTGACAATATCATATGATAATTGACCATTGAAGAAGACTGAATACATCATCTCAAAAGGTCTAGATAAGACAATGTGGTGAGAAAGTGATGAGAATAGAAGCAATAACAGAAGTCTTATCACAAGAGTAAGCTTGATTTTCCGAATCTCAATCACTACAATTGATGCTTGCAAAGTAGTTATTTACAGACTGTAAAAAAATTTAGAAAAGCACACTTCAGGTAGCTAATTGTGAACTTAGCTAGGTTCTTAGAACTCTCATGAAGTATGACTTGAGTATGTAGAAACTGTTTCAACTCTGTGTTCATGTTTCTGATACAGCAAGAAGATATTCATCTTATGCATCTGTGACTTCAATTTACTTGAAGTATTCATAGTGATAAGGTGAGTAATTGAGAGTTCAGATCTTTGTAAAGCAATTGATTCACAAGTATTGAAGTTAATGTCGGTGCTACTAACTAAGTCAGAGTTCTCTCAGTTTCTTACTAAGTCTCTTCAACATTACTCTATGAAGTTGAGAAAGGGTTGGACAGCGCTGCCTCTCTCAACAGCATCATATATTTCCTATGGCTGCACAGTCACTACACTATGTTTACAATTCTTAGCTGCACACAGACCTCCTTATTTCAACAAAGCTGAGTGCTATGACCGATTTCATTTCTAGGTCACCAACAGTTAGCATTTCTCTTGTTGTGCTAGAATTAGTACTATCCTGTCAGCATTCAGCCAAGCACTACGAGACTGCGTCTACAGCAATAGCTAGGGCGCCTAGATACATGCCCTAAGATTACAGATAACAGGTTGTAAGCACATTCTTTCTCATGTGAAGAGTCATTCATTTTCTCTCACATCTAGATGATATACTCTTGTGTTCAATCAAGAAAATACTTGAGTGATCATGTTCGGGGAGGATCCACCAGCAATCTTCCTTTATAGATTCATTGC